>Ga0209551_1000155_pt1 | contig 23157 bp, 12 predicted proteins | sample LauGreSuBDMM15SD_2_FD_187568 | JGI IMG/M metagenome (GOLD analysis project Ga0209551, IMG submission 187568) | Freshwater lake microbial communities from Lake Michigan, USA - Su13.BD.MM15.SD (SPAdes) (version 3) | ecosystem: Environmental > Aquatic > Freshwater > Lake | place: Lake Michigan, USA... | reverse complement strand
ATGTTGTAATTCCATCGGTGAAAACCACATTACAATTTGCTGTTCCTGAAATGGTTAAACTGCCTTTCGTATTGGTACAAATAAAAGCAGTTGTAGTTGAAAAACCTGTTATGGTTGGCAATGGATTGACTGTTATTGTATAATCAGCTGATTTCGTGTTTGAGCAATTACTTGCAATATAACTGTAAATTCCACTATCCGTTAACTGTACATTATTTATTACAAGATGGTCAGTCAAAGCACTTGGATTTGTAAGTGATAAATCTGTTGTATCTCTAAACCATTTGTAGGTTATACCATCTCCAGAAGCTAAAGCTGTCAAATCAATCGTTGAGCCAACACAAATTGAAGGAAGTGTAGAAGGTATTGTTCCCGTTCCTTGCGGATTTTGAAGATTAAATGGTTTTGCAGTAACATTTACTGTTGCAGTAGGAGCAGAATCTACAAAAACGCCACAGCTGTCGGTAATCCTGCAAGTATATTGATTTCCATTATTGGCTGATGTTGCAGGGACATTCAGTGTATTTGAATTTGTTCCAACATTGTTAGTTCCATCATTCCATTGGTAAGTCAGACTTGCGCCAGAAGCTGTTACGCTCAAAACGGCATCTGCTGCACCTTCGCAAACTGTTGTTGTTTGTGGTTGAGCGGTAATGCTAGGGCCGTTGCTGATTTGAATCAAAACAGTTTGTGTTAAACCTGTTATTGAACAAGCCAAAGCATCATTTGTGGTGATACTAACTATAGAAAAAGTGGTATTGGCAATTAAATTGTTTGGTGTGTCGATTTCGGAGGGCGTTGTAATGCCAGCAGCATTTAAAAGGACACTATAATTTGAAGTTCCATCGCTGTAAACAATCGTAGCATTTGGTGTTCCTACAAATTTAAGTTTACCTTTTGTATTAGTACAAATAAAAGCTGTTGTTGAAGAAATTTCAGTAACAGATGGTAATGGCGAAATAGTAACAGTTGCAGCAGCTTCTCCCGCTGTAAAAGTTTTTGTACAAGGGATTGAACCAGTAGTATCAGTGACACTTATTAATTCGTAACTGGTTGTTGCCGTTAAAGTACCTGTTGGAATATCAACAAAACCAGTTGCGGCATCTACTGTGACAATAAAATCGCCAGTATTATTAATAGAGTAATGCACTGTCGAACCCGCGTTTCCGCTTATTCTAACCGTTGTTGAACCATTTTGACAAATAGGATTTGGATTTAAAATTACCACGGCTGCATTTGAAGCGCCCGGTGTGATGGTTACAAAAGTACCAGGGGAACCAGCAGTGAAATTTTGTGGACAGTTTGGTGTTAAATTTCTTTCTGCACTTACCAATTGATATACACTTTGAGGAGTTGCCGGATTTACGGTAATATCATTTACTCCATCAGCTTCAATTGTAATTGAAATTGGGGCACCACCATCTACAATATATGTTACGATATTACCAGGATTACCTGCAATTTTAATAGTTCCCGCTCCTCCTGTACAAACTCCAGGTGTTAATGTTGAAATTGTTGCTTCTGCAACAGCATTTACGGTTAAGTTCTCTGAACTTGCAACAGCATTTATTGTTCCGTAACTAGCAACAACAGAATAAGCATAACTGCCGTCGACAGCAGGAGCAGTTACATTTGCCAAAGAAGGTAAAGTAGTTGTACCAATTACTGTTGCTGAGTCATTTGACCATGTATATGTAACACCAGTTCCAGCATCCGTTGTGGTTAACGTAAAAGTTGAACCACCACAAACGGTGGTTATTGGTGCCAAATCTGTACAAAGGATGATTTTGACAGGCGCGGTGGCAACATAAGGAATGTTGTTTCCAGTAGCAACAATTTGATAAGTAACTTCATAATCGCCAGGAATGGCATTTGTAATTACACCAGTAGTAGCATCTATAACAATCCCATTGCTCGGAAGAATTGAATAAATACCACCAGCGGTTAGTGGAGTTCCTCCTATTGGAGTTGTTGGCGCTGGATTTGAACTTCTGCAAAAGCCAGTTTCTCCTCCATCTTCTGCATATTCAAAAGTACCAACAGGTTGTTGCGGAGTGAAAAGTCTAAATCTTTTAGATGGAATACAAGTACTAGTTGCACCAACATATTCTACCGTCATAATAATTTCTTGATTGTTTTGACCAATGTAATTCGCTGGCGAAGTAATAGGAATGTAATTATCGTAATCAAGTTGAGATGCAAAATAAGTAAATGTAAAATCATTTGGATTTAAATTTCCTACTACAGAAGCTTCGTTTTGAGTTAAATCAAAAATTCCACCACCGCTTACAACATTAAATGGTTGAACTAAATCGACGGGGTTTTGAAGTACGGGTTGATATGGACCAATTACAATATCGTCACTTTGTGAACAACCTCCTGAATAAGTAAAAGTTACTGTATAAGTTCCAGCTTCTGACACCGATAGCGTATTCATTGCTGCTCCATCGATTAATACACCGTCTTTTTTCCAAGAATAAGTTACTCCAGGAATCATATTATCTGACGCTTGAATCAATTGAGGTGATCCATCACAATTTTGAATGTTATCAGATTGACCTGCTAAGGCGCCAGTTCCAGTAATTTCTGGCTCTCCTAATTTAAAACTTCCTGCTTCAATAAAAACAGCTGAATCAAATGCACGATCATTATAATCGCCAATAACTAATTTAATAGAATAATCACGATTTGGAATTACCGTAGCTTTGGCAGTCATTTTTACTGTTTGCCCTTTCATGGAAATTGAAGAATTAGCTTCTGCACCAGGATTTGTTGGGTCTGGAATATCATTAAAATTGTATTTTCCAAAATATTGAACATTGGCTGATCCACAACCAGTATTAAAGAGTGCTTTTCTTACATTCGTAACACTAACTGGCAATGTTGTATTTGGTACTAATGCTATATTAATTTTTTGAAGGGTAACTAAGTCGGTTAATATAAAGGCAAATGCATCACTAAATCCACATTGATAAGTACCATATTCATTAGAAGCAAAAAGAAAGTTAAAACTAAAATCTGCGTTGGCGGGTTTGAAATTGAATTTTACAAATGAAGCATCGTTTATAGGGCCTGTATTTCCATTTGCGGAATTAATTGCCAATAAATCTGCATCGCTTGCACCAGAACCGGCAGGCTGACCATTGACAGTACTAGTTATCACCGTTCCTGCCTGACTTGCTTTTCCTTGACAATCTATTGCTAAACCTGTTCTAATAACAATCCCATCCTTTATAGGAAAATCAGAATTATTTCTATTAAAATAACCAAAACTATTTGCTGTTGAGGATGAAAAACCAGATGTGCTAATGCAAGGAGAATTGATTAAAATGTCTTTAATTAATTTTGTAACAGTCAAATCTGCATTGGTATTCAAAACAGTTACAAAATCTGGTCTTGGCACATCAACATCGGTACATTTCGGACAATTGGGTGATGGATCTGTTGTTGGCGAAGTAACCGTAACCGTATTAGTAAGATTTACCAAAGATTGTGACGGATTGGCTGGATTTGGCGGATTGTAAATTGTAGGCATTTCTAGAGAAACAACGTAAGTTACAACCCCGCCAACAGGAATACTTGGTATAATATCATTCATGCTTCCAGTTCCTCGAGTACCATTGTCTCTTGACCAAGTCATCGTTGTAATTCCTGGTGGAATCAAGTCTGAAACCAAAACATTTACTGCATCACTAGGACCATTGTTGGCAATCACTATAGTATAAACATTGTTTTCTATTACTCCATTTTGACTTAATAAGAAATCCGGACGATTATCCGATTTAGAAATTACTAAATCAGCAAAAGGACTTGGTGTATCAATATCTAAACACTGCAAACAAGGCGGATTAGTAGCTGGAACATCACTGGTAAAAGTAACTTGATTAAACAAACTCAAATTCTGATTGTAATTACTAGGAATGTTAACAATAATAGTGTAAGTAACTGTTTGGTCTACTGCTAAAGTAGCTATAGTATCATTTAAATCACCAGTTCCAGAAGTAGAATTTCCGCTCCATGAAACATCGCTTTGGCTCAATCCATTACTAACTAAATCTTGGATAACAATATTCGTTGCCGTTGTTGGTCCATTATTAGTTACGGTAATCGTATAGGTTTTTGATTGTCCAGCGATATAACTGGTTGAATTATCCGTATTTATAACTTTTATGCCTGCAACAATCGTGTTACTATCAATATCAATGCAGTTGGCACATTCTAAATTTGGATCAACTGAAGTTGATGACGTGGAAGCTTGACTAACGATATCTCCTGTAAATCCTGTTGGGACAACCAACGTAATATTATAGATCATAGATTGTCCTACCGACAAAAGTGGAATTGTATTATTTAAACCAACATTAGTGCCACTCCCAGCATTTCCTGACCATGAAAATGTATTAATTCCAGCAGGAATTGGATTGGTAACCACTACATTGGTTGCATTAGCTGGTCCATTATTTTTTACGGTTAAAACATAATTTTTTGTTTCTCCAATCGTATAACCTGTTGTATTATTGGTGTTTGTAACCACTAAATCTGCGCTTGTATTTGGCGCCGCCGTATCAACATCAAAACATTGTGTGCAAGAAGTTGGGTCGAAAGTAGTACTAGTTTGCACTACGGTACTCGTTAGATTTCCTGTGTAAATTAATGGCACTTGCAAAGTTACTGTATAAACTACTTTATCTCCATTCAATAAGTTTGGAATGGTATTATTCAAAATAGCATTTGTTCCGCTTGAACCATTGCTTCCCGTCCAAGAAAATTCTGTGATTCCCGCAGGAATAGCATTTACAATTTTAACGTTTGCCGCATTGTGTGGGCCGTTATTTTGTACAGTAATCGTATAAACAGAAGTTCCTCCTGGAATATAGACACTTTGATTGTTAGTATTGACAACGTTTACATCCGCCGTATTGATTAAGACATCCGTATCAATATATTGACTATTGCTAGGGTTTGGATCTACATTAGTAGATGTCAAAATTGTTTCACTAGTTAAATCAGTTAATCTAGTAATTGGAACTTGTAAAACAATTGTGTAAACTACTTCAGCGCCCACAGCTAAAGTGACAATAGTATTGTCTAAAGCTACATTTGTACCGCTAGATCCATTGCTGCCTGTCCATGAAAATTGAGTTATTCCTGATGGAATTGCATTTGTAATTTGAAGATTCATTGCAGGTTCCGGACCATTATTTTTTACTTTAACTAGATAAGTATTTGTTCCGCCTGGACTATACCCTGTTTTATTGTCAGTATTTGTAATGACGATATCAGAGCCCGTTGTTGGAAAAGGCAAGTCAGTTTCTGTGAATGAGTTATTAGTTAAATTTAAATCTTGAGAAGTAGTTGTAATCGAAGATTGGTTGACTAAATTTCCAGAAAAACCAATTGGAATCTCAAGTGTTATGGTGTAAGTTACAGTGGCATCTTTAGCAATTTCCAAAATAGAATTACTCAAATTTACATTTGTTCCAACAGAACCATTAGAGCCAATCCAAGAAAAATTAGTAATTCCAGCTGGAATAGGACTGAAAACATTAACATTTACTGCTTTTAAAGGACCATTATTTTTTACTTTTAAGGTATAAATTGAGGTTGTTCCTGGAGTATAATAAGCTTGATTGTTGGTGTTTGTAACAACAACATCTGCGCCAACCCCCTTTATATCAATATCCTTACATTGCAGACAAACTGGATTTGGGTCAACATTTGGACCTGAAATCACAGTTTCATTTACTAAATTCACGCTGTAAGAATTTGGTACTTTAATTTTTATGGTATAATTCACTACTTCGCCAACAGCCAAAGTGACAATAGTATGGTCCAATTGATTGTTTGAACCACTCACATTTAATCCGGTCACAGGATTGACAGGTCCAGTCCATTTGAAATCAAAAATCCCAGAAGGCAATGCGTTAACAACACGAACATTAGTTGCGGCAGATGGACCAAAATTCATGACAGAAACCGTATAAACTACAGTAGAACCTGGCACATAGACATCTTGATAATCAGTATTGATAACTTTTATATCAGCTTGTGCAAACCCGCTTAGAGAAAGCAATAACAAAGCCAAATAAAGTAGTGTTTTTTTCATTAGGGGATGAAATTAAGTAAAAAAATAAAATTTATTAAAAAATAGTCAACAATATGTTAATTAAAACAATAAAATTTCAAATATAATAATTAATAGAAAATTTGTTTGTTAAATTTGCAAAAAAAACAATTTCGATGGTAAATGTTAAAACAAAAACAACTCAAAATCCTACTATATTAAAATTTGAATTCCCGGATTTTATTACTCAAAATGACAGTTTTGAATACAAAAACATAGATGAAGCATCAAATTCGCCTCTTGCGCAACAATTGTTTTATTTGCCTTTTGTGAAATCGGTTTATGTTGCCAGCAATTTTATTGCCATTGAAAGGTACAATATTGTTGAATGGGATGCGGTGCAAGAAGCAGTTGCCGAACAAATCAACGATTTTGTAAATAATGGCGGAACAATCATTAAAATAGACGAAACTAAAAAAAGCAAAACAGCCGCAACGGTATATGGAGAAACTACGCCAAATCCATCAGTTTTGAAATTTGTAGTCAGTAGAATGTTGACCAAAACAGCACTCGAATTCAAAAATATTGACGAAACTGCCGCCTCTCCTTTAGCAAAAGAATTGTTTAAATTTCCTTATGTAAAAGAAATTTTTATTGATGAGAATTATGTTTCAGTTACCAAATATGAAGTGAACGAATGGAACGAAATTTCGACTGAAATTAGAAGTTTTATCAAATCTTTTATAGAAAACGGCGGAACGGTTATCGATGAGACAATTGCCATTCAGAACCCGAAAATAGAAAAACAAAAAATCGAAAATTTTGATAATCTCGACACTACTTCTCAGCAAATCATCAATATTTTAGAAGAATATGTTAAACCTGCTGTCGCCGCCGATGGTGGAAATATCCTTTTTGATTCTTATGACGAAAAGGAAAAACGTGTCAAAGTAGTGCTTCAAGGTGCTTGCAACGGTTGCCCGTCTTCCACTTTTACATTAAAAAGCGGTATTGAAAACATGTTAAAAGACATGCTGAACGACAAAGACATTGTTGTCGAAGCTTTGAATGGGTAATTTAAAAAGAATTTTTTCCTATTATTGAAATTGTTTTTTGCCATTGCCATTGATGTTGATTTTTTTTTCAACCATTTATACCAATTCCTAATTTAAAATAATTATTTTTGCTTTTCGAAAAATTTGATACAATAGTTATAAATATGAGAACGATACAATTTAGAGAAGCCATTTGTGAAGCCATGAGTGAAGAAATGCGCCGTGATGAGACCATTTATTTAATGGGTGAAGAAGTTGCAGAATACAATGGTGCTTACAAAGCTTCAAAAGGAATGTTAGACGAATTTGGACCAAAAAGAGTAATCGATACGCCAATTGCAGAACTAGGTTTTGCAGGAATAGCAGTTGGTTCAGCGATGAACGGTTGTCGTCCGATTGTCGAATACATGACTTTTAACTTTTCTTTGGTTGGTATAGATCAAATTATAAACAACGCTGCCAAAATGAGACAAATGTCTGCAGGTCAGTTTCCGATGCCAATGGTTTTTCGTGGACCAACGGCTTCCGCTGGACAACTTGGCGCAACACACTCTCAAGCTTTTGAAAATTGGTTCGCCAATACTCCAGGACTAAAAGTAGTTGTTCCATCTACGGTTTATGATGCAAAAGGGTTGCTTAAAGCAGCAATTCGTGATAATGACCCAGTCATTTTTATGGAATCGGAGCAAATGTATGGAGACAAAGGCGAAGTGCCAGATGGCGATTATATTATTCCGCTTGGTGTTGCTGATATAAAAAGAGAAGGAACAGATGTAACCATCGTTTCTTTCGGAAAAATCATAAAAGAAGCCATTATCGCTGCCGACGAATTAGCCAAAGAAGGCATTTCGTGCGAAATAATCGATTTAAGAACAGTTCGTCCGATGGATTATGAAGCGATTTTAACTTCTGTTAGAAAAACAAATCGTTTGGTAGTTTTAGAAGAAGCTTGGCCTTTTGCAAGTGTGGCATCAGAAATAACCTACATTGTTCAAGAACGTGCTTTTGACTTTTTAGACGCTCCAATCCAACGTATTACAACAGCTGATACGCCTGCACCTTATTCTCCAACTTTGTTAAAAGAATGGTTGCCGAATGCAACAGATGTGGTAAACGCAGTGAAAAAAGTGATGTATAAAAAATAAATTTGTGGCTTTTATAATCTAAAAAATGCATAACATCTAAAATCGTCTAATTAACATAATTTCACATTTTATAATTAGCGAAATAACTATATTTGAAACTTCGTTGGACAAAATCCAAGGAAGTTTTTTTATGAATAAATTTTTATTTCTATTTCTTGTTTGCACCAACTTCGTTTTCGCACAAACAAAAGTGAGCGGAATTGTTATAGATGACAACAAAAAACCAATTGGTTATGCCAATGTAGCTTTTAAAGGCACTTCAGAAGGAGTAATAACCAATGAAGATGGTAGATTTTATTTAGAATCTGATCAAAATCGAAAAACTTTATCTATTTCTTTTGTGGGTTATAGTTCAAAAGAAATTGCTTTAGACAAAGCGGTAAATTATAATATGATTATTACACTTCCAAACGGCGAAGAACTAAATGAAGTAAAAATATTTGCAGGTAAAGTTTCTAAAAAAAATAATCCAGCCATCGATATTCTAAGAAAAATTTGGGCACGAAAACGCAGTAATGGTCTTCGACAATTCAATCAGTACCAACTCGAAAAATACGAAAAAGTCGAATTCGATATGAATACGATTGATTCCGCTTTTATGAAAAACCGCATTTTCAAAGGAATGGAATTTATTTTCAATCAAGTGGATACATCAAAAATCACAGGAAAAACTTATCTTCCCATCTTTATCAACGAAGCGATTTCCAATGTTTACGGAGATAATGTCAAAAATAAAGTCAAAGAAATTTTAAAGGCCAACAAAAACTCTGGCTTCAACACCAATCAACAAATCATTGCTTTCATTAAAGATTTATACAATACTTATGATATCTACAATAACTATTTAAAATTCTACGATAAAAGTTTTACAAGTCCGCTTTCTAGAACCGGAATTGATGTTTACAATTATGTTTTGACTGACAGCGCTTTTATTGACAAAAAATGGTGCTACAACATTGTCTACTATCCACGACGAAAAAATGAGTTAACATTTAAAGGTGATTTTTGGGTCAACGATTCGACATGGGCAATCAAAAACATCAACATGGAAGTGACCAAAAGTGCTAATATCAATTGGATTAAAGAAATTTATATTGAACAAGATTTTGATGTCTTGAGCGATTCGATTTTTCTTTTGAAAAGAGATTATATGATGACTGATTTTGCTCTTAATAAAAAAGAGAAATCTAAAGGATTATATGGAAAAAGAACAACTTTGTACAGGAATCACCAATTTAACATAGAAAAACCAGATGTTTTTTACAAGGAAGAAGTAAATAACCAAGATGATGAGGTTTATCAAAAAACAGATGATTTTTGGGAAGAAAACCGTTTTGAAAACCTCAGTAAAGATGAGAAAGGCGTCTATAAAATGCTAGACACGCTGCAAACCAACAAGAAATTCAGACAATTGTATGATTTAGTAACCATTCTTGGAAGTGGTTACATACAAAAAAACCACTTAGACATTGGCCCAATTTTATCGACAGTTGGTTTCAACCAAGTAGAAGGAACTAGATTGCGTTTTGGGGCAAGAACATATTTTGGTCCAAATGATAAATGGCGGCTACAAGGCTACACTGCTTATGGATTTAAAGACAATAAATTTAAATATGGAGTGTCCGGGAAATGGTTGATTGACAAAAAAAACAGAATTATAATTTCTGCAGGAAATCGCCGAGATATTGAACAAATTGGTGCAAGTTTGACCACTACAAATGATGTTTTAGGCAGAAGTTTTGCCTCTTCTGCATTATTTACAAGTGGAAGCAACGGAAAATTAACCAACATCAATCTAACTTCAATCGCGTTAGAAATCGAACCAGCAAAAAACCTTTCATTTCAAACAGGATTTTCATTCAGAACATTAAGAACTGCGTCGCCAACCTTTAGTTTAGATTATTATACAGATGAAGCATTTACCGTTATAAAAAGTGATGTGCGTCAAGCTGAAATTAATTTGTTGATAGATTATACACCTAAAAGAAAAGCAATTGGATACGGGGTAGAAAGAAGTTATGTTGACAGTCCCTTTCCAAGGGTTTTTGTCAATTATAGCCAAGGATTGAAAGGCGTTTTTAACAGTGATTTTGATTATCGAAGACTACAATTTTATTACAAACAACCAGTTATAATTGGTGGTTTTGGAAGACTTAATGTGATAACTGAAGTAGGAAAAACTTACGGAAAAGTGCCTTTAGGATTATTGAGTATTGTGCCGGGTAACCAAACTTATTTTACAATTGAAAACACTTTTAACGTATTGGATTTTTATGAATTTCAAACAGACCAGTATGCCACTTTTCAATTAGAACACAATTTCGGAGGCAGAATTTTTTCGAGAATTCCATATTTAAGAAAACTCAATTGGAGAGAAACAGTTGGTGTAAAAGGAGTTTATGGAACAATTTCTGACGCCAACAAAAAAATTAATGCTTCAGGGTTGATTTACCAAGCACCACAAAATGGCTATTGGGAATACAACGCAGGAATAGGAAATATTTTTAAAGTTTTTAAACTTGAGTGCAGTTGGCGCGGAAGTTATTTTGGACCTGAAACTAGAAATTTTGCCATAAAAGGCTCTTTTGGATTTTATTTTTAAAATATAAAAAATCAATTGAATTCAAAATCACTAAATTTGTTTTTTTAAACCAAACAATGAGTAAAATAAGAATCACAAAGCAATTCAGCTTCGAAACAGGTCATGCACTTTATGGCTATGATGGAAAGTGTAAAAATGTACATGGGCACAGTTACAAACTTTCGGTAACTGTTGTTGGAACGCCAATTATAGACCGAAACAATGTAAAATTTGGAATGGTTATCGATTTTTCAGATTTGAAAAGTATTGTGAAAGAAGAGATTGTTAATCAATTTGATCACGCAACCGTTTTTAATCAAACGACACCACATGTGGAATTAGCGACCGAATTGAAAAACAGAGGGCATCATGTAATTTTAGTTGATTACCAGCCAACAAGTGAAAATATGGTAATCGATTTTGCTCAAAAAATTAAAAGTAGATTACCCAAAACAGTGCAGCTTTTTAGTTTAAAATTGCAGGAAACAGAAACATCTTTCGCAGAATGGTTTGCTAGTGACAATTTAGATTAAAATAAATTACTCGAAAGTAGATTATAAATTTATTTTTTTTACTTAGCCAAAATGCCGTTCTCAGCGTTAGCAAATTCAATAAAAACAAATGAATCTAATGCTGGAATGTTGAAGTAAAATCCCTCGATGACCTATTTTAATTCAAACGAAGCGCCTTTTGCTCCAACCAGAACTTTTTTACACGGAATTATCTTTAGATCAAAAAAATGAAATTAAAATATTTTTTTTACCTTTAAGAGCTAAAAAACAACGATATGGAAAAAGAACTTCACGAACAATATGAATATGCTCGAAGAAGAATCAAACAAAAGAAGAATTTGTATTTTCATTTTGTGGTTTTCCTAATCGGGAATTTATTTATGTTTATATCCAATCATTTTTTTAAAGTTGGTGCACCAACGCAATGGTACATTTGGATTTTAACCGGTTGGTTATTTCTTTTAATTTTACATTTTATCAAAGTTTATATCACCGATCGATTTATGAATAAAAGCTGGGAAAGAGAGCAAATTGATCGATTGGTTGCTAAACAAAAGCAAAAAATCAACCAATTAGAAACGAAAACGAATCAAGATTTTCAATAAAGATTTAAAAATTACTTTCAAAATGATAATAATGATTGCCGCCGCCGCGGAAAATAATGCGCTAGGGAAAGACAATAAAATTGTGTGGCATTTGCCCGATGATTTCAAGAGATTTAAGAAATTGACTTCTGGACATTCAATAATTATGGGTAGAAAGACTTTTGAAAGTTTTGACAAGCCACTGCCAAATAGAACACATATTATCATAACTAGACAAAAAAATTACATACCAAAAACAGATAGTGAATTATGTATTGTTGTCGATTCTATGGAAAAGGCGCTTGAATTGACCTCAAAAAGTGAAAACGTATTTGTGATTGGCGGAGGAGAAATTTATAATTTGGGAATGCCTTTTGCGGATAAAATTGAATTGACAAGAGTACATGGATCTTTTGAAGCAGATGCTTTTTTTCCAGAAATAAACCAAAGCGACTGGCAATTGTCGGAAGAAGAGTTCCATCCAAAAGACGAAAAGCACCACTATTCATTTAGTTTTCAAACTTTTTTACGGAAGTAGAACGCGCAATATTCACCAAATTAAACTTATCTTTGCTCAAATTTTTATAATGTCAAAAATTGTTACGCCTTACAAAGATTCCAATTTAGGAAAAAAAGAACAAGTTGAGCAAATGTTCGACAATATTGCAGGAAATTACGACAGTTTGAATCGGGTAATTTCTTTTGGTATTGATGTAAAATGGCGAAAAAAAGTGTTGAAAATCGTGTCAGATTCGAAACCCAAAATAATTCTTGATATCGCAACCGGAACGGGAGATTTAGCCATTTTGATGACGGAAACCAACGCCGAAAAAATAATTGGATTAGATATTTCTGATGGAATGCTCGAAGTTGGAAGAATAAAAATCAAACAAAAGAATTTAAATGCTAGAATAGAAATGGTTTTGGCTGATTCTGAAAACATGCCGTATGCCGACAATTATTTCGATGCAATTACGGTTGCTTTTGGCGTGCGGAATTTTGAAAATTTAGAAAGAGGTTTAGCCGAAATCTTACGTGTGCTCAAGCCAAATGGTGTTTTTGTAATTTTAGAAACGTCGGTTCCCGAAAAATTTCCTTTCAAACAAGGTTATCGTTTTTATTCATCAACAATGCTGCCTTTAATTGGAAAATTGTTTTCTAAAGACGATTCAGCCTATCAATATCTATCAGATTCAGCTTCTATTTTTCCTTTTGGCGAGGCGTTGAACAATATTTTACGAAAAGTTGGGTTTATAGAGGTAAAGTCATCACCACAAACATTTGGTGTTGCGACTATTTACACGGCAACTAAAAAGCAATAATGAAAAAATATAGTTTACTTTTTTTAATCGTTTGCTCGCTTAATTGTTTTGCGCAATTCAAGAGAGATCCAATAATAAACCTCGAGAACTTTGATGAACAAAAGTTGCATTGGGGCTATTTTTTGGGATTTAATTCTTACGATTTTAAATTTCAATACCGCACAGTGGGCAAAGATGTGGAAGTTAAAACAACCACCGGATTTAATGTGGGCTTGGTTGGCAATGTGAGATTAAACAATTCTTTTAATCTTCGTTTTGAACCTGGTTTGTTTTTTAACCAAAGAAATTTAACTTTCCCTGGTTTTGTAAAACAATATCAAGCCCTTCGAGAAGTAAAATCAACTTACATTCACTTTCCTCTTTTAATGAAATTTTCATCGAAAAGAACAGGAAATATCCGTCCTTATTTGTTGGCTGGAGTTGGAACAGCGTTAAATTTGTCTAGCAATGATAAAGTGATAGATGACAACGAAAACAATATTTTCAGAATGAAAAAATGGACTAATTTTTATGAAGTTGGTTTAGGAATCGACATATATTTTGAATATTTCAAATTTTCGCCTTCACTCCGTGGGGTTTTTAGTTTAGATGATGAATTGATTCGAGATAGAGATCCTAATAGCCCATGGACAAGCAACATTCAATCAATGTCAACTAGAGGTGTTTTTGTGAATTTCACTTTCCATTGAAAATTATTCAAAAAAAAACATATTATTTTAAAGCAACAATTTTTTCATATTTTAAGATGTCATAATTGTTATTTATTTTAACAATTCTACCAGGATTTCCGACAGCAGTGGCTGCTTGTTTATATTAGTTAGCGTCAACATTTACCTATACATTCTTCATCACAAATTGACCTTTTATAGATTTTGCTTTTATAAGTATAAAAAAACAAAATGTGATTATTTACAAAAAGCTAACTTTGATTTTTATAATCAATCTTTTTTTCAACAATATTATTTGTAACTTAACTACTTGGTTGCTAATATCTTTTTTCCTTTTTCGATAAGTAAAATAGTTGTTGCCACAAAAAGTGCTCCGGTTGTATTCGCAGCAACATCTAAAATGTCTGCAGAGCGGGTTGTTGTGAAAAGACCTTGTGCAACTTCTATCAAAATGCCATAAACAAACGAAAACAGAAATGCTTGAATTAAAGCTTTTTTGACATTAACGAATTTGTATTTGAAATATAAATACCACAAAGAAGTTATGCCAATATGAAAAACCATGTGCCCAAGTTTATCTGTATTTTTTTCAAACTTGGGTATAAGTAATTCATTATTGTTAATAAGACATAAAATAGTTACAATTGTTGTCCAAATAAGTGCTAAAATCCCGTAGATTTTGTTAAGCACCAATAAGTTGTTGGTAAGTTTCACTTGAAAGTAATTCGTTAAAATCTGCTACATTTGCAACCTTGATTTTGATCATCCATCCATCACCATAAGGATCAGTATTTACCTTTTCAGGATCACTCTCTAAAGCATCATTAAATTCGATGATTTCCCCTGACAATGGTAAAAATAAATCCGAAACTGTTTTTACGGCTTCAACGGTGCCGAAAACTTCATCTTTTTGCAATGTTTGATCAAGTGTTTCTACTTCAACATAAACGATGTCTCCCAATTCTTTTTGTGCAAAATCTGTGATGCCAACAGTTGCAATTTCGCCATCTAGGCTCACCCATTCGTGGTCTTTAGTATATCTTAAATGTGCTGGAATAATCATGTTTTTATGTTTTAATTATTTGTATTTTATTATTTTTAATTTATTGCTCAAAAGTAAAGTTTCAATTTTTAATTTCCAAAATTATATCGAATTGTAAATCCTGCACGAATATTTGTTACCGGGAATGCCGTTGAGATAACTGCTTTTGAAAATGCATGGTCGTAATAGAAAATGGCTGTTAGGTTTTTGCTAAACGAATAATCGGCAGTTAATTTAATTGACCATAAATTTTGACCTCCACCCAGTTGATTGTTATTATAATCTAGATTTCTAACAATGGTTTTGGTATTGCGTAAGGAAAAATCTGCTTTTATGTTGATGTCGCTTCTGATTACTCCCGAAGGATTGTCTGCTAAAGCAGAGTTAAAAGTCACGTCTTTTATTCTATAACCTAATCCTAAAACGTATTCTAAACCTTTCACTTCAGTTAATAAATTGTTGTCAAAACTCATGGATAAAGCACGATCTTTTTTCATTTCCGCCACAATTTTCACAGAACTCAACATTTCCATATCAATTTTAACTAAAGGATTAAATTGCTCAATCAAATTGATGTTTGAAATCAATGTTTTGTTAAAGAAGTTGCCGCCAGTATCTAATCCGTTCGGGTTTTTATCATATTCAAAATTGGAACGTATAGAATTGATTGTGTAGGTTGAACGATAAGCATGTTGCAAAGAAAGGCGTTTGAATCTTTCTTTGAAAAAACCATAACGCATTAATCCACTGTATTTTACAGTCCAGTTTGGAATTGGAATAGACCTTAGCGCTCCTAAAGAAACGCCCGATGCATCTGTGCCCGTGTAAGCAGCTAAAAACGCCGGTAATAATACAGATTGGCTGTTTTTTCCGAAACCAACTGGATAGCCATCTGTCCCTCGCGGAATAGTAGCGTTTCCATAATAATTGCTGGCTAATCTGTCAGCAATTACCAGTCTGTTGCTTCGGAATTGGTCAAAAGCAGCAGAACCATTTTCGTCACTTTGGCTGAAAGCAGTTTTTATCAAAACGGTAGAGATATTAAAATTACCAAAATTGTAGGGTGATAATGAATTGTATTTACCTGTTATTTGATCGACATTATATTGTTCTGAAAAATTATCGACATACGTTCGGTTGGCGGTTAAATCAATTTTAAAGTCTGGAAACAAATCCACATTGGCTGTCATATCTAATGTTTTAGAAACAACTTGAGTGAAGTTTTGATTAAATTCCTGATAATTGGTCAACCAACCTCGTTTTGCCGCCTCATAACGCACATCAGCTTGGTCTCCAAAAACAAATCCTAAGGTAGGTTTTGAAGAGCCAAAAAAGCCAAGACCTGGTAAATATCCTGGTAGAACGGTACCTCCTGTTTGTGTATAATTCAATTGTAAATTTTTCACACTTGTTACAACGCCAATCAATCCGTCTACAAAAACATTTCCTTCGTTTTGTACTGCTGGTCGGGCATTTACGATTTTTTCTCCTGGTTTTGGTGGACCTGTTTTGGCTGGTGTTTTGGCAGCGGGCTTTCTTTGACTACTTTTAACTAATCCGATGTATTTATAAAAAAGATCCATATTGAAAGTCGTATTCAACTTATGCGAACTGTTGTTTTGAATTGTATTTCCTAAGTTAAAAATTCCATCTTCTGTTTCAAAAGCTTGAAATGCTAAAGTAGCTCTTTGCCAATTGTAATCTCCCGTATAAGTGTAAGTAGATTTTACAAAACTCAGAGCTGGGATTTTATTAATTGGCAAATCGTAGTTCACCGTTACTTGTTGGTTGTGTTGATTGGCTTCTCCAATATTCCAGTAATCTTGCCAAATGGTAAAACTATCAACTGTATTTCCGAAATTATCAAAATAATTACGAACAATATTACTTGTAGAAGCGGTGTAATTTATTTTTAAGGCTTTAGTTAAATTATAATTAAATCCGTATTGATAATTGAATTGAAAATTACGTCTGTAAAGCGGGTCTAATCCTAAACCTTGCACATCAACTTGTCGAAATTGTTGACGGTTATATTGTCTTAAAATGGTCGAACTAAAATTGATATTCGAAGGCAAATAATTAAAATTAAAATCTGTCAAAGCTTTCCAATAGCTACTTTTTTTCATGAATTTTACTTTCTTGAAGGGCTCAACTGGTTTTGGCTGAAAGCTGTAAGCATAATCTGCCGAAGTGCGTACTTGTTGGTCTAAATATTCTTCTACTTCGTAATCGTGCTTTTGAATTTGATTATAAGAATAGGAAAGTGTTAAATTTTCTGGGTCGTAAATATGTGGTTTTTGTTTTGCGCCACGCTCTTTCTTCACGCCAATAAAATTGATGCTTTGCGTTTTAGTATATTCAATCGCTCTGTTGGTGATATTGTCTTTTTCAGCTTGATTATTCGTAACATCCACCAATTGATTTAACCTTATATCTTGGTTAAATGGATCATATTCTGGCGTTACAATTTCTTCGCCGATTCCATAGTTGAACGGCAAATTGATTCCCCATTTTTTAGGTAATAATTTACCAACGTTGAGGTTTGTGACAATATTATATTGTCTCATGTCTTTACGACTTCTTTCATTTGGTCCATCTTCTAAAGCTCCGAAACCTATGGTACTGATTTTTCCCGTCGCAGAAAGGGTAGCAAAATCTGCTAAATTGGTGTCTAAAGTTCCTACTGCAGCCATTCCACCTTTGTTTTCCATCCCAGACAAACGCAATTCGTTGAACCAAACTTCGCCAACCACTTTTCGATCTGGAATCGCTACGTTGTTAGGGTCAACTCCGTTTATTGTATTGTTTTTTACACCCACCATTAAAGTCCTAACCAAACCAAAATTAGGATTTCCTTTCACGCTAATGCGCAGACTATTTGGGTTTACCGGCAGTGAAGGGTCGATTTCATAATCAAATTTAGAATAAACACCATCTGTAGAAACATCACCTGGATTTTGTTTTGCCAAAATTTTAATTTTTGTAAGCAATGCCATTGCTATATCCATGTTGTTTTCTTCTGGCCAAACTTTTTCTGCAGTTGAAGCGTCATTGGCAAGCGTTCTTTTTAATGGAATTTCAACCTGATAGTAGTTTTGTGTAAAATCATTTCCAAAACGAAGAAATCCTGCTAATTCATTATCATTTAGCGGTTGAGATAAATCATCTAGTGCTTCTGCATGAAGGAACATTTTTAAGTTTTTAAACTGTCGCATATCCACGCTTACATTTTTAAAAACCGCTCTAGAATCGCCTGGTTCAAGTCCATCTTTAGAAATTCTCAACGAAAGTGATTGTTCATTTTGGTTGATGATTGTATTGTTGTTGAACAGTTGCTCTCTAAAAACTCCAGGTGGTGTAAAATATTTTATCGGAGTTCTATTTGCATTTTCTAAGATATTCACCGCTGATACATCGAAACCTGTATTGTCGTCATCTGGATTAATATCTGTTGGATCAAGTGTGTTGACAAATCTTCTCCATTCGCCGCGAATTAAATCTAATGTTCCGAAACGCAAAGTAATTTCTTGAGAGAAACCAGTAACAAACATTCTCATGAATTGAATGGAAGTAAAGCCTTCAATCCCACCAAATTTTTTATTATTGACTCCTTGGTCTATTGGAATTTTAAATTGGTACCATTTTGCATTGATATCTGGTCCTCCAGCTGGATCTTGAAAAGTAGTCGGCAAAATATCTGTTATATAATTTTGGCCCACAACCATATCTGGTTTAATGTCAATGTTATATTGATAATAAGCATTGATGGTGTTCATTGTATTGTCGCGGTTGATGTCTTCTACATCGGGCAATGTTGAATTTCCTCTGTTATTGTTGGTTACATCAACTGGTGAATTTTTTTCTAAACCGTTATAGTTTTTATACCTTTCTAAAACGCTACCGGTTGCATCTAGAAAAAATTTATAATTGTCGCCCGATGGATCTTGTTCACCACTAAATGCTGCTGGAAAATTTGCTGCTTCATCAGCATCATTTAATCCATCTAAACCAACATCTTGCACACTTCTGTTTCCTTGGTTAGTGTCAAAAGCATAGATAAGTGATTGTGAAATAGGAATTTCTCCCCAAACTGTCGATGTTGAATTTTGAACGCCACCACTTTCGGGTAAGCCATTTTCGTATTGTTTTCTTCCATCTCGAAGTACATCTTCTGAAATTTGCCCTAAGTTGATAAATAGTTTTCCTTCGTTTGTAGTAGGTACTTGTCCGTCTTTAAAGGGGTCCATCATCCAAAACTGAATATATTCTACATTTCCTTGTTCAAAATTGGTTGAATTGATTGGGCGCATTATACTTCCAAAATTTTCCTGTGGTTTCAACAAATTATCTCTATCGGTATTTACTTTAAAATTATATGGTCCTCTTTCTGAGGGATAATAATTTAAATCGAGAGTATTAACAACAGTGGACTGTCCAGCAGCAATATCTGTATTTTTAAATAATTCTCGAATGTATACCCTTCTTACATTGTCAAAAGTCAAATCCGCATCTGTAATTTCAGTTGGTCTTTGCGATGTATAGAAAACCGGATCAATGGTATGCCAAGCTAATTTTGCTCTTTTAAAACCATCATCTAATTTATACACGGGTTCAGAGCCATTGTCTAATCCAAAACTTTGATAACTTTCACCCGGTTTCCATAAGGGGACAGATCCTAAACTCCAGGATTGTGCTGCACGCATGTCGATTGCGTTTTGAGAACCTTCAAAATCGTCTACATAAATCGTTGATTCTCCTTGAAATGCGTCTGCTTTTGAGGTGCCAGGTTTCAAGAATGCTACTTCACCTCTAAAAGAAACATTTGATGGAACATCCGTATCAATGTTTGGTAATTTGTTGACCATTCTTGTCAGAAAAGGTATTTCAGCAGCGTAGTTAGTATTGAATCCAAAAATGGTGTTATTGACAGATTCTTGTCCAAAACTTGATTTTTGAGTAAAAGGTCTTTCTGTCATTTTTAAAAAAGTGGCCCCAACCAAAAATTTATCAGAAAATTTATGTTCTACGTTTACGCCCATAAACCTTCTTGTTTGCTGACCAAATACCGAATTATTTTCTAATGAAATCTGTATGGGTGTGTTGGATGCTTTCAAAGCGGGATCTAAAATCTGAACCCTTCCTTGCTGATAATTGACAGAATAATCTATTCCTTCTGCCAAAACCCGACCTGCTGCCGTAACAACAACTGAACCTCTTGGAACGTTAAATGCGCCAATTGCAATTCCATCTCCGCCAGAAGATTTATATTTCCCACGCAGTTGGAACTTGTTTTTATCACTTTCTTGCAAAGCCCTCGCTTGGGTATTTGCGTACATTGTTTTATAAACATATTTTTTTTGATTGCCATTGTAGGTAGCTGGATCATTGTAGTCTTCTAGTCCTGTTGAAGACTTTAATTTATTGAATAAATATTTTCCAAAAGGTTCAACGGTGGTAAAAATGATTCGACCATTTTGAGTATCGACTGTTTGACCGGGAATAAAATCAAAAAAACCATCGCCGCCTTGTTCGGGATCGTTGGTGCTGTTCAATCGGTCTAAATTAAATACTTTTAAAAGAGGTGTTTGTTCGACTCCTTCGTCAATGCTTGGCGTTGCAGGATTATCAACAGGAAGAGGATTGGATGCTGCAGGTGCTGCAGGTGTAATATAATTTAAAGGGGAAGGGTCTGAATACAAAATGTTAAATCGAAAACCTTCTTGCTCTAATTGTCCACCTGATGCGATTTGGTAAATGTTTTTCATCATTAAATTCCAAACAGGTGTTGTAAATCCCGTTGAAGAATTTTTTACGGTAGTTAAACTGCTTTTCAACATTTTTAAAACCAAACTTTGCGTGGTTACAGTTTGGTCTTCTGGAACAGTTGTTGATCCTCCGACTACTGTAGATTCTACCCCACCGTTTCCAAATTCTCCAACTTGATAAACATTCTCACCAACGGTATATTGATAGGCAACTGCTAAAACTTCATCGTTAGATAGTTTTTGTTGCAATGAAACATAGCCCAATTGTGCGTTGTAAGTGTACTCATTTGTCGTTAATTTTCGGGCATTCTCCAATTTAGAATAATCTTGTCCCTCTGTAACAGTTGTTCCTGCTGGCAAGTTAAAAGCACTTGCATTTGTAGTTACGACCTCTCTAATTCCAGTATTCAAATAACCACCATTTGTGGCAATAAGTTTTGGATCATACTTGTTGTTCGCATTGTCCGGAGGAGAATCTGATGGTTTGCTAAAAAACCCAAGTGGATTATTCAAATTTACAATTTCTCGATCGTCAAAACCCGTTAATGGAGATTCGCCCAAATCTTGGAGGGCAACAACGTTGCGCAAATTGTTTTCGGTTGTACTTACTCTATTTTGACGATTGGTTACCCAAACTTCAATTCTAGTTATTTGAACACGGCTGTCGATTACCGGATAATTTTTAAGGGAAGCGTCATATTTATTTCTGAAATATTGACCCAGAAAAAAGTGACGGTCAACATCATAATCTAGTGCGAACAAATCAAACTCTTGCAGTGTTCCGCCGCCTTGTGCAGTTACGGATTTGGTTTGTGATTTTTGTTCAGAAAATACGCCTGTAATGGTTGTTTTTCCAAATTGAAATTGCGCTTTCACACCAAATAAACTTTGTGCGCCTTTAATCAATGAACTTGTTAGTGGCAAGCTGACGTTTCCAACTTCTAATTTTTGCAGAATATTGTCTTCTTGTGGAGCAAATTCAAGTTTAATTAAATTCTGAAACGAAAAGGTTGATTGGGTATCATAGGTAGCATTTACTGCTAATCTTGTTCCAACCTTGCCCATCAAACTCATGTTGATGCGTTGGTTGAAATCGAAAGTTGTTGTTGACCTATTTCTTGGTGAAAGCGATGGATTATCTTGTTTAGTATGTCTTACACCCAAGTCCATTTCGACGGAACCTGTGGGCTTTACATCGATTGTGTTACTTCCAAAAATGGTCTCAAAAAAACTATTATTTACATAATATCTTGGCAATAAATCTTTTTTTGCTTCTTCGCTGCCTGGTTTTTTCCCGTCTATAGCGTCTGATTTTTCTTTAAAATACTTCCGAACGGCCTCTCTAGTTACCAATTTTTCATACTCTTTTGGAGTCAAAATCATAGGATAATTGATATTAAAACCTCCAACAGTGTTGGTATAAATATAGCGATCAGTAGCAGCGTCATAAGTATAAACTTCAACGATGCTAGGGGGATTTTTTAAAACTATCTTCCCTTTGTTGTAGCCAATTGTATCAGTTGGTTTGTCGTCAACTTGCGCAAGGATATTGTTTGTGGCTAACAAAATCAATAAAAAGGTGATGATTTTATAGAGACTACTCTTGTTTTTTATGTACAATGTTTTCAACTATTATAAATTTTTTAAAGCTTGTTTTATGATAAATTCTGCAGTAGCTGTAGGATTTTCTCTAACTATTTTTTCTACTATTTTTTCTGAAATTCTTCGTACGAAACCTAAAACTTCAAGAGCAGATAACGCTTCATCTTTGTTAGTATTGTTTTGAACCATCGAAAGTTCGTCTAAATCATACAATTTTAACACTTTGTCTTTTAAATCCAGAATTACACGTTGAGCGGTTTTTACCCCAATCCCCTTAATTGACTGAATTGTCCCAACATCGCCGCTTCCAATAGCTTGAATAATTTGTTTAGGTTCAATCGATGATAACATCGTACGTGCTATACTTGCGCCAATTCCTGAAACAGAGAGCAACATTATAAAAATTTCTCTTTCTGATTTTTCTACGAAACCAAACAAAGTATGCGCATCTTCTTTTATTTGAAGATAAGTATAAAGTTTTATATTATCGGTATTGGGCAGTAGTGAGTAGGTGTGAAGCGAGATATTGACCTGATAACCAACACCTGAACAGTCAATTACGACTTCGGTCGGTGTCTTTTCTGTAAGTTTTCCTTGTAGATGTGTTATCATTGTACTAAAGTAATTGTCAAATGTAGCAAATTTCTTTTTATCGATAGTAAAGTTATTGATATTGAATCAAAAAAGTTGTAATTTTAAACAAGAACTTTTGATTCAAAATGTCACTAAAATCTATAAAGTTAATTTAAAATGATTGCCATTTTGTAATTTTATTGAAACTATCTAAATAGTAAAAAATAACAGATCAGTACTATTT
>Ga0209551_1000152_pt1 | contig 23315 bp, 22 predicted proteins | sample LauGreSuBDMM15SD_2_FD_187568 | JGI IMG/M metagenome (GOLD analysis project Ga0209551, IMG submission 187568) | Freshwater lake microbial communities from Lake Michigan, USA - Su13.BD.MM15.SD (SPAdes) (version 3) | ecosystem: Environmental > Aquatic > Freshwater > Lake | place: Lake Michigan, USA... | reverse complement strand
CACCGCAGCTGCAAGTTCGGCGGCCGAATCGGGTGAATTCCTAGGTGGGATTGAGATTCCATGCAGGATATTCCACGAGGTGATTCTCACCCCCACACACTAGTAACCTGCACCCGTGAGCGCGATAAATCAACACACCTCCCGCATTGATCGTGCCGGTGAACTTCGGGTGAACCAAGAAACTCTTGATCAATTGTGGCAACGCGCACAAATTATTCAGATAGCAGAAGGCCGCATTGCCGCAGTTGATACCGCACTGACCTTAATCAGCGCCCAGGATGTGGCAGCACATATTGCCGCACATACATTTACTGAAGGCAGCCGTTACTTCTTAGGTTTAGATCTGGAAACGAAGGCGCCTTTTTTTGCATGGGATACCGAGTGGGTTGGCACAATCGCAGATGAAGCAAAAGAGGTCGGATTCTCCACTGTGCGCGAGATTGGTTCACTGCTTAGCGAACAAGAGTTAGAGATTTCATTTCATGCCATGGGGCTAAGTAATTGGCATCGTGCACATCCACGTTGTCCGCGATGTGGAGGTGCAACTCGAGTTGATCTGGGTGGGGCGGCACGTGTCTGTGATGCTGATGGCAGCCAACATCACCCGCGCACCGATTCTGCTGTGATTGTTCTTATTAAAGATCGCAGTGATCGCATTCTGCTCGGACACCAACCGATCTGGCCAGAAGGTCGCTTCTCCACCTTTGCTGGTTTTCTGGAACCGGGTGAAACATTTGAACAATGCGTTGCGCGCGAGGTGTTAGAAGAGTCAGCAGTTGTAGTAACAGAGCTAAAGTATTTGGGATCACAACCGTGGCCATTTCCGGCCAGCATCATGATTGCCTTTGAAGCAGTAACTGATAACCCAGAGCGGGCACAAGGTGATGGTCAAGAAATCACGGAAGTGAAATGGTTTAGCCGCGCTGAGTTAAAGGCTGCCGCAGAAGATGGTTCACTCTTGCTGCCACCATCAATTTCAGTTGCACGAAAGATGATTGAGCGTTGGTTGGGTGAGAGCGTACCCGGCGGCCAGACATGGCGATAGCAGATTCAATACTTGCCGCACTCGATGCTGATCAAAGGGCGGTAGCACTTGCGACCCGTGGTCCCCTCTGTGTTATTGCAGGTGCAGGCACTGGAAAAACTCGGGCAATTACACATCGCATTGCATATGCAGCAGCGATTGGCACGATGGATCCGCAGAAAGTATTGGCACTGACATTTACTGCAAAAGCTGCCGGTGAAATGCGTGCTCGGCTTCGCACCCTTGGCGTACCAACTGTGGCCGCTCGCACGATTCACTCAGCAGCGCTAAAACAACTGCTCTATTTCTGGCCCTCTGTGTTCGGTGGTCGCACGCCAGATCTGATGACAACCAAGACCGGCTTTCTCACTGAAGCAATTAATCGCGCGGGATTAAGCGGTTCGTTGCGCGCTACCAACCGCGAACTGATGCGAGATATCGCCTCCGAGATTGAATGGGCGAAGGTATCTCAGGTGGGACCGACTGATTACATTAATGAAGTAAGTAAGCGAATGCAGAAACCGCGCGTTACCCCAGAGCAGATGGTTCAGGTCTATACCGCCTATGAATCCATCAAGAAGCAAGAGCTCGCAATCGATTTTGAAGATGTTCTGCTCTTATGTTCTGCCATGATGGAAGAAGAGCGCGATGTGCGCGAGCGAGTGCAAGACCAATATCGATATTTCACCATCGATGAGTACCAAGATATTTCTCCTATTCAACAGCGGCTCATCAATGCCTGGCTTGGCACGCGCACAGATATCTGTGTCGTTGGAGATCCTGCCCAAACTATTTACTCATTTGCTGGCGCTACCCCGGTATTCCTTAATTCATTTACCCAACGTTTTCCGGAGGCGCAAGTTATCCGCTTAACAACTGGATACCGCTCCACACCCGAAATCACATTTGCCGCCAATGCGCTCTTGCGTCACGGAACTATGGGCCAGGAACTTGTTGCTTTTAATAGCCATGGCTCTAAACCAATTGTTACTGGCTATGGCGATGAACCAGCAGAGATTGGCGGAGTCATGGCTGAAATCAATACCCTCCTAACAAATGGCACTCAGCCGCAAGAGATTGCCATCTTGGCTAGAACTAATGCCCAGCTCAAAGGTGCAGAGAAAGCGATGTTGGCGCAGAAGATTCCATATCAAGTGCGCAATACTGAAAGATTCTTTGAACGTCGCGAAGTGCGTGATTTCCTCAAGCAGGTGCGGCAAGCCTCTGTCATACCAGCCGAAGGCCAAGGGTGGATTGATGAACTACGTTCACTTGCCCAGCCCTATTTAACAGGGGAAGCAATCGATGGAATTGCAGCGCTGCTGCATTTAGCGCGTGAACTAGATGATGATGATAATTTCAATCCAAAAACTTTGCGCACATATCTGCGGGAAGTAGAAGATCGGGTGCAACAGAACAATCCACCGACCATGCCGGTTGTCACACTGGCAACGCTGCATGCGGCCAAAGGCCTGGAATGGGAGCGAGTATTTTTGATTGGCGCATCCGATGGCCAATTACCGCTGACTAATAGCTCCGGGGAAGCTGTCATTGAAGAGGAGCGTCGGCTTTTTTATGTGGGAATCACCCGGGCAAAGGCTGATCTACATATCTCCTATCGGGGTAATCCAAGCCAATTCCTGCGTGAATCAGGCCTTATTTAATTGCCTTGCACGAATCAATAGCCATCTTGTACCCTTAGAGTTCGACAACAGGGAAGGGGATTGAAAATGGCTAACGTCATGACTTCAATCATCACAGCAGGCGCAAGCGCTGCTGCACCTTCTGCTGCCTTCACACATTCAACAGCTTCTGCAACCAAGCGTTCACATAAGCGAACAGCTTGGCCCACAGCTACAAAGTCAGCGTTCTACGCCAACTTTTATGCAGTGGATGAGGCTACTGGAGTACTAATCGGATAAAACCGAACAGTCCCACAAGGGCCTCAAATCCACTCGATGGATTTGGAGGTCCTTTTTTATTACCCAAATCAAGAAAAGAAATAAAAAGAGCAAGACTAACCAGAGAGATAACAGGGGGTGAGAACGATGACAGTTCTCTTCAGCGAACTACAGGTACCAGGCTGGGCAGAGACCGGCAAAAAGATTGGCCTAAGCGATGTGGCATTCACATACGACAACGCCAAGGCTTTCACCCTGCCATGCCATCAAGCTGACCCTGAACTCTTCTACTCAGAAACAGATCAGGGAATTGCAGAGGCGAAGGCGCTCTGTGGCACATGTCCGGTGCGCAACAAGTGTCTAGATGGTGCGCTCTCACGCCAAGAACCATGTGGTGTCTGGGGCGGACAGCTCATCGAAGATGGCGTGATCATTGAACGTAAACGTCGTGCCGGCAGACCGCCACGTCAGGTGATTGCAGCTGCGCGCATTGTTCAGAACGAGCAAGCACTGGCTTAACTTAAAAGGCACACCCACAGTGTGGGTGGCGGGCAATCGCCACCACCTGTGGGTAGGCAAGTAATTGATAATCAACTGAAATAGCGACTCCGAGCAGCGCCGAAAAGTCTGCCGCGCAATCTTGCGCAATGGCGACAGTGATGGCATCACAGAATTTCACAATAAATGAAGCTGCCAGCGCTGCCATAAAGTGAGCGGCAATTTGCGGGTATTCCTGCTCCACATCTGGCATGAATTCAAGATGATCTACCACCCCACGTTGTTCGCTAGCTGAAAGTTGATAGCAACGCAGGCAAGGACTCTGGCCTGGAATTACTAGCGGGCCTATCTGTGCACTATCTGCCTGTGGTGTGGGGATTATGAGAAATTTTTCGCCAGAGCTCATCCAGAGTGAAAGCGTTTCTGGATTAATATCACCGCAATGAATACGCAGATCAGGAGTTGACGCCTCATCTAGATAATTCTCATGGCGATCCAGCGGAAATAGTGCAAGTTCTCTTCTTATCATCTCGCAATGGTTCTTAAAAGACGTTCCGGTATCTGATTGCCGGAAAGTCGAAAGAGCCATATCGATATCACCGATGAGCGGATTTGCCCCACGAGATGCTGGCGTGAAGCGCACTTGCGAAAGCCCGCTAGCGAGCAGGAGCGAGTAGAGCAGTGTGGCAACCCGATTATTTCCAGAAATTTCGCAGAGATAATTTTGGCGGGCACTTAATATTTCAACGCCGCCATCGACTACACCATTAATCCAATTTGTTTGGTTTAACTCGGGTGCGCACCTGCGTTGTAACTGTTGCACTCCGGCATCCACTGCTGGTCTACTATTTTTCTTCACCCGATTATCTAACTTGGAGACAAAACGTTGCGAAACTCTGAGCACACCTTGCTTGTGGTTGATTAATTCTTCTACCTCGAGTTGAGCTAAGAGCGTGCTCACCGTTGCATCTAGCACATTGGGTGTTTGCAAGATTTCTTTCTCAGATTTTCCGCCAGCGAGCGCGAGGGCAATCACCTTCTCTTCGTGGGTGTAGATCCGAATGACTCGCTTAAACGTTCCCAGGAAATATTGGCCGGGTGTAGTGCTCTGACTGAGTGCAACGCCGCGTTTGAGTTCTCTCATGTGGCAAAGGATGTGCGTTTACATCGGCCTAACCTTGCGGGCGCCACCACCTCTGTGTGCAAGGCGAGGGATTTCTCACCCTATGAGTGCAGGGGAGTACTGCGCGTAAAAAAATAACCCCCGCTTAGTGAGCGAGGGTTATTTCTACGTGTAAGTGGTGACTTATTCTGGCTTCTTGCCGAGAATGCGATTTACCTTGGTGCCACACACTGGGCAAATACCCTGTGCCATGCGACGACCAGACTCGGAGATCTTTACTGTTCCTTCGAAATCACGCTTTGCTTTGCATTTAACGCAGTAAGCGTCACCCTTGTATGTCTCTACCTCTGCCATTTTTGCCTCCGTTCGACCCATGAGCTAGGCGCCATGCGTACTGGTCAAAACAGTACTCTGCGCCACGCTCAAAATCGGGGAAATCACGCGTAGATTCCCTTACATCTTTATCGACGGCTCATTTAAGGAAATTAGGGCAGTTTTGAGAGTTCGGTGGGGGCCAGCAGGGCGCGTTCGGCCGCCTCATAGCCATCGAGATAGGCCGTTGCTAGCTCAGAATCCTCAAAACGGGATAAAACCTCGGTGAATCCTTCGCCGTGGTCGAAGTATTGAAGGTGGATCGCCTCGTGGAAGAGGACATAATCCCGGGCGTACTCAGGAGCCAGCTTCAACCGGTCTGAGATTCTGATGCTGCGATCAACGCTGGTACATGAGCCCCAACGCTCGCGCATCGGCTTCCACGTAACTGAAACCGGGCGAATGGTGATTTCTGGCGCCAACTCGGTGAGTAATTCATCAATACGCCGAGCTAAATCTGCCTCCCCAGGGGTCTGTGACTCCTCTTGGCTGCGAATCTTGGCAATCATCTCGGGCACGATCACTCTTTCGTCAGCTTTACTCAAGCGCGCTGGAATAGAGATGACAATTCTTCCACCCTGTCGATATGCCGAGATACTTTTCTTTCGCCGAGCAGAGCGAATTACGATGATTTCGCCTTCGCCCAACCCCGGCAACGTTTCTTCTTCAAATTCACCCGGAAAGCCTGAAGTTGTCATTGAGGAAATGTAATGGAGAGATTGCAAAGTGTGAGACAAATCAAGAGTATTTGACAAGAAAATTTTCCTGTGTCTTAGTGATTTACATTTGATTCCGACAAAAATCTCTCGTACTTTGCTCTCACGAAGTCCTCGGATAACCGTTTGATATCTGCAAGGGGAAGGCAGATATTAAAATGTGCGCCCGGGGACTTCGCTTTTCTTTTTGGCTAATTAGAGCAGGCCACTGAGGTCATCTGGAACTTGGGCAGATTTCATAAATTTTTCAGGGTCTAATAACTCTTGGGCACTTGGCAATATGCCGCTCCAGATCTGATCGCGGGCTGCAATATCTTTAACTTCCCGAATCTTCTGCCAGAAGGCGCTCGCTTCTCGTGCCAGTCGAGGTGAAACTTGTAATCCAAGAAGTGAAGCGAAGAGTTGTTGTGATGGTGCGTTCGTTGCACGCTGGCGCCGATAGATCTCGCGAAGTTGGGCAAGTGCTGGCAATCTTTCGCCTGCAGCTTGTGTGGTGACTTCATCTGCCCAGCCATCGACAAGTGCAAGTGCGGTTTCAAGTTTAGAAAGAGCGGCACGTTGCGCCGGTGTTTCTTCCGGTGTAAAAATCCCTTTATTAAGCGCAATCGAGAAAGAATTTTCTCCAGCTTCTAGATTCATCTGGGAAGGATCAAAACCCTCCATTGCAGCTTCTGCTTGACGAGTAATGGCATCCATATCGATATGAATACCCCGACCATAATCAACGATGGCGCTTTGAATATAGGCAACGATCCAAGGATTGTGTTCAAAAAGTCTTGCTATGGCAGCTTCACGAAGTGCGTGAAATATATAGACCTCACTCTTTGGGATCTCAAGATCAGTGCTCCACTTTTCAATATTTTCCGGAATCAATACTGGGTGCGCTGGGGTAAGTAATGGTAGTCCTACATCGTGCACACCTGTGGCAGAGGCTGAGATAGAGCCAATAGCTTGACCCAACTGGGTGGCAATCATGGAGCCAATAAATGTGCGCAAAAGCCCAGTGATAGCGCCCATGGAGTTGGCCATCTCATCAGAACTTCCGGAAGCTTCATCGAGCAGACCTGAAATTGCGGTGGAGAGGCCGGTGGCAAGTGGCTCCATCGTCTGGTGCCAACCCGCAAGCGTGAGATCGACCCAATCGAGTCGACTCACCGCGCGTGGGGAGGAAGAAGATTGCGTTGCCGGAAAGTGCGTTGCTTCATTGAGCCAGAGATCAGAAATTTCAAAAGCGCTTGCAACCACACTGACATCTTTGGTGCCGATTGGTTCTGATCCTTGTGCCTGCACAAATTTCTTTGCCGTATCTCGCACGACGTTCTTGGGAAGTGCATCTGTACTACCACCAGCAAAGGCAGCAAATGGATTGCTGAAAGCTGCGGGATTTATTCCCATCTGTTCAAATTGTTTCTGGATTTGTTCCTGCATTTGGCGCATCATCGCTGAAAAATCTTCCGGCTTTTTACCTTCTTCAGCTCCATCATCTGGAGTAAAACCAAAAGGTGACATGTGTAACCCTCCTTCCTCTTCCCACACTCTGTTTCTAGTTCGAGTCTATTCAGGTGCATCGAATTGAGCAGTGTGAAAATCTGATACATCTAGATTCGGTGTAACCATGAGTGTCAGCACTTTCTTCCCAGAACGGGTAGGCTCTTTTCTATGGAACTCCTCGGCAATAGCTCTGCGCTCGTCGCTGGCACTAGCACTTTTGCCGCCTTGATCTGGTGGGTAGTTCCAATAAGTGCGCTCATTGGAGGGCTTGGCTACGTCCTCTGGATTTCAAAATTTAAAGGAAAATTCGAATCCGAAACATCGCGATCAGTGGGAAACTTCCAGCGTTTTCAAGAGTCTTTCCGTACCGAAGCTCCGATGCCCGAAGCCCAAGCGCCAGCGGAACAAGTCCCAGAACATCGAGATAACTAGCACGTAATTTATGCATCGTCCTGGAATTCCGCTGCTTCGAGCGCCCCGAGCGCTTGCCAGAACAGGTTATCGACCAACTTCTAGGATTACCAGAATTTTTATCTCACTCTTTCTCATCGCACCCCTCTTGCTTCCCGTTAATTTCGTTCTGATTAATCCTGGTGAAGGAAACCCGCTCTTTCCAAAGATGCTAAAAGCCACTTCCTCAAAAACTTATCCGGTCGATGGTCAGATGTTTCTCTTATCTATTTGGGTCACCAACCCGGAAACGATGGTTCTTGGATTCGAAGTTCTTAGATGTTGGGCTAAGCCGACCTGCGTTGTCACCCCACGTTCGATAATCTATCCCGAGGCAACTGATGACGGGGTTGAATTAGCAAAAGGTGCCAAAGAGATGAAGCAATCGCAGAGTTCGGCGATTGTGGCAACAAAGAAACTCTTTGCCAAGAAATATCCAGAGATAAACCTTGCTGGGCTTACCGATGCCTCCCTTCAAGTTTCCTTAAAAAATACTGGTGGTCCAAGCGGAGGCCTTATCTTTGCCCTCGGCCTGGTAGAACTCTTAACACCTGAGAATCTTTTGCAAGGTAGAAAGATTGCAGCAACTGGAACTATCTCCGCCTCTGGCAGAGTAGGAGCTATTGGCGGGGTGCAAGAGAAGATAGTGGCGGCCCGCGCAGCTGGCGTAGAGCTACTTTTCATCTCTCAGCAAAACTGCGATGAGATCTCAGGAGAGGTAGATGGGTTGAAAGTAATTGCCGTTTCAACCCTAGAACAGGCCTATACGGCGCTTAAAGATGGGGGAAATTCCGATTTTCGAGGGGTCCAGGGGTGCACTAACCTATCGGCATGAATAGAAATCGTAGCCCACTCGTCATTACTGCCGGAATATTGGTTGCGCTAGCAGTTGCAACTCTTTACTTTAGCAACTTCTATATCGATTGGCTCTGGTTTAAATCTGTAGATTTCACATCAGTATGGACAACAGTTCTTGTCACAAAGATTCAACTATTTTTGGTTATTGGGCTGATTACCTCCTTTGTAATCTCACTTAATATCTTCATTGCATATAGAACGCGTCCGCTCTATGTTCCAACAAGCATTGAAGTTAACGGCCTCGAGCGTTTACGCGCACAAATTGAGCCAATTCGACTCCTAGTTTTTGTCGGAGTGTGTCTAGTCCTTACCTACTTTGCCGGCTCTTCCGGAATGTCTACCTGGCGCGAATGGTTACTCTTTAGAAACTCAACTGAATTTGGCGTTAAGGATCCTCAGTTCAATCTCGATATCTCCTTCTTCGCTTTCAAACTTCCAATTTTCCAGGCGCTCATCGGATGGGGAATTTCAACTCTCATCTTGGCAGCACTTGCAAGTGCTTTTATCCATTACATGTATGGCGGAATTCGCACCGCTGTGCAAACTGACCGAACAACAGTTGCAGCCAGAGTTCAGATTTCGATCCTGCTCGGACTCATTGTGCTACTCAAAGCCGTTGCTTACTGGTTTGATCGCTTTGCACTGGCACTAAAAGAGAGCACCCTCATCACCGGACTTAAATTTACCGATGTAAATGCACTTCTGCCGGCAAAGGCGATTCTTGCTGCCATTGCCGTTGTCTGTTCACTACTCTTTTTTGCCAACATCATCCGTCGCTCATGGCTATTGCCAGCAGCAGGCTCAGCCTTACTTGTTATTTCTTCAGTTCTCATCGCTGGTCTTTATCCAACTGCGATTCAGCAATTTCAGGTAAAGCCATCTGAATCATCTAAGGAAGCTCCCTATATTGAGCGCAATATCAAGGCTACCCGCGCTGCCTATGACCTCAGTGGCGTTGAGATTCAAGATTACAACGCAACGCTATCTACCAGTGCTGGGCAACTAGCAAAAGATGCGGCAACAATTGCCAACATCCGATTGATGGATCCCAATGTAATTTCTGCAACTTTCCGCCAACTTCAGCAGATTAAGCCTTATTACACATTCCCACAGTCACTTGATATTGATCGCTATACAATCGATGGAGTTTCTCGCGATGCTGTAGTAGCTGTTCGTGAACTTAATATCGAAGGTAACCCAAGTCGAAATTGGATTAACGATCACTTGGTATATACACACGGCTTTGGTTATGTCGCAGCTTTTGCAAATACGGTGGATGCAGATGGAAAACCAAGTTTTGCTGTGGGCGACCTGCCACCGACTAAAGGCTTAGGCGAGTTCCAACCCCGTATCTACTTTGGCGAGAATGTTCCTGACTACTCAATTATTGGTGGAAAGAAGACTGATTCTCCAGTTGAATTCGACTACCCAGATGACAGTTCGGCAAATGGTCAGAAGAATTACACATATACAGGATCTGGTGGAGTTGCCGTTGGTAGCACCATCAATAAGTTGCTCTTTGCAATTAAGTATCAAGAGCAGCGCATCTTGCTTTCTAACCTAATCAACGCTGATTCCAAGATTCTCTACAACCGTTCCCCTCGTGAACGTGTAGCAAAAGTGGCGCCATGGCTTACCCTCGATGGAGATCCATATCCATCGGTTGTTGATGGCAAAGTCACCTGGATCATCGATGGTTACACAACAAGTGCCGGATATCCGTATTCTCAAACCACATCACTTTCCACAGCAACTGCAGATGCGCTGACTGCCAATTCGACATCTATCACCGCTCAGGCGAATAGAAAAGTGAATTACATTCGTAACTCCGTCAAAGCAACGGTTGACGCATATGATGGAAGTGTCACGCTCTATCAGTGGGATGAGAAAGACCCTGTCCTTAAGACTTGGATGAAGGCATTCCCAAATACGGTAAAGGCAAAGAGCACCATGTCTAAGGGGCTGCTGGAGCATGTTCGCTACCCAGAAGACATGTTCCGTGTTCAACGCGACATCCTTAGTTCATATCACGTGAATAACGCAGCTGCCTTCTACGGCGGACAAGATTTCTGGCGGGTACCGCGCGATCCTTCTACTTTCGGAGCAAACGCTGGTGCACAACCGCCGTATTACATGACTGTGCAGATGCCAGGTTCAAAGACTCCGGCATACTCATTAACGACTCCATTTGTGCCACGAGGTGGACGTGAAAACCTTTCAGCTTTCGCTGCCGTGAATTCAACCGCAGGTCCTGATTACGGAAAAATTACTGTCCTGCAATTACCACGCAGCACAGCTATTGCAGGACCATCTCAAGTTGCATCGAACTTCGAAGCGAAGCCAGAAGTTGCAAATGCACTATCACTTCTGCGCCAAGGTGGATCTGATGTTGTGCTCGGTAACTTGCTCACACTTCCAGTCGGAAATGGTCTGCTCTACGTGCAACCTGTCTATGTGTTAGCGACAGCTAACTCAGCTGCATATCCACTACTTCAGAAAGTACTGGTTTCATTTGGAGATGTGATTGGTTTTGATAGTTCGCTCAAGGGCGCACTGGATCAAGTATTCGGTGGCAACTCAGGAACATCTTCATCACCATTAAATCCCACAACGAGCAACAGCTCTGCTGATCTTGCAAGTGCACTACAAAGTGCCAAGCAAGCAATTGCAGATGGACAAGCCGCACTTGCTAAGGGCGACTTCTCAGCTTATGGTCGTGCACAAGATCGACTTAAATCAGCTATCGCTGCAGCGTTAGCTGCACAATCGCGCAAGTAACCAATTACACCTACGCACATCACCGATTTGGTGATGTGTTGTAGTTGCGCTTATGATTGCGCTTCCGACGCGGGGTGGAGCAGCTCGGTAGCTCGCTGGGCTCATAACCCAGAGGTCGTAGGTTCAAATCCTGCCCCCGCTACCAATGAAGTATCGAAGAGATGAAGTACCTGAGATTTGTGCTTGTTATCTAATTCTCAGTGAGTGTGTAACAACAAAGAGGCTGCTGATTGCCATCGCAGCTGCTGCATACATAGGGGAAGCCAAACCAACTGCGGCAATAGGAATCCCAATCACGTTATAAGCAAAAGCCCAAGTGAGATTTCCTTTAATGGTGGACAGCGTGCGCTTTGATAAATCAAGGGCGTCTATGACACCCATCAGTGCTGGTCGCATCAACGTAATGTCTGCAGTAGAAATTGCTACGTCAGTTCCAGTGCCCATTGCAATACTGAGATCAGCAGCCGCCAGTGCTGCGGCATCATTAACACCATCACCAATCATCAAAACTCGGTGACCATCTCTTTGTAGCGAAGAAACTTTGGCCAACTTATCTTCCGGTAGCACCTGGGCAAGAACTCGGTCAGCTGAAATTCCCACTTGTTGGGCTACCGATGCCGCACTTGCCACATTATCTCCTGTGAGTAACCACGTTGTAATACCGCGCGACTCGAGCGCTGCAATAGTTGCTGCTGAGTCACTCTTAATAAGATCTCCGGAAGCAAAGACTGCAAGTGCAACACCATCCCATGCAAGTACTGAGACTGCCTGCGAATTACTTTCAGCACGGATGATTGCCTCGGATATCTGCTGATCAAATTCAACGCAACTATGTGCAATCGAAGTTGGTGAACCAATTAGTACTACCGGCGACTTGGTGCCAACGTTTACCCGAGCAGCAACGCCAGCTCCAGGTGTTTGGGTAAATTCGGTAACGGGCAACTGCGTAGCCTGATGTGCAAGGGCGTAGGCAGTGATTGATTGCGCAGTGGGATGGCTACTCTGGCTTTCCAGGGTTAAGGCGGTAGAAAGAATGTTCTTTTCCGTTAATAGTCCAGCAAACTCAACTCCTAGAACTCTCTGCGCTGATACTGGAATAACTACCTCACGAATATGCATGGAGCCATCAGTAAGAGTGCCTGTCTTATCCAGCACTGCAACGTCAATCTTCTTAGAAATCTCAAGTGCTGCTGGATTACGAATAACAATGCCTCGTAGCGCCCCGCGACCGGAAGCCACCAAGAGCGCAACGGGGGTGGCTAATCCAAGAGCGCACGGGCAAGCGATAACAAGCACAGTGATTGCGGTAGAGATTGCGAATGAGAGGGAGTCATTTGCGATGTAATACCAATATCCAAAAGTTGCCAATGAAAGGACACCCACGACCGGAACAAAGATTGATGCAATTTTATTTGCGAGTTTTTGAATAGGCGCTTTACTTCCTTGAGCAGTAACAACCATGGTGGTGATGCGTGCCAATTCTGTATCGCTACCAATACGGGTAGCGCGAACAATGATTCGCCCATTGTTATTCATCGCAGAACCGATCACACGAGATCCTGGTGCAACCTCGACCGGGGTAGATTCCCCGGTAATAAGTGAATTATCAACCGAGCTTTGTCCTGAAATGATTATGCCATCGGTTGCTATACGTCCACCTGGCTTTACCACAAATTCATCTCCGATAACCAGATGAGATATCGGTATAAGAACTTCCACTCCCGCGCGCAATACAGAGACCTCTTTAGCACTTAGTGCTAGAAGTGATGAGAGAGCGCTACTGGCGTTGCGCTTGGCGCGAGATTCAAGATAGCGGCCGAGAATTACGAAGAAGAGAACTCCGGCTGCAACTTCGGTATAGATATCACCTTCGCGCGTGTAGGTTGCATAGATAGACCATGCATAAGCACTGATTGATCCAAGTGAAATTAAAGTATCCATAGTGGGATGAATGATGTTGCGAAGAGCTGCTCTATGAATTGGCCAAGCAACGAAGAGTATGAGTGGAGTAGTAATGGCAAGTGCTAACCAGGATATGAAGAGAAGTTCGGCGTTTGGTGGTTGAGCAATATCGTAATTTTCAAAGAGTGAAATGAGCCAATCATTGATGGGTTGATGCCAACTCATTACCATCGAGATAACAACTGCTGGAATAGCAAATATGGTTGCGAAGAAGAGAGCCCGGGCGGCGCCTTTGCGATGTAAGGCAGGGTCTGAGTTATCTGTGAGCAGAGTGGCCAAATAACCAGCAGATTTCACTTGGCTAATTATTTCATCCGGTGATAAATCAGATGGCCCGAGCACATGCACGGTCTCTGAGGCAAAATTAACGGAGGCGGATACCCCTGCCAGTTCATTAAGTTTGCTCTCAATAGTGTTTACACAGGAAGAGCACGTCATCCCGCTGATAGCGAAAGTCTGGGCTACCAAAGCGCTCTTCTGGAGCGCGTTATCTTCATCTGACATTTTTTGGCTCATCTTGCTACTACTTTACGCGTTCTTCGGCCGAAGAGATTGAACTACATAGTCATGTAGAGCTGAATTAGTTGAAAGCCCGTTACCGCCGTGGGATCCATTCTTTCCATCGAGGTTGGTAAAGCGTCCACCCGCTTCATGCACAATAATGTCTAAGGCGGCCATATCCCAGAGTGCAAGTGATGGTTCGGCAGCAATATCTACCGCACCTTCTGCCACCAACATATGTGACCAGAAATCACCATGGGCTCTGGTGCGCCAAGCGCTTTGCAGCAAGTGTTGAAAATTTTCTAGCCGATTTCCCCACCCAATTAAGTCAGAGTATGAAATTGATGCATCTTCGATTTTGGCAACCTGCGATACCGAAATTCTCTTCGGCTTATCGCCATTAACAATCACGAAGGCTCCAGCGCCAGTGCTCGCATACCAACGTCGAAAGAGTGCCGGTGCACTGACTACTCCAGTAGTGACTACTTCACTTCCATCACTCTGCTTCTGAACTAATGCGATCAGCGTTGCCCATGTGGGCACGCCACGCATGAAATTCTTGGTGCCATCAATTGGATCAATAACCCAATAACGATCATTTTCTAGCCCTTGGGTGCCAAACTCTTCGCCAACGATTCCATCACCGGGACAGTGTTCATGCAGAAGTGTGCGAATGGCAGATTCTGCAGATTTATCAGCATCAGTGACGGGAGTGTTATCTGGCTTATTTGTAATAGTTAAATCAAGTGCTTGATATCGAGCCAGCGTGATGGCATCTGCGGCATCTGCTAAACGGTGTGCAAGTGCTAAATCATCACCGTAAGGAGTGCTCATATGCGCAGTCTAACCCTCGTCCTCGGCGAGCTTGACTTCAAGCAACGAGCGAAGACTGGTAACTCTCCTTAACCGCTCTACCTGTAAGGCAGGGTCAGATTCAATCCAAGGATTAAGTGAACAAGAAATTTCATGGTGAGAACAGTTGGGCATGCAGGTTTGCGTGACTTGATAGATATCTGGGAAGGATTCAATGATGCGATCTTTATTCAGGTGAGATAGCCCAAATGCGCGAATACCCGGAGTATCAATAATCCATCCGCCATTTTCAAGAGGGAGCGCTATCGCACTTGATGAGGTGTGGCGCCCGCGTCCGGTGACATCGTTAACATCACCAGTCATTCGATCTGCATCGGGAACTAAGTCATTGATAAGGGTGGACTTTCCAACTCCAGAATGTCCAACAAGAACAGAAATCTTGTCATCGAGAATATCCAAAATAGTTGTGATGTCTCGTGTGCGAGAATCAGTCTTGGAAGATGTTGTAATAATGTCAACGCCCAGCGCCTTGTACTCTTGAATAAATTCAGGAACAGGCGACACATCAACTTTTGTTACGATGATGATGGGCTTAATGGATTCGTGGAAAGCGCTGACAAGGAATCTATCGATGAGTCCACGGCGAGGCTCTGGATTAGCTGATGCAACAACAATTAATAACTGATCGATATTTGCAACAATCGTGCGTTCAACACGTGCGACATCATCGACAGTTCTACTCAGAGAATTTGTTCGCTCATTGACAACAACAATGCGCGCAAGCGAGCCTTCACTACCAGTAACATCTCCCACGATTTCAACTAGATCACCCACAACAACTGATTTAGGCCCAAGTTCGCGAGCTTTCATAGCCGTAATGATTACTCCTTCATCAGTCACGCAGGTAGTTCGACCACGATCAACTGTGGTGACAAATGCTGTGATTGAATCTGAATGAGAAGGCCGATCTTTTGTGCGCCTGCGAGTAGTTCGAGATGGCCGAATGCGAGCATCGGATTCGTCGTATTCGCGAGGACTCATAGCACCAAACTCTTCCAGAGCCCTGGGAAATCAGGCAGCGTCTTACGTGTAGTGGCGACATTTTCAATTAAGACATCGGGTGTGACAAGGCCAATGACAGCGCCAGCAGTTGCTAATCGATGATCTTCATAGGTATGAAATGTTCCACCATGAAGAGGGGCTGGTGTGATGTGTAGCGCAGTCTCTTCTTCAACAACGTTTCCGCCGAGTGCGTTGATTTCTCGAGTAAGTGCTGCCAAGCGATCAGTTTCATGCAAGCGAAGGTGGCCGATCCCGCGCAAATGAGAAGGTGAGTCCGCAAGGGCGGCAAGGGCGGCAATAGATGGAGTGAGCTCACCAACATCATGGAGATCTATATCAATTCCATGGATTGAATCACCGCCAGTCAAAGTTAATCCACTTGCATTTAATTCAACACCCGCACCCATCTTTGTAAATATCTCACGCAAGTAATCTCCAGGTTGCGTGGTTTTCTGGGGCCAATCGACAATCGTGACGCTGCCACCGCAGACCATGGCAATAGATAAGAATGGTGATGCGTTAGAAAGATCTGGTTCAACAACTAAATCTTGCCCCTTAAGAGTTCCAGCCTTCACGCTCCAGCTCTGACCAGTTTTATCAACATCAACTTCGGCACCAAAATCGCGGAGCATCTGCACTGTCATATCGATATGGGGCATGGAAGGAAGTGAACTTCCATTGTGAGTAACTGTAATTCCGTTGGCCATACTTGGTCCTACAAGTAAGAGCGCCGATAAAAATTGGCTCGACTTACTGGCATCGATTGTTAACTTCCCGCCAGGAATAACGCCAGTGCCTCTAATCACCATTGGCAGCGAGTATCGACCTTGATGATTGATTTCAATTCCAAGTTCTTCTAAAGCTTTAATGACTGGTCCGATTGGTCTTTCATATGAACGTGGATCGCCATCAAATGCGATTTCACCTTGTGCAAGTGCGGCAAGTGGCGGCAAAAATCGCATCACCGTTCCGGCATTTCCCACATCAATCTGTGCTGGGCCTTTAGGAGGTGCTGGTGTAATTCGCCAGCTCTGATTATCGCCTTCATCGTCAATACGAATACCGAGTGCAACAAGGCCGGCAGACATTAACTCTGAATCGCGTGAGATCAGAGGCCTTCGAATAATTGAGGGCGAGGTTGCCTGGGCAGCAAGAATAAGCGCGCGATTAGTTACCGACTTTGATCCAGGAATGCTTACCTGAGATGAAATCGGCTTTCGTCCGCGAAATGGTGCGGGCCAGAGTTCGTGCATATGCAGAGTCTAACGCGTGCATGGGGCGCGAAGAGACGGAGAAAACCTGTAACAAAGTTAGAATTATCAGTATGTGTGGAAGATATGCGCAATCAATGGGCGCAGAAGAGTTAGTCGAAAGCTTTGACTTAGCTGGCTCCACACTCGATCAATCACTTCCGTTGAATTGGAATATTGCACCGACCAATGAGATTTACATAGTTCGAAGTGAATCAGATTCACGAATCCTTGATTCTGCATCTTGGGGAATCATCGCTCCCTGGCAAAAAAATTTAGCTGATGCACGTGCTTCACAGTCGCATGCAATTAATGCACGCAGTGAATCAATCCACGAGAAGCCAACATTTAGACATGCATTTAGAACTTCACGGTGTCTTATTCCGGCAAGTGGTTACTACGAATGGGCAACTTCGCTTGGTAAATATTCACCGAAACAACCTTTTTATATTTCCCATATAGATGGTGAACAACTTTCTATCGCCGGAATTTGGAGTTCTTGGCAGAGTGAGAAAGGTGTAGTTATTCAAAGCGCAGCGATTATTACCCGGGAAGCGGTGGGAGAGTTGGCAACGATTCATAGCCGGATGCCAGTGTTTATGCCGAGAGATCGCTGGCCAGGTTGGCTTGATACTGAGGCGCGAGATATCAACCGGCTGATTAAGTTGATGGAGGTAGCGGAACCGGATGCGGGGTTGGTTGCACAACCTGTTTCCCCTCGCGTAAACCTGGTTGCTAACAACGGAGTGGAATTGATTATTCCCGTAGAACTAGGCGAGCCCGAAACCCTTTTCTAATATAACCTTGCATCAATGACATCGAAGGATTTGGTTCTAGAAAGCGCCGCCGATCGCACGACTCGGTTCGAGCGCGATGCTTTGGTGTTTACAAATCAGTTATATGCAGCAGCACTTCGTTATACAAAGAATCCAGAAGATGCGCGCGATTTAGTACAAGACACCTACCTCAAAGCATTCACCTCTTTCCATCAATTTGAAGAAGGTACCAATCTACGTGCCTGGCTCTATCGAGTACTGACAACTACATTTATCAACTCATACCGCAAGGGACAACGTCAACCACTCATTGCAGATAATGAACTTGAAGACTGGCAAGTAGCTAAAGCTCAAAGCCATACGAGTGATCAAGGGAAATCCGCGGAAACCGTTGCTCTTGAATCCTTACCTGATAGCGATATCAAACGTGCGCTACAAGAGATTCCGGAAGAGTTTCGGATGGTTGTTTATTTAGCCGATGTAGAAGGGTTCTCCTATAAAGAGATTGCAGAGATAGTCGGAGCACCTGCAGGAACGGTCATGTCACGTTTGCACCGAGGCCGTAAACAACTGCGCGTAAAACTTGCCGACTATGCAAAAGAGCTTGGCTATTCAACCGAGCCTTCCAGTAAGAAAGGGGGCAGCAAATGAGTTTCATCGAAATTCAATGTAGTGAAGTTCTTTCTTCCGTAATTTTCATCATTGAAGATGAGTTAGAGACCGTGCCGCAAGCGGCGCAAATTAGCTCCCACTTAACTCAATGTGCGCCGTGTACAGCTGAAATTGAACATGAACGGCTTATGCACCAGATGCTTGCAGATGTTTTGAGGCGCTCATGTAATGAACAAGCCCCGGAGGAACTCCGCCAGAATATCCATCGCCAAATTCGTGAGCAGATGGGTAGCTACGCAGGTGCTACCGAAGTGGTCACCCAGTTCAGCATGACTGAAATTTCTATTGAGGTGGATGAGTTCGGAAATATTGAACACCGCGAGATTCAAATCGAGCAGACGCATATCCAACACTTCATCGACGACGAGGACTAGCCTTCGAAGTATGAAATCGGCAGATGAAGTCCTGGGAGCGGTTGGCTTCTCTGTGATGACAGTTCGCCCCGGAGATACCTGCGTTACCATGGGAGTCTCTGATCTTCCGGTTGTTGCTCCATCTCATTACTTAACTCTGATGGAGAATGCTTGCGTGGCATCACTTTCGGAATATCTTGATTCCGGTGAAACAACATTTCTTACACATTCATCTCTTGAAATTGTTGGCTCTGCAACTGCCGGTGCTCAGATCAGTGCAAATTCACGGCTCATTGAAATCGATGGACGCCAGCTCACCTTTACCTGCGATGTTTATGATGGCGAGCGACATTTAGCGCAAGCGCAAATTAAAAGAGCGACAGTTGAGCGATTATCTTTCCTCGCTCGAACCGCCGCTCAATCACTCATTAATGAGTGAAATTTAAGTCAGTGTTTAGGCCTTCTTGGTCGCCCAGAAGATTTCAGCAATCTCATCAATCTTTGCGATCAAGTTATCTGCAACCTTTACATCTTGAGTTCCCTTAGTTCCTGCAGCACCTGCAAGCTTTGTCGCATCATTAAAGAGCGAGTGCAACTGTGGGTAAGCCTCGAAATGTGGAGCCTTAAAGTAATCAGTCCAGAGAACCCAGAGGTGCTCTTTAACTTGGTGTGAACGCTCTTCTTTAATTGCAACAGAACGTGAACGGAAATCTGCATCTGTATTTGCTGCGTACTTCTCCATGCAAGCTTTTACTGAGAGTGCCTCAATCTTTGCTTGTGCTGGATCGTAAACGCCGCATGGAAGATCGCAGTGTGCGTGAACAGTTACCTTAGGTGTAAGAAAGTTTTTCATATGCGGCAGGGTACTCCACTGCAAGAGTTGATGCATCCTAGGATGGCCGCCATGGCCAAGCATGCGAGCGTTCGGGTTGAGGGAAATTCGATGGCCCCCACTTATAACGACGGTGATTGGCTGATGGCGCGGTGGGCAGATTACTCGATGGCTAGCAATCCGCTTACGAAGTTATTACATCGCCTTCGACTACTGAGTTTTCTTGCGGCGGGAGATACCGTTGTTATTGAGCGCGCAGAACAACCAGGCATTTATTTTGTGAAACGTATTGCAGATGCACGAGCGCAAGATGCTGAGCACCCGATGATCTATCTGCTGAGTGATAACCCAGAAGGAACAGATTCACGTGCATGGGGATGGCTACCGATACATTATGTAAAAGCGCGCATTGAATTCAGAGTTAAGCGAGCGAAGCCAACTTCTCTTTGACCGCAATCACTGATGGATTTGTGAGCGAACTTCCATCAGAGAAGAGCAATGTTGGAACAACGCGATTGCCACCGTTGACTTTCTCAACAAAATCTGCAGATTCTGGTTCTTGCTCAACATTAATTTCGCGAAAGGTAATTCCTACTTCACCAAGTTGGCTTTTAAGTCTCTTGCAGTACCCACACCAATCAGTACTAAACATCACAAACTCTTGACCGGTTAAATCAACTGAATATGTCATCGTGTAAACGCCTCATCTAATAGAGCCTTTGCTTCATCCTCGTGCAGGTGGTGGCTTCCAGTCGCAGGAGAAGCTGCTGCGCGACGAGAGATGCGACGTAATACTCGTGCATCAACACCGGTTCCGCCAATTGATTCTGTGGTGCTTAGTGCAACATGTGGCCATGCACCTTGATTCGCAGGCTCATCTTGCACCCAGAGTAAGTTGGCATTTGGATGCTTCTTCGCTTCAACTTCCATCTGAGCGACAGGGAATGGATATAAGCGCTCGACTCGTACGATTGCAGTGCTGCTGTCATTTAACCGATTGCGCTCTGCCACGAGGTCGTGATAAATCTTTCCAGAACAGAAAATTACGCGAGCTGCGTTATTGACAGTTACATCACCGATGACTGGCAAGAAAGTTCCTGATGTAAAATCACCGATAGATGATGCAGCTGCCTTCAGACGCAACATCGACTTTGGTGTGAAGACAACCATTGGACGACGCTTTGGATTGGCTGCGTGGAAACGCAGTAAATGGAAGTACGAGGCGGGAGTCGATGGTTGTGCCACAGTCATATTCTTCTCCGCACACAGTGCAAGGAATCGCTCGATCCGAGCCGATGAATGATCTGGTCCTTGGCCTTCATATCCATGTGGGAGTAAGAGCACTACAGATGAACGCTCTCCCCACTTTTGAAGTGCGGAGGAGATAAATTCATCGATGATTGTCTGTGCACCATTTGCAAAGTCTCCGAACTGACCTTCCCATAAGACAAGTGCATCTTCGCGAACAACGGAGTATCCGTATTCAAATCCCATCGCTGCATATTCACTGAGCAAGGAATCAATAACGAAGAATTGATTAGCATCTGAAATCAGTGATCGTAACGGCGTCCACTCACTGCCATTTTCTTTATCAATAATGACAGCGTGACGATTGGAGAATGTTCCGCGACGCGAATCTTGTCCCGCTAAACGAACCGGGCGACCTTCCTTAAGCAGTGAACCGAAGGCGAGCATTTCACCCGTAGACCAGTCGATAGTTCCATCATTGATTGACTCTGCCCGCTTTTGTAGCTGTGGCAGCAGTTTCGGATGGATATGGAATCCTTCTGGAATCGCAATTTGTGTTGCGGCAATTTCGCGAACTAGTTGCTCAGAGATAAAGGTTGGCACATCTTCTGCGTTTGGAACAATAGGAACTACGAAGTTTGGATCGCTATGTTCTTCATAGTTAGCAACGGATGCGAAGACCTCTTCGAGCTGGACCTGGTAATCGCGCGCAATTTCATCTGCTTCTTCTGGAGTGATATCTCCGCGGCCAACGAGAGCTTCGGTATACAAAGTACGTGTGGTGCGCTTTGCATCGATGAGTTTGTACATCAACGGCTGTGTGAAGCTTGGTTCATCACCTTCGTTGTGACCACGTCTGCGGTAGCAGACCATGTCGATGACAATATCTTTATTAAATGCCTGGCGATATTCAAATGCCATACGTGCAACGCGAACACATGCCTCGGGATCATCACCATTAACATGAAGAACCGGTGCTTCGATTGATTTAGCGACATCTGTCGAATAACGAGATGTACGAGATGCTTGAGGTGAAGTAGTAAATCCGACTTGGTTATTAACCACGATATGGATGGTTCCACCAGTGCGATAGCCCGGAAGTTGCGATAGCTGAAGTGTTTCAGCGTTGATACCTTGGCCAGCAAATGATGCATCACCGTGAAGCAGGATTGGCAAGACCGTGTAAGAACCCTTTGTATTCAGGCGATCTTGCTTGGCGCGCACGATTCCCTCGAGTACTGGGTTCACCGCTTCCAGGTGTGATGGGTTTGCAGCTAAGTAAATCTTGGTCTTTGCCCCAGATTCTGTGGTGAAGATTCCTTCAGTACCTAAGTGATACTTCACATCTCCTGAACCGTGTACTTGGTTCTCCGCGTAGTGCCCTTGGAACTCTTGGAAAATCTGGCCCACTGGCTTACCCGCAATATTTGCCAGCATATTTAGGCGTCCACGGTGTGGCATTCCAATACAGACCTCATCTAGCCCGCGTTCTGCCGCTGCAGAGACAATTGCATCTGTAAGTGGAATTACTGACTCTCCACCTTCAAGTGAGAAGCGCTTTTGTCCTACAAACTTTGTCTGTAAGAAAGATTCAAAAGCTTCAGCGCTATTGAGTGTACGTAATATGCGAAGTTGTTCTACCCGATCCGGTACTTCAGAGACACCTTCAACATGCTGCTGGAACCACTGACGCTCTTCCGGGTTTGAAATATGCATGTACTCAAGTCCGACTGAGCGGCAGTATGCATCGCGAAGAATTCCAAGAATCTTACGTAGTGGTAGAAACTTCTTTCCACCAAACCCACCTGTTGCAAATTCACGATCAAGATCCCAAAGAGTAAGTCCATGTGTACGCACATCCAGATCTGGATGATTGCGCTGCATATAAACAAGCGGATCGATATCAGCCATGAGGTGACCCCAGGTGCGATAGGCATGAATCAGCTGTTGAACGCGCGCTGTCTTATCAATCTCTTCATCTTTAGTGACTGCAAAATCTGAAGCCCAGCGGATTGGCTCATAAGGAATACGTAGTGCGGTAAAGATTTCGTCATAGAAATCATCTGCGCCAAGAAGATACTCGTTGATGCGGCGCAAGAAATCACCAGATTGCGCACCTTGAATAACGCGGTGATCGTATGTGCTTGTAAGAGTAATTACCTTGCTTATCGCAAGACGTGCAAGAGTTTCCGCACTTGCTCCCTGGAACTCTGCTGGGTAATCCATCGCTCCAACACCCAGGATCAGCCCTTGTCCCTGAACTAAACGTGGAACAGAGTGAACTGTTCCAAGGGTCCCTGGGTTAGTCAGTGAAACAGTTGTGCCTGCGTAATCTTCAACGGTGAGAGTTCCAGCGCGAGCCTTCTTCACAATTGCTTCATAAGCCGACCAGAACTGACCGAATTCAAGTTCTTCGCAACCCTTAATTGATGGAACTAATAACTGACGTGTTCCATCGGCCTTCGCTAAATCGATAGCAATTCCCAAGTTGATATGTTCAGGTTTTCCAAGAGCTGGTTTTCCTTCGAGTTCGCCGTAGAAGGCGTTCATCTCTGGCATCGCGCGCAGCGCTTTAATCATCGCATAGGCGATGATGTGAGTAAATGAAACTTTTCCGCCGCGGCCACGCTTTAAG
>Ga0209551_1000151_pt1 | contig 23358 bp, 16 predicted proteins | sample LauGreSuBDMM15SD_2_FD_187568 | JGI IMG/M metagenome (GOLD analysis project Ga0209551, IMG submission 187568) | Freshwater lake microbial communities from Lake Michigan, USA - Su13.BD.MM15.SD (SPAdes) (version 3) | ecosystem: Environmental > Aquatic > Freshwater > Lake | place: Lake Michigan, USA... | reverse complement strand
GAGGAAACAACCCCCTTTTAATAAAATGAAAGAGGTGAGATATATGGCATACAGCCGTGGTTCAAGTAGTAACATCATCGTAGGTGCAGCAGCACTATTTACGCATGATGCAGGTCCAATCGGACTTGATTCAGCAGGAAAGATTACTGACGCTCAAGCAGCAACAGATCTTCCAGTTCTTACAGCATCAAACACATCATACAAGACAACATTGTCAGCAGATGATGCATTCACAAATATCGGTTACACATCAAATGGTCTAGAACTAGCGTTCGAACCAGATTTTGGTGAAGTAGCGGTAGATCAACTTCTCGACGTTGCTCGTTTATTCAAGCAAGGTATGACAGTTAACCTAAATACATCTTTCGCAGAGGCAACACTAGAAAACCTTCTAGTAGCAATTGCAGGAGATGGTGCAGATCTTTCTGCAGAAACACTAGGTCTACAGACTCTTAAGATGTCTGCAGGCGACATTGGCGACGTTCCACTAGAGCGTGGTCTTGTAGCGGTAGGACCAGGTTCTGGTTCTGCAGCAGATCCAAAGGAAAGAATTTACGTTGCATACCGTGCACTTTCAATCGAGAGCGTAACAGTATCAGCAAAGCGTGACGAGGCTTCAATGTTTGAAGTTTCATTCCGTCTTCTTCCAAACGATGACGCATCATACGGTAAGATCGTAGATCGTTCACTCGCATAATACAACTTAATATGAGAGGCTCAATCCTTCGGGGTTGGGCCTTTCTGTTTGGTATACTTATATAATGGCAACGAGCATATATCCAAAAAAAAGGTTTTACTTTGTAGACAGAACAGAGATCTCTGCTGGACCTCTCAAAATAAAATACCTTAGAGATTTTTTAGAGCAGTTTGAACTAATTAAAGAAGCAAAAACAGATAATGAATCAATATCTATTTTAGTTGATTGTGCATTAATTGCAATGAAGCAGTATGCTCCACATATAAAAACGGTAGAGGATCTTGAGGATAACTTAGATCTTCCCACAATATATGAAGTACTAGATATTGCAGCAGGCATTAAGATTAATTCAAAATCAGAAGAGCCTGTAAAGTCTCAGGCAGTAGAGAGTGGTTCTACATGGGAAACCCTTGATTTGGCAAAACTAGAGTCAGAAGTCTTTGTTCTTGGAATTTGGAAAGATTATGAAGAACTAGAAGAGTCTTTGTGTATGTCAGAACTAACTGCAACACTTGAAATAAAAAGAGAACTAGAATATAACGATAAGAAATTTTTTGCAGCAATGAAGGGTATTGATCTTGACAAACAGTCTGGCAAGGGTAATGAATGGGAAGACATGAAAGCCAGAGTATTTAGTAAAGGCGCAACAAGTGATGGAAGAGATATTCTAGCCCTACAGGGTAAAAATGCAGACAGGGCTGGGTTTGGAATAGGAAACGGTCTTACTTACGAGGTTTACGAATAGCCAAAAATGAGCCTGCTCTATGGTATAATTGACTAAACCTTATAAGGAGGAAAGAATGACTGCAAAAGTTGAAGATAAAGAAGAACTACATCTTATCGACGGAACAAAGTTTGAAGTACGACCACTAAAAATCTCACTACTAAAACCATTTATGCAAAAGTTTAATGAGTTGCAAGAAGTTGCAGAAGATAACGAAAAGTCAATGAACGTTCTGCTTGATTGCGTACAGATTGCATTCAAGCAGTATTTGCCTGCAGTAGCAGACAACAGAGAGGCGATTGAGGAAAATCTAGATCTTCCTACAGTCTATAAGATTATTGACGCAGCGTCAGGTATGAAACTGGCAGATGCAACAGGTCTTTTAAACTCAATCAAATAAAGAAGAGGGTGTTAATGAGTGGCTGATGTAAACTCCAATATTGGTATTAATTTTGATACCTCAGCAGCCCTCGCATCTCTTCGTAAACTTCAGGCTGGATTAAGCACATTTAACCAATCCCTAACTCAGGGTAACGTTGCAGCAATGAATGCCCAGAAAGGCCTTAATTCTCAATTAATCCAAGCAATCAATGCAACTGGAAAATTTGTTGCAAGTCAAAAAGAAATAGCAACAAGCACAGGATCTTTTACTCAGGCTCTTGAAAAAAATCAACTGTCAATGCGACAGTACTTTAGGTATACCGCAGCAGCAGCGACGGCAAACACAAAAACCTTTAAAGGTATGTTTGCTCAAGAGCGTGAGATTATTAACCGTGCTCGCAAAGACAGAGTAAAACTTCTTCAGTCTCAGTACATCCAATTAGGTAATGCTAACGGGGATCTTGTCAAGGTTTTGCAGGTAGTTCCAAAACACCTACAAATGGCTAATGGAAAGTATACTGACTATGCAACAAGAGTACAGATGGCTGCTCAACGCCAGCAATTCTTAAATCAGTTATTAAAACAAGGATCAACAAACCTTCTAAACTTTGGTAAGAATACTCAGTGGGCAGGCCGTCAGTTGATGGTTGGTTTGACAATTCCTCTTTCTATTCTTGGCTCAGCAGCAGCAAAGACATTTATGGAAATGGAAGAGGCAGTCCTTAAGTTTACAAGAGTTTATGGAGATATAACAACCTCTGGAGATGCAACAAATAAGGCAGTTGCAGATATTCAAAGACTGGGCAAAGAGTTTACTAAGTATGGCATTGCAATAAAAGATACAATGGAAATGGCTGCTACAGCAGCAGCGATGGGTATGCAAGGAAGTGCTCTAGAGGCACAGGTAATTCAAGCAACAAGACTTTCTGTCCTTGGACAAGTTGAGCAACAGCAGGCACTAGAGACTACTATTTCTTTACAAAATGCTTTTGGTGTTTCTTCAGAACAACTTGCACAAAAGATTAACTTTCTTAACGCTGTAGAAAACCAAACTGTTCTTTCTATTGAAGATTTGACAATTGCAATTCCAAAGGCTGGACCAGTTGTAAAGCAACTTGGTGGTTCTGTAGAAGACCTTGCATTCTTTATGACTGCAATGAAGGAAGGTGGAATTAACGCATCAGAAGGTGCTAACGCACTTAAGTCTGGTCTTGCTTCTATGATTAACCCAGCAAAGAAAACTAGCGAGTTCCTTGCAGATCTTGGAATTAATATTAAGGGAATTGTTGACAACAACGCTGGAAACTTAAAGGGTACTGTAGTAGGACTTGCTAGAGCATTAGACACACTAGACCCACTAAACCGTGCAAGAGCAATTGAACAATTATTTGGTAAGTTCCAGTTTGCAAGAATCTCAACACTCTTTAGCAATATTGTAAAAGATGGATCACAGGCATCTAGAGCACTAGATCTTGCTGGAGCATCAATTGAAGAGTTAGCAATTCTGTCTGAACGAGAATTAAAGAGAGTCGAAGATTCAACAGGTGCTAAATTCAAAAAAGCCATGGAAAATTTAAAGAATGAGTTAATACCAGTAGGTAAGGCATTCTTACAAGCGGTAACTCCAGTAGTTGAATTTGTTGGAAAGATTCTAGCAAAGTTTAATAGTCTTAGCGATGGGACTAAAAAGGTAATAACAATTATGATTGGAGTGCTTGGAGCAATCGCTCCAGTTGCACTTATGACATTTGGTGTTCTTGTTAACGGAATTGCAAACGTAATAAAGTTCTTTGCAATGTTGCGTGGTGGAATTGCTAAACTTAATGGACAGAATAATGTATTGGGTGGAGGGTTTGACTACTTAACTAATCAGCAAACAGAATTGCTTGCAGAAACAAATGCTCTTCATACTTCTCATCAACAACTTCTATCTACATTTAATGTTGAAAAGGGTGCAGTCGATGCATTAGCCATAGCATACGGAAATGCAGCCAGCCAAGCAAGAGCCCTTGCAAGTTCATCACCAGGACTGTTTAACACAGTCCCAGGGCCTGCAGGAGCCGTAGCAGGGCTACCAAAATATGCAAAGGGCAAGAAGTCTGATGTCGTAACTGTTGGCGGAACTGGAAATCAAGACTCAGAGTTGGCACTTCTTACACCAGGAGAAACAGTTATATCTGCTCCAATGAGCGACAAGTATGGAGTATTAATCAATGCAATGATTGATGACAAGATTCCTGGATACATGGCTTCAAAGAGATCACAAACTGCAGGACAAGCATCTACTGGTGTAGGCTTTAATGTTGGTGGGCGAATGCTTTCCTTACCAGTAAAGCCAGAATCAGACAGAAACATTAAAGCAATTACAAATATTGTAAAAGCAATGGAGACTGGAGCACTTGGTGTTGAAAATGGATTAGAAGTTGTTGAAGAAGTTTTTGCTAGGTTTGCTTTAGATTCAGAGATAGATCTTAAAACTTTTGTTGCAGAATTAAGAATTGCAACAAAGTCAATGCGTGATATAGAACTTGAATCTGATAGGATTAATAAAGTATCAGGCGTCGTTACAGGAGATAAGGACAAGATTGCTGGTCATTCAAGAGGTGAGGCCGAAGGACCAAAGAGAACTTTACAGCAAGACATGGAGGCAATTGGACAGGGCCCAGAGTACGAGAGAACGCAAAAAATTGCAAATGAAACTGCAGATTACATAGATTCACTAGGTCTTGCACCACTTCAAAGACCAGGTAGTAGAAAAGCAAAAGATGGCAAACCCGCAATAAAGGGAAAAAATGCTCAACTAGATAGAGGACACGTAGCAACTCTTGGGCCAACAGTAAAATCACTTGAAGAAGGATGGTCTAGAGATTTTTGGGATCCGCAGGAGCATGAAGAAAATGCCTTATCTGAGATGCTGGTTATAGATAAAGATAAAAAGACTGGTGAAGACGTACCCAACGTAGTAAGAGAACGTTATATGCAGGCGTTGGATGAAATTAAAGTATCAGCAGAACAACAAGCACAAAGTGGTGATGCGTTAGCCCGTGCAGCAGCAGAAAAGAAAATTGCACTTACAGAGTCTATAAAACAAAAGGTTATATTAAATGGAACCTTGAATGAAGAAGAACTTCAAGTTCAAGCCGAAGTCCTTGACGAAATGCTTAATGATACAGCATTTATGGCTAAAGAAACAACAGGTAAAAAAGGAAACAAAGGAACTGTCGCAACTCCTGGATTTAAAAGAACAGCAGAAGCAGCAAAAAAAGATGCTGAATTAAGACTTAAGTATCCATCAACACTTCCTCCAGATTTAAGAACCCCAGAAGAGCGTGTTGCTTCTGGCATGGTAGGGGTTACCAAAAGATTTGGTAAAAGAAATGAAGAGGGAGTAGATCCAAGCGAAGGATTTGTTCCTTTATCAGATGCTGAAAAAGCAAAAAGATTAGAAGCAATTGGCAGGGGTCCAGCACCAACGGTAGAGGTAACAGAAGAAGATAAGGCAAAGGCTGCTGCAGCAGGTGCAGAGGTTGGCCAATCAGCAATTGATGGAGCCGAAGGTCCAGAGGGAGTAGATAAGGGTTCTCCTTCTAGAAAAGGTAGAAGAATTGGAAAAAGTGTTGCAGACGGAATTGTTGATGGGATGCAAGAAGGTCAGCCAGAAGTTACATCACAGGCCTCACAACTTGGTAGTGCTGCAGTTCCATCAGCAGCAGAGACACAGGCCAGGGTTGACAAGATGGATCTTGCAAATAAAGCCTTCTATGATGATATTGATACACCAGAAATGCGTGATGAAAGACAGGTTCTCAAGTCTCTAGATAGACAAAGAAGAAAGCGTGGTGCTTCAGCAACAGTAGATTCAGTTTCATCAACACCAGTAGCGTCTCAAGCATCCCTTTTAGTTGCTTCAAAAACTAACGCTGCATCAGAGCAGTTAGCGGTAAGTACAGAGCAAGCAGCAACAGCACAAGCACAAGTTGTACAGCAAATAAAGGATGAAAGCAAAACTAGAATTAAGATTAAGGGCAACACAATCAATATTGGACAGGCCCGTGAAGAAGCAGATAAGGCAGAAAAAGAATCAGCAACTGCCAGAAAAAATGCAGCAGCCCTTGAAGCAGAGCAGGCAAAACAAAAGAAGTCTAACTCTCCAACTACAATTACTGATGAGCAAGTCCTTGCTGCTAAAGAGAAGGCTAATGCTCTAGAACTAGAAGCAGCAAAGAAAAGACAAACCGCTGCGATGGCAGAACTTGATGGCAAAGATGTTGTTGTTTCTGATGCAGATGTAAAAGAGATTGGCAAAGTTCAAAAGATTCAAGATGAGAATAGTGAATTAATTGCTAACGGAACACAAGAGCAAGGAGATGGGCTAAGACGAATTGTTGAAGGTACAGATGATACAGCAGGATCAACACTACTAGTTGCAGATCAAACAGATGAACTAGCAACTGCAACTGGGGATGCAGTTAATGCTCAAACAACAAATGCAGATAATCTTATAACCACTGGTCAATTAACTGATGCAGCAAATAACAATCTTGGCGAAATGCTTCCAGCAATGGATCAAGCAGGAATTGCACAACAAGATATTGCAACATCTTCTGCTAATATCGCAGTCGTAAATGATGATATAGAAGCAGAAAAAAGAGAACAGTTAGAAAGACTCAGGGCTTACAACGCTCAAGAGGCTGCAAGACAAGCAGCAGAAAATGGAATTGTTCCACCAGGAAGTCAGACAGAAAATGTTTTAGGCAAAGACAGAATGGGATCAGTTGAGGCATACGAAGAAGCATCTACTTACACTAGAGACAAGAATGGCCAAATAATCTTTGATCCAGAACTAGATGCAGATGGAAAGAAGCAGCCAACAACTCTTTCAGAAAAGCAAGTTAAAGAGAAAAAGCGTGGCATGCGTAGAGAGAAGGTTGGAAAGTTTTCTGGAAAGATCTCTGGAGCAGCAGGAACAGCAGCAATGGTTGCTGGTATGGCAGGAGCACCACCACAAGTTACAGCAGCACTTGGTGGCGTAGCAACCGTAGCACAGTTCGCTCCAATGCTTGCAGGTATGACAGGACCGCAGGGTATTGTAGTAGCACTAGCAGCCGTAGCAGCAGGAGCATACCTATTCAATAAACATCTTAATGCTATGGCTGGTAAAGCAGCACAGTTTGCAAAAGACCTATCAGCAACAAGAGATGGACTAAAAGCAATAGGTGATGTTTCTGGCAAGGTTGGCTCATCCCAGATAATGGATAAGCGTAGGGAAAGAAGCCAATACAACAAATATACTGATCAACTTAAAATTAGCGATACTTTTGGAAAGGGATTTTTAGGAACAGATCCAGGCAAAAAAGAAAAACAACTTTTCCAACAAAATATTAAAGACTTTGGTAAAGATAAAGCAGTTGCAGACCTAGGCTTAAAACTTGCAACTGCCGTTGCAGATGGAGTATTGGATAGCGATCAGGCAAACAGTATTGCAGCAAACCTTGCTATAGAGATGCAAGATCAATCAATTGAAATGCAGGTTATAGGACAGATAAGATCTCTAATTGGGCCTAATGGAGAAGACCTAAATAAGGAACCAATGAAAACTAGAATTGGGATAATGGCAAAGGCACAAGTAAGAACTGAAAAATTAGAAAAAGACATTGCTAAAAAGTCTGGGTTTGGAGAAAGTTCAAGAAAAGAGGTTGCAGCACTTGCAGCATTAAATATGAACAATCTAGAACTGGCATCAATGATGGCAGATCAGGTTCAGGTTGAATACGAAACTGCAAAGAAAAAATTAGAAGCAGAAATAGCAGGAACAACTAATGCACAAAAGAGACTAGACCTTGAAACACAACTTTCTACACTTAACACTGAAAATGCAAAAAATTCACAGTTTATGAATGATCAGATATTTGGTCAGATAATTAAAAACCAGATGAGTTTTGACAAGGTCTATAGCGGTTCTGTTTGGGGTAAGCAAGCGATGCGTGAAGATGCATTCTTTGATGCATCAAGAGCACAAGTTACCTCAACCTATAAGGGAACAGATCAAGAGGACGCTGCCAAAAAATTCTTAAACAAAACAGAGGCACTGTCAAATGATACGACCACTGGAAAATATAATTCTAAGACAGGCCAATATGTAAAGACTGGCCTAGATGGTCAGAAAGGAGCGCAAAGATTCCAGGCAAAGATGGAAATGCTTGTAGGAAGCAAAATATTAAGTCCAGGACAAGCAACAAGTTATATGGACCTATTTACTGGGAAGTTAAATGAGATGGACTTCCTATTAAACGCAGGAATTAAGACAAAGGGTGCTGCCAAAACAAAAGAACTCTTTGATACATTTGCAGGGTTTAGCGCCAAGGGAAGAAAGCAAGCAACATCAATAATTACAGATATGATTGTAAGAAAGAAAGATCCAGCAGAGTATGACGCAATCATGGAAACACTTAAGCAAATGCAATCTATGGATGGGAATACTATTGATTTTGAAATCTTGGTAACAACTATAGGACTTAAGGGAATTGAACGAATTAAAAAAGAACAAGCAGCAGTTCAAAAAATAGCAGATGCTGCTAAAAAGGCTGGAAAGACAAGTCTAGTTGGAAAAGACGACAAGATTGACCCAGAAGTAGCAGCAATTGATGCAAACATGGCAGGAGCAGTCTCCGAGTTACAAAAAAATACAACAAGGTTTGCAGAATTTAAAAAATTAAGTGTAGCAGAACAAGGACAATATTTGCAAGCACTTGCAGCACAGATTGCTTATGAAAGCAGTGTAACAGATGCACAAAGAGAAGAAGATATACGTTTAATTGCTATACAAGAAGCAACAGAGCAAGCCCTAAAAGAAGGGTTTGATAGTTCAAGTGAAAGGTATAAAGAAATACTTGACGCAAAAATTGAACAACTCAAACTTCTTTCTGGTGTAGAGATTGCAGTTGTAAAGTTAGATCCAGCAGTTGCTGCTGGATTAGAATCAAATACAGGAGGAGATCTACCAAAGGATCTTGGGAATAAAGCAGCCGATCCTCTAGACTTCCTTGACTCACTTGCAATGAGAATTAAAAATGTTCGTGATGGAGCGTTTGATGCAACAAAGCCACTAGAGTCTATGCTTGCTGCATTTAGTAATCCAAAACTAAAGAAGGATATGGACAGTGCATTCAAGGTTTTTGACGGCTTGCAACAAAGAATGATCAAGATGGGTGTTCCAAAAGAATTTAGAGATATGATTGCTTCGATGTCTTCTGAAGACTTTAAGAAACTGGCAAACCTCAAGGGCAAGAAGGCTATTTTCGAGTTTGAAAAGGGTAAGCCAAGAACAAAGTCAAATATCAAGGGACTTACCGACACTGGTAAAAAGATGATGAAAACGTATAATGAGGCTATAGTTGGAGAGGCAGTTGTTGTTAACAGAGAAGCAGTAGAGCAAGTTGCCAACCAAGAAAAAGCATTCAAGATATTAGTTTCAGAAGGAGCAACCGCAACAGAGGCACTAGAGCATGTCCAAGATGCTGCTACAGCAGCAGCAATTGCAGCAGGTGCTCTTGGCAAAAAGGGAAGTGCAGAACGAAAGCAATATATTGCAGATCTTAAAAAGGCTACTGATGAAACAGAAAGATTTGCTCTTCGTCAAAAAATGATTACTGCAAATGAAGAGTTTAAACTTCTTGAGCAAATGCCAAAACTTGGATCAGCAATGAAACTTGCAGGTTTTTCTGCAGATCAAATGCAAGAAGTGTTAAATGATCCAGCACTTGCAAAGCATCTTATTGAAGACCTTAAGGATGGAAAGGTTGATGCTAAAGAAATAGCAGACTACCTAAACTCTATTGAGGCTAGGAAAATGATTGACATCCAGGTAAAGTATGACTCTGGACAATACTCTGAATCTGCTCAGCCTGGTATGGACCTTGTAGATGAGATGTTCTCTGTTCAAGAGCAGATGCTAAGAACAGGTGCAGATCCAAGAACTACTGACATGGTTGCAACATTGCAGGCTAACGAAGATCAGTTGGCAAACCTAGAGTTGGCAGCCAAGCCAATTAGAAGAGAAATTGAATTACTTAATCGTGAGATTAGGGATATGGAACAAGAGATTGAAAAGAATTACACAAGACCTATAGAAGCACTACAAGAAGAAATTTCTGATGCTGAAAGAGAACTAGAGATGAACCCAATCTTTGGTGATCGTGCTATGGAAGAAATTAATAAACAAAATGCTAAGATGTCAAATGATTCTGCACTTATGGCAAATCAAGCAGAAAAGATTAACGAAGAATATGACAAGCAGGCAGAGGCTCTTGCAAAGGTTGCAGAAGTAAATGAAGAAATTACAAATCAACAAAAGAGTCAACTTGATATTGCGGGTGCTTTAACTAGCGGAGACATTGCAGCAGCAGCAAGAGCAGCACAAGAGGCCCGTGCACAATCAGCACAGAGGTTTGGTACAGCAACAGCAGATGCCTTGCAACAGTCTAGAGAAAACGAGATTAGAAATCTTAGAGGAGCAGAGACTGGTTTAACTCAAAAAGAAATTGATGAAAAGCAGTTTGCTAATTCTCAAGCACTTTACAAGATGGAAAATGATCCAGCACGAGTTGCTATTATTGAAAGTATTAGAAAAAAGCAAGATGAGATCTATAAACTAGAAGAGTTGCGTGAAAAGAAACTTGCTGATATTCAAATAAAGCAAGATGATATTCTTAAGAAACAGATAGAGCAACTTCAGCCGTTAGAAGATCAAATTGCAGATATTACATTTGCTAATGAATTAATACAGGCACAGATAGATAAGTATGTCAAGGGGATAGAAGTTTTGGGTAAGACTCGGTTAGAGTGGGATGCTGTCAAGGCCAAGATAGATGCAAACACACTTGCAGGTAAAAACTTTGATGGAGTTCTTGGAGCATTGCTTGCCTCAACTGCTGCAATCGATGCAAAGTGGCAGTCTATTCTTGATAAGTTGGCAGAATACAATAGTACGCCACAGGGTGTTCTTGATTCACAGGCCCAGGTTGATGGAAGTGCAGCAGACTACACAGAATTTGATTCTTCGGTAGAAGCGTTAAGCGCAGCAGAAGAAGCAATGTGGGCAGCCGAAGATGCCCTTAACGCAGCATATGATTCTGGACAATGGGCAAAGTTTGCAGAACTTCAAAGAGCCCTTGAAGCAGCAAAGGCAAAAGTTTCTGACGCAACTGAAGTCTACGACGCTGCTTCAGAAAAAATTACTGGAGACACATCAGGCAACATAGGTGGTAGCGGTGGCGGATTCGGATCAATGCAAATGATGTCTAAGGGTGGAATGGTAAAGCCAAACTACTTTGCAATGGGTGGGTTTGCAAAGGGTACTGATACAGTTCCAGCAATGCTAACACCAGGAGAATTTATAATGAGCAAGTATGCTGTAGACACTCATGGCATTAATACAATGAAGTCAATGAATACTGGACAATCAGCAGGTGGGGCAGTGTATAATAATACATATACATTAACTGTAAATGCCAAGACTGATGCAAACCCTAATGAGATTGCACAGGCAGTTATGTCAACAATTAAAAATGTTGAAGGCAGAAGGGTTAGAGGAGTGTCATTAAATGGTCGATGAAGTAATAGATCCTAGAGTTACATATATGCTGGGTCGTAAAAAATATAGAAGACCAAGCGGTATGCTGTGGTCAGAAAACACTGGAACTCTACAAAATGGACTTTACGTTCCTAATGGATATGAGATTGGCGCAGACCCAGAAGGAGTTGAAGACCCAGACCTAGTAGATCAGTTCTTGCTAATTACTGACGACAACAGACAGACATTACAGTTTAAAAATGAAAGAATAGAAAAAAGAGAAAGAATGATTAATGGTCGAATGAGATCTTATCATATTGCTGACAAACTTACTCTAAGCACTAGTTGGACATTAATTCCTTCTAGATCTCATGATGACATTCCAACATTTAACACAGTAACTGGTTCGTCTCCAAATAAGTCATACACAACAGATGGAGGAGCAGGTGGTGCTGACATGCTTGAATGGTATGACGCACATAAGGGATCTTTTTGGGTATTTCTTGCTTACGATAGAAAGGGCATATTCAAAGGAACCGCAGCCCCTTATGATCATCTTCAGCAATACAACCAGTTAATTGAGATGTTTATTAGTGATTTTTCTTACTCTGTTGAAAAACGAGGAACCAAATTTGATTATTGGAATGTCTCAGTAACCTTGGAAGAAGTATAATGTTTGAAGATAAAGATCTGCAAGCATTTTTAGAGACTGCTGATACTGTTAGAAATAAATCAGCAGTTATCGCAGAAATAAATATGAATAGGGCAACCAATATTAAACATATTGGAAACTACAGATACAGACCTACTCAACCAACATCTATATATTCTTCTTTGCCAACAAGTTTTGATATCAATGATGCTGGAAATTTTTATACAGGAGCAACTGATGCAGATGTTTTAATCGATGGAACATTTGAAAATGATAACACTCCAACTACATTTTTAACTAAAAAAGAAAAAACACAGACCCTATATTCTTTAGAAAGTTGCTTTGAAAGATTTAGACCAAGGTCTGGAATAAACAAAGCAGTATATTTTGAAAATGGAAAACTTCATTACCCCAACATGTTTATGGCAGATAGGCCTAGATACTATATGCCAGACAAAAAGGATAAGTTTAAATACTGGACCTCATACAGAACAGAGTCTGGTCAAGAATATGGAATTTCTTCAAAAGTAAGTGGCGTTCAAAACTCTATCGAAGATGCTTGTCCTTTTATAGTGTATAAAGATCAGGTACCAACAAACAGAGTTGTAATTAAAATGCAGACTCATACTGGTACTCAAGATCTAGGACCATTCTCATCTTCAACAGGTTCATTTACTGATCCATTTTACGGAGAAGTAAATCAAAAGGTTCCAAGCAGATGGAAGATTCAATTTTTAAAAGAAGGTAACTGGCAAGACATTATTTCTTTTGATCCATCAAAAAGAAGAAAAGATGGTTCTGCAATTATCAAAAGTGATGGGTATGTTGAAATTGCGTACGGTTTTATTGTTCCAAGTGAATGGATAGACACATTTGTATTTGCAGAAGTATATTCAAGCGACACCCTACTTCCTGAGCAATCTGTAACTGGATATGCATATCTTATTAAAGAAAATGAAAACGATATAGGTAAGTATCACATATGGAATGGAACTGACTATACAATAATAACTCCAAAGTATGGATGGTATGTTCAAGATGAAACTGTTGATAGACTAACTAATTTTCTTACAGACGCAACATCTCCAAATCAGTTTATAAACTCTCTAAATAATAAGGTTCAGTATAGAGAGTTTGAGTACATATCTGGAATTAGAATTGTTGTAGACACAATGACTTCAAAAGATTCAACATTTGATCTTATTGAAATGTCTCCAAGACTCGTAATGAATCTTTCTGATAAGGTTATAAGTTATTCAATTAACAAGAGTGCATCTGACCTAGGACTAAGTGGTTTGCCAGTTGGCCAACTAGTTGCATCAAATGGAAGCGTTAGTATTTTTGATCACGACCAAGCATTTAACGATAACAACTCATCAAGCATTATAGCAAAATATGTAGATAGCCATGTACAGTTTAAGTTTTATGAAATTATCATAAACGTTAAAGGTTGGGACTACTGGGTTCCAATGAAGACATTATACTCAGATTCGTTTCCAAAAACAGATATAGAGAATAAAAGAATCTCAATAACACTAAGAGATATGTATTGGTATTTAGAATCAATTACAGCACCAGAAATCTTAATGACAGAAGTTTCAGTTAGTTCTGCAGTATCTCTTTTGCTAGATAGTATTGGCTTTTCTAATTATACCTTTAGGAGAGTCGCAAATGAAAAAGAAATGATCATGCCATTCTTTTTTGTTGCACCAGACAAAAGCGTTGCACAAGTACTACAAGATTTAGCAGTATCAACACAAACAGCAATGTTCTTTGATGAATACAATAACTTTGTTATGATGAGCAAAGATTACATAATGCCAACCAAAGAACAAAGACCAACCACATTTGCACTTAAAGGAACAAATGATTTATATCAGGAAAATGAAATTAAAAACAAGACGGTAGATGAGTCTAAACTTGCAAACGTCATCTCAGTCTCAAATGAAACAAATGCAATTTACAATGGAGGATCCATAAACTACACTGTGAGGCACATTCAAAGATCTATTGGTACTTTAAAGCAGGCAAGTCTTTTAGAAGATGAAAGAATGTATGCCTACAAACCAGCACTGCTTTGGGAAGTTTCTGGTACTGAAAATACAAAATCAATAAACAATGAGGTTGGAACACAGTCTTCCTATGTACTTGCTGCCATACCTTTGAACTCTAACTTATCCGATAAGGCTCCAGAAGTAAAAAACGGCATCGTAATCAATAACACATTTAGCCTAGGAGAAGCAGTATACTGGATAACAAGATACAACGGATACTTCTACTCTAGTGGAGAAGTAATCAAGTATGATGCAGTTCAATATAATGTTAGTGGGTTTGGTAATGTTTGGATATCCTCTGTTGAAGAGTATCAAAATTATTTCTCTAAGTTACCATTCAATGGAAAAATATATCCAACTGGCCTGGTAAGGATTTATTCTGTGCCTAATTACTTTGAGCAAGAAGGAGTAGTTAAACTTAAGAATGGTCCAGTAGCAAAGCATGGTCGTGGTCAGTTTGGAACAACTGTTGTAGAACATTCTGCTGGCATATCTGATTACTGGAAATCAGATGATAATGTAAAAGGATGCCATATGGCTTCAGAATATTTGTTTGAAACAAAAACTGATTCTCCAGTAACAACTATAGGAACTGCAGGAAAAACACTAAGCACTGGAATATCATCAGATCTTTTAGCAAAGACTTCAACAAGAACAGGGCTTATTAAAAATTTCTTATCAACTTCTTTAATAGGAGAGATAACTACGCAAACTCAGCAAGTTCCTGGTTCTGTTCAGTCATCAGCATTTTGTTTGACTGGTCCTAACTTTACAACAAAAGACAAACCAAGAGACTTTATATCCTATGTTCACAAACCTCTGACAGATAAAAAATACAAGCATTTTGGAACAAGAGTTAGACTAATTGGTAAAATAGAAAACAATCAAGACAGAGGTCAGACTGCAAATGGAGCAGCAGCATACTATGTTGTAAATGGATCTACCCCAGATAAAAATGTTACAATCTCTGGAGGATCTGCTGGAATAGCAGTAATGCTAAATCCAACAACCAACGTAGGCTATTATTTTGAAATTGCAGCACTTGGTCTAAACAAGTTGTCAGAAAAAGAAAAGCAAAACGTTCAGAATGTTTTGTTCTATAAGGTTAAGTCTAGTGAAGGAAAAGCAATCCCAGTTCCTCTATACAAGGGTTTGGCTAAGATTATTGTAGATGATGGTAGATTTACTGGTCAGTCAAGAATGTTTGCTGAAGAAAATCCGACGGTATATGATTTAGCAGTAGAGTACGAAGACATAGGAAAGACAAGAAGATTCTACCTATACATAAATGGAACCATGGTAAAGACAGTGGACGACACAGATCCATTGCCAGAGTATTCGAATATTGCATTATTTACTAGAGGCTCTTCAAGAGCAATGTTTGAGAATGTCTATGCATTATGCAATAACTATTCTCAAAATACATCCTTTTCTTTGGGAACTATTGCTAACTCTGTTTTTGCAGATTCTGATATTGATGCAAGCAATTCTTTTAGAAAGTATGCTCTTAGTGGGCTTATTCAAAATACCTACCTTACTGGAATTGGTTCATCAGAACCACCAAAATATAATATTTATTTTGAAGAGTTTGGAAGCATAATGAGAGAAGTAGCAGAATTTAGTTTTAGATATGACAAGGCGTTCCCAGCACTTTCTGCAAAGGTTTCTCCTACATTTAATAATATAAAGGGTTTTGTTATTTCTGGTTTTAGGGCAGGGTCTTACGGTGCAGAATTCTTAGTCTTTAATGCAACAGATACTGCTCTTAGTCTAGACGAGACCAGTGGAAACTATTTAAGAATTCAGGGAATTACTTTTACTCAGCAATCAAATAATACTCTGACAGTCGATCAATATTTTAGCAAGAATAGCCTTATGTCAGATCCAAAATTTGTTGCAGATAAGTTAATATCAAATCCTTTTAAATTTAAACTAGACTATGAAGACATAAAGTTTAGCAGGATGCAGCATGGTAAAAAAGATTTTTCTTTGGACGCTGCCTATATTCAGTCACAAGATGAGGCATCAGAACTAATGAAATGGATTGTTACAAAAATATCAAAACCAAGAAAGTCTTTGGGAGTCAAGATATTCTCTATCCCAACAATTCAACTTGGAGATATAGTGAGTTTAGACTATGTAGAAAATGGAATAAACATTGCAGCAAACCCATCTAATAGATTTGTTGTGTACAATATTGATTTTTCAAGAAGTTCTACTGGTCCAGAAATGCAATTATTTTTAAGTGAGGTAATCTGATGGCAGATACAAGCATGTCAGCAACAGCAGGAATTCCAAGTCCAGTCAACACAAATACTTCTGATGCTGTAAAGATAGCAACGCCAGACTTACTTATATTTGGAGAGCAGGTTGTTGCTATTGAAGTAATGACAGACCTTATATTTGAAGACATAGGTGGTTTTGAACTTGCAACAATATCCAGACATGATTTAGTAAATGGTCAAACAGTAGTATATGCACCAATTAAAAATTTAACAGATCTTTACCTACAATATAATCCAAACAATGTATTAAGGCTTCAGTCTGCTGATTCATTTTTTAGTTCTTTGGCCATATCTTTTGCCAACTATCTTCCAAAGTATGGCAATGGCTATGACTTGGTAGGAACTAATCCAGATTTGACAAAAAGAGTAAAAGTCTACAATGGAAAATCTATATATATCGATCCAATAAGCGGAGACCTTGTAATTAATTTAATAAATATAAAGAAGGATGAGCAGGTAGAGGTTGAAATATTAACTGCTGGAGGTACTTTTGATGATACAATATACTAAGGGAGCAATTAATGATAACTGATGTAGGCAAAAATATTTTAGCAAAGTACCTTGTTGGGCAGACAACATCCTATGCATCCCACATTGCTATAGGATGCGGAACAAAGCCAGTGGCTTCAGACTATTCATTTAGTCCTTCTGAATTGTTAGCCATGAAAAACAAAGAGTCTTTAGATTTTGAAATGATACGCATGCCCATTATCTCTAGGGGTTTTGTTGATGAAGATGGCATTTCAAAGGTTGTTCTCACCGCAGAACTTCCAACCCAAGAAAGATATGAGATTACTGAGGTAGGAATATTTTCTGCAGCATCAAACCCAGTAGCAGGAGCATTTGACAGTAAGATTGTTTATTCTTTTTTAGATACGGATGACTGGAGACATAGCATTGGTGGAGAAGCACCTACAAATATTGTTATTAACTATGGGCCTCTAGATGGAGAAGAAGATAACGGAAACATTAATCAAACAGAAAAGATTTTTGCAACAAACTCTGATAATAGAGTTTTTACTCAGTCTGATAGGGTTAATAGAAATGAAAGATGTAGATTTTTAAATAACATAGTTGCAATCAGAGGCGACGCAGCATCTCTTTCCTATAACCCAGAAGGAAGTATGATTAAAACAACTGATTCAGATTACATTGTATTGGATCAAACCTCTATAAATTTTACCAAGAACAGTCCTCTAGACGAACTTAGACTTGCATTTTCTATTGTTAATGAGGTTGCCAATTCTAACACAGTACCAGATAATGTTAAAATACTTTTAGAGTTTTCTCACGCTGGACCAAATGCAAGTGTTCAGTATGCAAAATTTGCAGTTGACATTGACAACACAGCATATCAAAATGGAACATCTGATAGCACTCATGATTTTGCAAATAACAGGTATGTCGTAGTAAGCAAAACATTTCAAGAGTTAGATAAAAGTTTGAGGTTTAGTTGGGCAGACGTAACAACTGCAAAAATTTATGCCTGCGTCACTAAAGATAATTCAGAGTCTGATTCTTTCTATGTTTGTCTAGATGCATTAAGACTTGAAAATAATACAGCAACAAACTCTCTGTACGGACTAACTGGATATTCTGTAATTAAAAATGTTCAATCTCGACCAATTATAAAGTCAGCAAATACTACAAATTATATAGAGTTTAGATTTGCGCTGGATGTTTAGTTATGACAATTACACCAGATCCTGGAATTAAAAATGTTGTTATTAAAAAAGAATCATTAGGAAAAGTAACAGAAAATAACAAAACTGTTTTAAGGTTTAGAATAGTTTCAGAAGACAAAAACAGAAAGTCTGCCTATTCTCCAATAGTTTTCACTCCATCCGCACCCATCAGTCTTGGCACTGGAGATATTAGACAACTAGGAAATACTTTAATTCTCAGTTGGGCCCCTGCACCTCTCTCTACACAAAAACTATATGATGTTTTTGTAGGTTTTGGTTCTTCTACTCCAACCTATAAAACAACAACTGAATCAACTAATTACTCATTTTTAAAAACAGGAACAACTTCTGTTCGGGCTATTGTTCAGGCATCTTCAATCAACCCAACCTTAAATCAAGACTTAGAGATTTATGATTCTGGAAACTTTGGTCTGGTATAATTAAGTATGGCAATTTTACCAGTACCAGAGCGAGGACAGCCTTTAGACGTAACCTATATCTACCAGATTGTTAAGGCTGTTAATGATTTATCAACTCAGGCTTCTACATCTATTAATAAATATGTTACAGTAGATACTCCAAATGCAGGAAAGCAAAGCGTTAAGACAGCAGAGGCAAGAATTATTGGTGGCTACATCACAGTCACAAATGGTGGAAGCCAGACTGCTGGATCAGCACTTTCATTTTCCTATTCTTTTCCAACCGAATTTAAGTTTGCTCCAATTGTAACAGCAACCCCAGTAAGCACTGGAACTACTTCTGATGCTGGCAAAGATGTAGTCGTTACTCTTTCAAGCATAACCACCTCAAGCGTAGAGGGATCAGTAAAATTTAATGTTGGAGGAATTACAAATGTTGGAATTAACCTTATTGCAATAGGTATCCCCAACTGATGATTTTTTGTAAAAAATGCAAAGGAAGAATGTTTCTGGATAGACAATACACAGAAATAAATAATTTAGAAATGTACTGCATGTCTTGTGGGGCACGATCATTTTTTCATCCACCAAACAATTCTCAGGAGGGCCGATGGCTATTAAAAAGGGAACAATTGAGAGCGAAGGCTACAATGTCCTCCCTGTAATTCCAGGGAATAAAAAGGTTTGGTTCTTAAATGGGGACCTTGTTAGAGTCCACCACTTAAATAAATCTAATGGAATAATGTCTGTTTATAATATTACAAAAGATCAAATTGAAAGTTGTCTAGTTAGTGACTTTAAAAGTAAAAGAGAAAGATCTTATACTGTTGGTCAGACTGCTGATTTAGTTAATCGTCATAAAAAATATATGCCATCACTAATGAAACGAGGAATCATTCCATTTCCAACAGGATCTCAAAAGGGTGGAGCAAGAGGGTTTCAAGTAAGATCATATTACTCCGAATCGCAAGTAAGAGAGATACGTGATATACTTGCTTCATACCACATTGGTAGACCAAGAAAAGATAAATTAATTACTAATGATATTACGCCTAGCAAGCAAGAGTTGACACGCAGGATGGGCGATGGTATACTTACATATAGAAGAACAGAAGACGGACAGTTTGTTCCAATTTGGAGCGAGTCTATTTAACGAAGGGTATAAAATGGAAAACGAAGAGACAAAGGTATCTGTTACACTTGGATACACGCTTAACCTTGGTAACTTTCAATCACTAAGACTTGATCTTGGTGTTGTAGATTCAAGACGTAGTGGAGAAACTCCAGATCAAGCATTTGAGCGAGTCTATAAGTTTGTTGAAGATAAACTTACAGAAAAAATTAAAGAAGCACAAGAAGAGGCTGCTGAAGGATAATGGCAGAACGCAAAGACCGTATGGCTTTGCTTTCAAGATACAGCAAGTATCATACCGCAAGGTACGAATCAAAGCCATCTCTTAATTTAAATGTAGAGCAGTGGGCATCAGATGCCCTTGTAGAATCATATACATTATCAGGGTGCTACGATATACTTGAGTATTACTTTGCTGTTTCAGAAACCCCATCGTGGAATTACTTTGCATACAATGCAGAAAAAATATTACAAGCAAAAAAAGATAGACTAAAAGATAGTCAAGAAAGAGCAGAGCGTAGACGAATGGCTAAGGAGTGGTTAAGTGAATAACACAGAGGCAAAACTGCTTACGGCTGTTCTGAAAGATAAGCAGATCCACGTTCTTCTTCAGGCAAATGTGGACAACCTTCTAAGGACCCACGGAGACATTTGGAACTTTGTAAGACTGTATTTTGAAAATAACTCAGTACTTCCTCCAGTAGAGTTAGTTACTGAAAAGTTTAGAGACTTTGAGCCAGTTGCTGGTATTGGTGCAACAAAGCATCATCTTGAAGAACTTCAGGGAGAATATCTAACAGATAGCCTTAAAGACATTATTAGATCAGCAGCATCTGAAATTCAGAATAACAATGGAACTGTTGCCCTTAATGAACTTATTACAAAAACTTCAGAACTAAAAAAGAATACTGCTGCTATTCGTGATATCGATGTAACAGATCTAGAGTCTGCTATTGCTTACTTTGAAAATGTAAAGAAGCAGCAAGCCCTAGGTCATGTTGGCATTAAGACTGGCTTGCCAGGATTTGATAACTATTTGCCGTCTGGAATTATGCCAGGTCAATTAGGGGTCTTTTTAGCATACCCAGGTATAGGAAAGTCATGGTTAGCCCTGTACTTCGCTGTACAGGCCTGGAAACAGGGTAAGACACCCCTTGTAATCTCTCTTGAGATGTCTGAGACAGAAGTTCGTAACCGTGTATTTACTATCATGGGTGAGGGCCGTTGGTCTCACAGAAAGATCAGTAATGGCGAGATTGAAATTGACATGTTAAAAGAATGGCATGCAAAGAATCTTCAAGGAAAGCCAGAGTTTCATATTATCTCAAATGATCAGGGCGGAGAGATTAATCCTTCTGTACTTCGTGGAAAGATTGACCAGTACAAGCCAGACTTTGTAATTGTTGATTATCTTCAGTTGATGGCTCCTAACCAGAAGTCAGATAATGAAACGGTACGAATGAAGAACCTCTCAAGAGAACTTAAACTGATGGCTATTGGCGAAGAAGTTCCTATCATTGCTATCTCATCTGCCACACCAGATGATGTTAATGACCTGTCGTCAGTTCCTACATTGGGTCAAACTGCTTGGTCTAGACAGATTGCCTACGATGCTGACTGGGTATTAGCCCTTGGCCGTGGCACCAATAGCGATATTATTGAGTGTGCCTTTAGGAAGAACCGTAATGGTTTTATGGGAGATTTCCTTGTTCAATGCGATTTTGACAAGGGATATTACAGATATAAAGACTTTGAAGATAAGTAGTTATAATATGGTATGTCAAATAAGAGTGCTACCACTAATGATTCATATCATCACAAGTCGATTAAGCGTTTCTGTCTTGACGGAATAATACATGATGATTCAATGATCGGCAGGCTTAAACAAGAGTATGTGAGATTATTGATATCAGAAATGAAACTAAGTGGGTATGTGCCAAGAATTGATCTTGACCCAGACTTCACTATAAGGTATAATGAGATAAAGAACTTTTTTGAATTTGAACTATCAATACATGCAGTTTACGCAGGGAAAAGGAAAAGCGAATGGATAGCAGGAATAGACGGAACCAATCCAATCTTTATTCCGCAGAACAAGTCAAGCGAGTCCTTACAGGATCGGGTATTACCGTAGAGTCTGAACTTGATGCAGACTTTATGATATTTTGTCCATTTCACAACAACCATAGAACACCAGCAGGAGAGGTACAAAAGGATAGCGGAATGTTCTTTTGTTTTTCTTGTCAAAAGTCTGCAGACCTTATAGAACTTGTTATGCATACATCTGGAAGAACATACTTTGAGTCTGCTAGATTTATTAAGAGCAAAGAGAAGTTGACCAATCTTACTACCGAAATTGATAAGGCACTTGTGAAAGAAGAACAATACAAAACATTTGATGAATTAATTATTAAAAGATTACACAATAATCTAGTTGCTTCAGAAAGAGCAAGAAATTATTTTACATATAGAAAAATTGAAAAGTCTTCTTGCATAAAGTTTTCATTAGGGTATTCAGAAAAGCAAGATATGGTAACAGTTCCAGTACACAGTCCAGACGGAATACCTTTAGGCTTTGTCGGCAGATCTATCGAAGGAAAAGATTTTAAGAATACTCCAGGTCTTCCAAAAAGTAAAACACTTTTTAACTTGCACAGAGTTAAGAAATCTGATAGAGTATATGTGGTGGAGTCATCATTTGATGCCATTAGGCTTGATCAGGTAGGACTGCCAGCAGTCGCAACCCTGGGCGCAAATGTGTCAAGCACACAAATAGAATTGCTTCAGAAGTATTTTAATAACATTATTGTTATTGCTGATAATGATGAAGCGGGAGGAAACATGAAAGATAGGATAGTTGAAAAACTTTCTACTCGTGTTTCTGTTATTAAACTAAACACAAAATATAAAGACATTGGGGATATGCCAGACGAAGAACTTAAGAACTTAGAGTTCCAGTTTGACAAATCAATATCTCTTATGCTAAACTAATACAAACACACAAAGGAGAAATAATATGAGCATTGTAAAGGGAATCAAGAACATCAACGCCCTGCTCGACAGACCAAAGTATGAAAACGAAGGACCAAAGGTTAAGTGGCTAAAACTTGCCGATGGACAATCAGTAAAGATCCGATTCATTGAAGAACTTGATGAGGATTCTGCAAACTATAACGAAAAGCGTGGACTTGCACTAGTTGTTAAGGAGCACGTAAATCCAAAGGACTACAAGCGTAAGGCTGTAGACACAATGGAATCAGAAGGCCGTGACTGGGCAGAAGAAATGCACCGTAAGGATCCAAAGGCTGGATGGCGTGGTCGTCTTCGCTTCTATTGCAACGTGCTAGTTGACGACGGGATCGAAGCACCATATGTTGCAATCTGGTCAATGGGTATCAGCAAGCAATCATCATTTAATACAATTCGTGAGTATGCACTTGAAACAGGAAGCATCTCAAACGTGCTATGGAAGTTAAAGCGTAATGGTCAGGGAACTGAAACCAATTACACACTTATTCCATCAGCACCAGATAAGGAACCATTTGATTGGGGAACAATCGAGCCTTATCCATTGGAGTCAGCACTAAAGAAGATTCCATACGCAGAACAAGAAGCGTTCTACTTGGGCTTTGACGGCCCATCTGCCACTTCAGCAACTAACGCTGATTGGTAATATGAACTACGTCGGCTTACATGTCCACACCCATTTTAGTTTATTTGATGGGATTGCTACTCCAGAAGAATATGTTGACCGTGCA
>Ga0209551_1000146_pt1 | contig 23512 bp, 17 predicted proteins | sample LauGreSuBDMM15SD_2_FD_187568 | JGI IMG/M metagenome (GOLD analysis project Ga0209551, IMG submission 187568) | Freshwater lake microbial communities from Lake Michigan, USA - Su13.BD.MM15.SD (SPAdes) (version 3) | ecosystem: Environmental > Aquatic > Freshwater > Lake | place: Lake Michigan, USA... | reverse complement strand
GTTTGATAATCAGTACTTTAAGCGACATAAAATCGACACCCATTTAACATTTATGACACAAGACATAACCATATTTAAAAGTATCAAGGATACTGACACTCCGTTCTTCAGGGACGTGAGGGTAATCCTTAACAGAATCAAGGAAGGCTCAGAAACAACTAAGGATTTGGTCAAGCGAATTCGCTCGGAGAAAAATAAACCTGAGCGGCAAGAACTCAAGAAGTTATTACCAGCAATATGCTTCAGTGGTACATTCAACAAAAGAACAGATGCATCCCTGATACAGCACTCAGGTTTGATATGCCTAGACTTTGATGGATACAGCAAACAGAAGGAGCTACTACAGGACAAGGAGAACCTGACCAAGAACAAGTACGTGTTCTCGGTGTTTATCTCTCCATCTGGAAATGGTCTAAAGGTATTGGTAAAGATTCCTGCCGATGCAGAGAACCATACCAACTACTTCAATAGCTTAGAGAAATACTTTAACAGCCCGTACTTCGACAAGACTAGCAAGAACATCTCTCGTGTATGCTACGAGTCTTACGACCCGCTCCTGCACATCAACGAGAACAGCAGTATATGGGACTTGATTGAGGAGCCTGAGTACACAGAGGTAAGCAAGACAAGAGACCAGCCTACTATCCCAATCACGGACGAGAATAAGATTGTGGACATACTTATTAAGTGGTGGACAAAGAAGTACCCTATGAGTGAGGGACAGCGCAATCAGAACTGCTACGTTCTATCCATGGCCTTCAATGACTTCGGAATCAACAAGGGACTGGCATCCTATGTATTGAATCAGTACGCCTCTGAGGACTTCTCAACCAGTGAGATTTCTACAACGATTGACTCAGCATACAAGCATACCGCAAACTTTGGTACCAAGTACTATGAGGACGAGGAGCGGATAAATAACATCAGAGCCAAACTCAGACGTGGTGTATCAAAAAAAGAGATTCGCATCCAACTGCAAGACTCCCACTTGGACAGCGATATAATCGAATCTGTACTCAATAAGGTAGAAGAAGAGAACTCAAAGCAAACCTTTTGGGACAGAAACGATAAGGGAGTAGTAAAGATAATTCACATTCAGTTCAAGCAGTTCCTTGAGGACAATGGGTTCTATAAGTTCTGCCCTGAGGGAGGAAAGAACTATGTGTTTGTAAAGGTCACCAACAACTTGATTGACCACACATCTGACAAAGAGATTAAGGACTTCGTATTGAGTCACCTGCTGGAGCTGGATGATATTGGCGTATACAATTACTTTGCAGACCAAACTAGATTCTTTAAGGAGGAGTTCCTCTCTTTACTTTCTACGATTGATATTTACTTCATTGGAGATTCTAAAGATGAATCATACCTATACTATAAGAACTGTGCTATAAGAATTACAAAGGATGGAGTTTCACTATTGGACTACATTGACCTTGGCGGTTACGTTTGGAAAGACCACGTGATTGACAGGACCTTTGTAAAGTGTAGCGTGTCTGAGTCGTTTGATTTCAAAAAGTTTGTCAGCAACATAAATGGTGGTGACGAAGGAAGGATTCAATCAATGGAGAGTACGATAGGCTTCTTGCTTCATGGATATAAGAACCTTGGCTTCTGTCCTGCGGTGATATTAAACGATGAGGTAATTAGCGACAACCCTGAGGGAGGCACAGGAAAGGGATTGATTATGAACGCCCTGAGCAAGATGAAAAAGCTAGTGGTGATAGATGGTAAGTCATTTGCGTTTGAGCGTAGCTTCGCCTATCAGCTGGTGTCAGCAGACACTCAGATACTTTGCTTCGATGATGTGAGAAAGCACTTTGACTTTGAGAGGCTATTCAGTGTCATTACTGAGGGATTGACCTTAGAGAAGAAGAACAAGGATGCCATTAAGATTCCGTTCGCTAAGTCTCCAAAGATTGCCCTGACAACTAACTATGCCATCAAGGGGGCCGGCAACTCATTCGCAAGACGTAAGTGGGAGCTAGAGTTACACCAATACTACAGCAAGGAGTTTACGCCACAGGATGAGTTCGGTAGACTTATGTTTGGGGACTGGAACGATGACGACTGGTGTGAGTTTGACAACTACATGATTGGATGTTTAAAGTCTTACCTTAGAACAGGACTAGTCAAAAGCAAATTCGTTAACTTGAAAATACGTCAGCTGTCAGCGGAGTCATCCCATGAGTTTATCGAGTGGTGTGGATTGGTTGACCGTGCAGAGCGTAACGTGATGCTACAGGTTGACACTAGGCTGTACAAGAACGAGCTGTACTCTAACTTCGTGGAGGAGTACCCTGACTATGGACCGAGAGGAAGGATGAGTATCAGCAGGACTAAGTTCTACAAGTGGCTAATTGCTTATGCAATTTACAAGGAAGGGACGATGCCTGAGGAGGATAGAGACCAACAGGGGAGATGGATAATTATTAAAAGCAAAAAAGAAGATGAAGACTAATGTAATCATTTGGAACTACGTGTTTCATTTCAATGAGTATACCAACAAGTGGTACGCAGTACATAGGGACAATTACTTAGACTATTGGAGCGATAATAAGGACGGCTTTCTTAGTGATGAGAGCCTAGATGAATTGATTAAGAAGATAAAAAAATGACTCAAGTTGTGGCAAGAATACCTGCATATAGCAACGATTCAATGTTGCACTATTGTGAAACTCTTCTGTCAATACTTTCTCAGAGCTACGACACTAAGGTTGGCAGAGGCAAGAAGGCAGATGTGATTAAGGAATTCAAGCATAAGCAAGACCAAGATGTCATTGATAGGTTAATCAATAGCATAGAACACTATGAAAAATTAAATCAAATGGAAAATAAAGAAGGAGTAACCTTCAGGGACTATCAGACAGACATAATCGAGACTGGCTCCAAGATATTGATGGAGCATGGGTTCCTGTACCTTGCCATGGAGGTGCGTACAGGAAAGACCCTGACGAGTCTAGGTATTTGTGATAGGATACACGCAGAACGTGTGCTATTCATTACCAAGAAGAAAGCAATCAGCACAATTGAGGCAGACTATAAGCTACTCAGTCCATCATTTGCAATTACAGTAATCAATTACGAGAGCCTACACTTGGTGATGGACAACGAGAAGTGGGACCTGATTATCTGCGATGAAGCGCACAGCATGGGAGCTTTCCCAAAGCCCAGCAACAGAGCGGACTTGGTGGCCGATTTAATTCTAGCTAATAATCCAAAAGTAATATTGATGTCTGGCACACCAACACCTGAGAGCTACTCACAGATGTATCATCAGGTGTGGGCTATACGAAACAGTCCGTTCTTTGAGTACGCAAATTTCTACAGATTTTGCGACAAGTATGTGAACGTAAAGCAGAGGATGATTAATGGGAGACTGATGAATGACTACAGCCATGGGCTAGAGGTCATCATCGAGGAGATGAAACCATATACAATTAAGTACACACAATCAGAAGCGGGATTTAAGTCTAAAGTAAAAGAAGAAATCCTTTATGTCACCATGAAAGACTCAACCTACAGCATGATTAAAAGACTCAAAAGAGACCTAGTAATCGAGGGCAAGGAGGAGACCATACTTGCAGACACTCCTGTGAAGTTGATGATGAAGGTGCATCAGTTATGCAGTGGAACAGTTAAGTTTGAGAGTGGCAACAGCATGGTGATTGATACCACCAAGGCAGAGTTCATTAAACAAAAATTTCAAGGAAGTAAGATAGGAATATTCTATAAATTTAAGGAAGAGTACAACGCCCTGAAGCAAGTCTTTGGAGATGAGTTGACTAACGAGCTGAGTGTCTTTGAAGACACCAAAAAAAACATAGCTCTGCAGATTGTATCTGGAAGAGAGGGTATATCTTTACGAGACGCTGCCTTCTTAGTCTACTACAACATTGACTTCAGTGCTACGAGCTATTGGCAGAGCAAGGACAGGATGACTACCAAGGACAGACTAGAGAATCAAGTCTATTGGGTGTTCTCAGAAGAAGGTATTGAACAGGACATATACAAAGCAGTATCAAACAAGAAGGACTACACGCTTAATCACTTTAAAAAGAACTTATTTGACTTATGAAACAGACAGCAGTAGATTGGGCATTTAACCAACTTGATAAACAGGTTTATAAAGTTGACTATGAAACGAGAAGGATTAGTATCTCAATATCATTTGAAGATATGATGACAATTAAACGAGAAGCTAAAGAGATGGAGAAGGAGCAGATGCTTAATTTTTATATGTGGATGAGGATGAATGAAAAAGCAGAAGAATATTTAGATTATACAGATGATGATATGTTTGAAGAATATTTAAAACAAGAAAAAGATGCCTGATATTACAATGTGCCCGGGGACAGATTGTCCCCAGAAAGAAAAATGCTATAGGTTTACAGCAAAGCCTGATGAGTATTGGCAATCATACTTCATAGACTCACCAATCAAGGATGGTAAGTGTGAGATGTACTGGGGTGAGAACGCTGAGTCAGTTTGGAATCAACTAAAAGATATAATGAAAGATGAAAGCGAAACTAACATTTGATTTACCAGAGGAGAGCCACGAGTGGAAGAACGCCATCGATGGTTCGTCAATGCGCTCAACCCTATGGGAGTACGACCAATGGCTACGCAGCAAGATAAAGTATGAGGACCTGAACGATGAGCAGTATCAGGTGTACCAAGGATGTCGAGACAAAATGAGGACATTACTGATTGAGAACAACATAGATATAGACAGCTAACATGGAATTTTACCTAAGAGAACAAGCCAAAAGACTATTTTATAGCAGGGATATTCCTGTTAATTCAATAGGAGTATTCCAATCTCACGTTGGTGAGTGGTTGTATTGGTCATGCGATGAGCACGTGTATGACACAGGTTTTGCCGACACAGAGGCAGAAGCCTTACAAAAAGCTAAGGCACGCATCACATTAATTGATACAATAAAAAATAATGAAATACTCAGGGAGCTTTAAGCACGACCTAAAGTTCGGGGAACTAGCAGAAGATTGGGCTCAGCAATTATTCACAGGAGAATTTAAAGTTGAAGTAAAGCTGGACTCCATGGCTCACACTACAGGAAATGTATTTATAGAATACTCTTCTAGAGGTAAACCATCAGGGATAGCAGTAACAGATGCCGACTACTACTTGTACATAATAGCTGAGTTCAACCACGCTATCATATTAAACGTAGAGAATCTAAAAGAAAGGCTCAGGTATTACCACAAGCACAAGATGTACATAAGAAAAGGAGGGGACGATGATACCTCTGTTGGTTTCTTAGTCCCTATACAAGAACTGTTAACAGTATGACCGAGCAACAGATACAATCAAAGCTAATCAAAGAACTAGAGGGTAAGGGATACTATGTCATCAAGTTGATTAGCACCAACAAGAACGGTATCCCTGACCTAATCGCTATACCAAGAGACTCAGGTGTTGAGTTCTACGAAGTGAAAAGACCAAATGGTAAGGTATCAAAGTTACAGGAGTACAGATTAAAAGAGCTACGTGCTCACGGAATTAAAGTTGAAATATATAAAGGAATTGAATCAAATGATATTACATAAGCACACCAAGATGGAGACTCTGTCTCAGATAGTAAACAGAGAATTTGAAGCAAACATATTTAATTATTCAAAAAAACAAAACAACGTAAACGCAAGGAAAGTGTTTTGTAAAATACTAAGTGACATTGGATTCTCATGGGAAGATATCTGTGGCTTTATGAAAAAAAGTTATGGGGTTTATATGTACTACATGAGGGACGTGGAAAACCTTTTGAAGCACAACCCTAGAGTGAAAGAAAAATACATTGAGTGTAAAGATTTATTCTTCTTAACAATAAAAGAAGTTGTACAGGAACTATATGAGTATGTTCCTAGCAGAAGTTCAAAGATGGACTACTCTGTTTGGGACAGAAATAGTTTAGAGAAAGTTGAAGACAAGTACGACAGGGTAAGAAAGATTATCGAGCTTGTTGACATCAACACTCCATTAGGTGAAGAGAATTTAGTATTTAAAAAACTAGTCCACGTGTTTGAAACTATGTCAGACAATGGAAATAAAACGAGATAGAGAAAATGCTAGGGCAAATAGAATTGCCTCACGGGTTGGGTTAAACCACTGCCTGTTGGCTAGTATTTATGAGAATGTAGTAGACAGGGACTTCAAGAAAGCGGAGGTAGAGTTGAAAGAACTTATCTACGATTTAAGACTAATGTTAAAATCAATTGAGGAAGATGATTTTTGAAACGGCCACCGATATTTTAAGGGAGAAGAAAGCAATTGATTTGTTCGTAAGTATTTTTGGAGGGTCATATAAAAAGCTGGACCCTCAGGACGTTGACTACAAGTTGTCCGATAATAGAGGACAACTGATTGCATACGTTGAAGTGGTCGCAAGGATTAGGAGCATGAAGACATCATACCCTTTGCCAATAACTTTGAGCAAGTTAAACAAGCTCATAGAGAAGCGACTCAATCCTGTGATTGTGTGGGCCTGTGACGATGGCATCATCTACGCTGAAGCAACCAAGCTAGAGGGAGCAATAAAGTGGGGAGTTGCTCCTCCCCTTAATGATGAGATGATGGTCTACTACGATAAGCAGAAGACTATGAAGTACGTGAGGTACGTTTAATTTTTCTTTTTATATCCGTACTCCTTGTCTTCTCTCTGTCTAGTTATTCTAGTAAGTTTTTTTCTAACAGCATCTTCTGCCTTATACTTTTCATCCCATTCAGAGCCACGTCCAAATCTCTTTATGTAAAGACTTTTGTTATATCTCTCCATCTCAGTTTCATTGTCATATCTTACTTCATTATCTGAGTCGTACAACAATATTTTTTTCTGCTCTTCTTTTCTTTTATTATAATTAGTTACCGAATCTTTCTGTTCGTCAGTGCCATTTATTTGAATTATTTTTCTTCTGATAACTTTCAACTGTTCCTCATCAATTGTTATATCTTTAACTGCTCGAAGGTCTTCTAGATTTTCTCTTTTTTCCATTAAAGAAGCAGGAGATTCAGCAGCTTCAGTAGCTTTAGTTTTGACTTTTGCATTTTTTAAGTCTGCATAGATTGATTTGTTTACAGCCCTCCTGATGTCTTTATATAAAGGAATAAATGATAAGTTACCTAGAATCTCTAAAGGTATTCTCTGAGTTACCACTCTTCTTTCCCGCTCTATAGCATCGGCTTCTTTCTTGGTAGTACCTCCTGATAGTACAGCTTGTATTGAGCCTGACAATAAGTTTTCACCTACAAGTTTTCCTGTTTGAAGAGCAGGTCCAAAAGAACCTCCTAGTCTAAATAAGAAGTCATCTAAGGTTGACTTATCTTCTTTACTTCTTGGAATGATTGAGTACGCTATTGCGTCTTCATATTGGTCATACTCTCCCTCTCTAAGGAATTCAAGGTACTCTTCATTAAAGTATTCAAGACCCAAGTTAGTAACCATTTTTACTGTGTTACCAAAGTCTCTGCCAAAGAACAAGGACCCAACTGTACCTGTGATTGCCTGACCTACACTTTGAAGGAATGATTTTTCCTCCTCTTCTTCCTCATCCTCTATTCCAAACAATGGAGCAGCCAATCCTATTATGCCATCTGCAAGTGCCCTGCTTAGCATACTATACACAGTCATACGTGTTGCAACTGCTGCCAACAACATAGCTCCTTTAGTCCTACTCATAGGTCCATCTCCAACCATAGCGTGAATTCCAGTCCTAGCACTCATAAATTCAAATATCAAGAACCTAGTCATGTAATTATTAAAGTTGTTATAAGCCTTAGTCATTGGAGTTTGATTCGGCCTAGAAACACCTTTAAGAATACCCATGAATGAGTTGTCTGTAGCTCCTGCCTGAACAGATGTTTGGTCTGCCGTTGCTCTTGCTTTATCAATGGCATCTTTGTTTTCTTTTAAATACGCCTCGTTGTTCTCTCCGATTAATTTGAAGTCAACATCTTTACCTGATGCTTTTTTAAATTCATTTGCAAATGAGCCAAACCAAAGGGCTCTCATTACAACTTTATCAGGAGTTGAAATCATGTTGTCTGCTAAAACCTCAACTGCATTGGTATATTTTTTGCCACCAAGATTCCATAGCTGTTGAATCCTATTAACGATAGGACTCTTAACTCTTGAACCACCCCCAACTCTTTGTCTCATGGCGCTAGTGTCCATGAAGTTGCCTGATAGACTATCCTCTGGGAATATTCTATTTGTCTGCGTACTAGAAATGTTCTCCAATACCAATGGCCCCAGTGGGGACATAATAATGTTAGCGTACGTAGTCCCCTTGAAGAATGACTGTGGCTCAGCAAGTATAGCAAACGATATGTTCGATGTTAATTCAGCAGCAAATCTTCCTGTGCCAGCAAGAACAGAACGGTAACCCATTCTACTTATGTAGTTTACAAATTCATCTGTTGCCGTATCATCCATGATATTATTGATAAGCAAATTATCTACAGCCTCATTGTATGCTTTTCTAAGAGCATTCGTTACCTGTCTTTGAAGTTTAGTTACATTTTTTCTTTCATCTAAAGTTTTTTCAAGTTGATTTAATGCTATCCTTGCAGTCTTTATGGGTCCTGTAAGATTGTAGTCCAACAATACATACTTGGCACCACGACTTGCTGATGAGAATATATCGAAGTTTATTGGCTTAGCCCCCTTAGTTCTTTTTTCTAATGACTTAGCTTTAGTTGATGGATTCATATTTGCATTTGCAGCATTTGTAATGTCTGTTGCAGATTGAATGTCTGCATTTTTATCATCCCCTAAGACAATAAGGTGTAAATAGTTGTCTAACCCATCAAATACTTGACCTCTAATAATGTTGGAAGTAAATTCTGCTTTACTTCTAAGGCTTTCATTTATCTTTCTAATATCATTAATGGCATCCTTCTCAGCTTGATTGAAAGAATCATATAGCTTCTCAATACTTATCTGACCATCTCTTTGAAACATAGCACGTATATATTTCAAATTCTCCAATTCTATTTTACCATATATCTTGGCCTTTTCTTTTTTGATGTGCTCTATAGTTTTATCTAAGTACTCAATAGCAGGATTAACTTGCTCATTGCTTTGATTTGACTCATATTCAAGTTGTCTCATATAAGTCATCATCTTCATCTTAGATAAAGATATGGACTCTTGGTTAAAAGAAAATGACTGAGCAAGCTTTTGTTCTGCTTTATTTAATATTGAATTAATTCTTTTTAGTTCTGCTTTGTACTTGGCTTCTGCCTGAGCTGTCTTTAGAAGTAATGCATTAAAAACATCCTTGCCTTTAAAGTTTCCTAGCGCTTGGTCAATATTAAAAAGAGGAATTCTCTTTATTGCTTCAAGCAATGCGCCTTCGTTGGTAAACAAATTTTTAATTTTTCCAATTGCGTTAGATATTATTGGCGGAGTGGCCTTAGAAGAAGAATCATCAAGAACTGCCTCGTCCCTTATGCCATCTATCTTTAGAGATACTTGATAAGCATAACTAGGAAGATAGTTGTTATTAATATTATTGATAACCTTCAATAGATTTCTTAAATCATTTAAGCCCAACTTCATTAAGTTCTCTGCAGAAACATTTTTAAGAAGCTCAGCAAATTTTTGAGCAAACTGTCTTTCTTCTACAGATGGAAGCTCATTAATACCTTTTATCTCAGCAGCTTTAATGCCTTTGATTGCTTCTTCTTTCTTCTCCTTTATTTCTTCCTCAGATAGCTTTTGTTTTTCATCCTGAGGGACAATCTCTTTCTTATACTTTCGCATAAGGTCAGCATCTTCCTCAGTTATTTCTCCCTCCTTAACCATCTTTTTTATGGTAGCAGCATAATCTAACTCACCTTCAACAAAAACTTTATTGTCTGAATTTTCTAAGATATCAGCTAATTCATAAGCCTTTGATTGCTCTTCATCTACTGCTCGAAGGATAGCTTCAGTATCACTTTTGACCACATCATATTGCTCTAGCTTTAGCACCTGCTGATTAGCACCAAGCATCTCAACTAGCTCAGCATACCTTTCTAGGTATGAATCAGGTATTAGCGATGGATTAATTGACAGCAACTTATTTAAAGACCCACGCAACGTAGTAGCAATACCAATCTTAGATGCTATATTTTTCTTAGCCTTAGTTATCTTTCCCTTTAATCCATCAATTGTATCACGATATTCAGCGTCTGCAAATACCTTGGCCATGTAGTCAATAAAGTCTTTTACTGACTGCTCATTGAACGCATTTAGTTTAGCTAATCTAGTTGTAACACTAGTCACTTGTCTCGATGTAAGCTTTCCTGATGCGTCTAATGCTTTAATCTCTTTTGCTAGGTCAGATGTTATTTTTCTCCACGCTTTTATCGCATCCTTTGCTCCTTCGGCTAAGTCTTTTATTCTTTTGTTCAGTACCTCCTTTTCAGTCATGGTTATCTTAGTGATATCATTAATGATACCAATAAGTCTACCTGCTCTTGGGGCTGACTTCTCTTTAACACCGCCCATCTTACGAACTTCACGTACTAACTTTTCCTTTTGTACGTCAGTAGCATCTATATATGTTTTTGAGTTCTTTAGCTTGCTTATGACCTCTGCCAGTGGCATTCCTTTTACAATTAGATTCTCTAGTTTTTTCATTAAAGAATCATAACCACTAATAGTTTCTTCAGATAATGTTATTCTTCCTGCGGCAGGGATATCTATTCCCATTGCCTTGTTAATATCAGCTTCGGAAATACCTTTTCCTTGAAGGAATAATCTTATTACATCCTCAGAAAATCCCTGAGCTCTTGCTTGTTGTACTACCTTCTTTGCCTTACTATTAGTATCAAGTTGAGCCTTACCTTTAAATTCATTCTTAATCTCATTCAAATCCTGTTCAAGCATCAAAGAATAATTATCAAATAATACTTGGTCTTCTCTTCTTACATCTTCTGTTTCAAAGAGTAATGTTCTTTTTCTCTGCTCAGGAGTTAATGCATTTCTTACCTCAACATTTCTAGCTTCAACTTCCCCTGCTGCTCTTAAGTAAAGATTAAAATTAGAATCAGAAATTAGGTCTAAATTTTTTCCATAAAGCTTTTTAATATATTCTCTTTTATTATTTACTTCTTTTGAAGTACCTAAATCTTTTATTAATTTATAGTTTCCATATGCTAGTTTATAAGCTTCACGTGCTTTTTTTACTGCCTCTTTATTGACAAAAAACTTTTCTTCTAATTCTTTTAGTATATCCCTTGTCTTATTAACATCATACTTGATTACATTAATAATTGAATCAAACATTTTGCCTGATGTTGCTGGGTTTTGACCTCCTTCAAAAATTTCTACCGTCTGAATGTAATGTTGTATTTCATGTAGTGTAGTAAGGGTAGCTGCTTCAATATTTGTATTATAATAGTTTTTATTTATTAAAATTTTATTTTCACTAGGTGTAAATCCGCCAAAGTTATTTGCTCCTAAATCTTTAAATACTACTTTTATATTTTTTGCTTCAGGATATGCCGCATATAAATCGGGTGCAGAAAATATATCCCCCAAGATAGCTACTCTAGATTCAGCATCATTATTTTGAATATCTAATTCCTTTTTTAAATCATTAAGGTCAATATCCTTGAACTTACCATCAGGAATTTCATATCTCCACTTTTTATCCTTGCCTTTCTCCCAACCTGTAGAGAATCTAATATCTCTAGGAGTCATATTAATCGTCTCCATAGCCTCCGCTAAGTTTAAATTAAACTTAACTCTAGCAGAAAGATTAGCATTTTTACCAATTAACTGAGCCTTTCCTTTTATTCTTGGCTCAAGTTCTCTAATTACACCTGTCTCTGCTGCAATAACTTTAGTTTGCATTGGTTTGGTTTTTTCTTCTCTACCGCCAATTACATCCTTATACTTTTCTTTTATAGCCTCAGGCATGATATCCCAAGAATTAATCTTCTTATCAGGAACACCAACTACTTCACCAGTAATAGCAAACTCATAGGTAGAATGAGGGGCTTTGCCTGACACTCCCGTTGGTCTGCCAACAAGCATGATATCATTCTGATTGAAACTATTTTGTCTGTAAAACCCATCTCTTAATTCATTGTAGTCAATGAATGCATTGAATGAACCCAGTAACTCTTTTAATGAGCCCGTAGGTGCAGTCTTCAATGCTCCAATCTCACCTATTGATATTAGGAAAGGTTTTCTTTTAGGGCTATCAGCCAACTCTTTAAATGAATTTACTTCATTCAATGCGTCCTTGATAGTTCTTAGCTCTACCGTTTCTTTTTCAAAGTTGTTGATTGCTTCTTTAAACTTATTAAAGTCTGAGGTCTTATTGATTCTCTCAGCCAATAAGTCCAATACCCTCTTATTAAATAGCTTTGCCTTTTCAGGAGAACCGCTAATAAAGAATATGTAATCAGCCTGATTAATTTGATTTGTCAAAGTCTTCTCAGGAAGACCACTCGCCCAAAGGATTCCCTTGCTTCGGTTAGCCGGGTCTAGAGCAAAGCTTGGCCCTGCGTCTAGGTAATGAGTGTCTCCAACTACTTCATCAAAGTAATTCCCTCTACCCAATTGGTCTGCCATCCAAAACCAAATCTTTTGTTTCTTAGCAACAATATCATCGATTAAAGCATTGATATCAATCTTGTCTGCTTCAGTTACAAATGATAATGGCAATGGAGTATTGGTAAAATTCAAAGAAGATTTACCTCTAATTGTTCCACTAATTGTAGTTGGGTTTCCTACAGGGACAGATAGGCCCTCTTGAATTGCTGTAATATCGTTAGGATTTATTCCTTCTCCCTTACGAATAGACTCCGATATATTTTTGAAAAATTCAAAAGCCTGTCTGTTATCTATTGCGCCTTGAAATGGAATAAATGCTCCATTAGTAAGTTTAGATACAAGCTCATTAATTATTTCTGCAATCTTTTGATATGTACTTACAGCTAAGTTACCTTCTTGTTCTACTAAAGTAGCAGTTAATTCAGCAAGATACTCTTCATATGAATCAACCTCAGAATATTGGTTTGCAAACTGCGAAAGTATAGAGTTCTGACTTTGATTTAATACAGATGTAATCCTATTTTTAAACGTCTTAAATGTTTCAGGATTTTCACCAAATGCTTTTAACATAACTCCGTGCGCAACTTCATGCGCCAAAGTTCTATTGTTAGCCTTATTTAAATTGATATCAATCCTGCCTACATAATTACCATCAGGTTTTTGCAAATAAGTAAAGTACCCTGCTGAATCAAGTTTACCATTAAGGCCACGCATTGCCTCAGCATAACTGTTATCATCATCATGTAATATGATATCAAATTCAGGCAGAACAGACTTTAGAGTATTTAATGTTTTTTGAGCAAAGTCAACAATTGACTTCTTCTTATTATCTGTTAATTTATTTTTTAATGATTCAAGTTGAATAGGGTCACTAACTAAAACGCCCTGAGATTTAGGAGCCTCTTGTTGTAACTCAGGTTGAGCTCTCTCATCTTCAGCAAACATCTGCTCCATACTAGCCATCTGCTGTTCTTGAGTCAGAGGTTGAGCAGTAACTTGAGGAATTGTAATAGGAGTAGGATTTCTATACATAGAATCACGTATTGTGAAATCTTTGTTTTTTCCTTTGTTCTCAACAAATCCAAGTGACTTATAAAATTCAACTAATCTTTTTACAGAAGAACCTCCAAAAGATGTAGAAGGTGTTAGTATCAACTTCTTTCCTGCTCTATCTGCAAATTCAACAATCTCTTCCATGACCTTGGTACCAACACCCTTTTTCCTTTGGTCTTTAGGTACAACTATCTTAGGAACAGATATTGAATTATCAGTTTCATTATCCTGAAGCTCTAGCTCTACTCCATATTTAGCGCTTAACTCATCAGCAAAAACTGATGTTGTTTTTGTTTCAGGTATTTTTGTAGTTACTTCTTCTTGGACACCTTCTTGGGCAGTGACTTGAGGTTCTGCTTGAGGTACTCCTTGCTCCACTTCTTGGCCAACTGTGGTTGTTGGCTGAACAGGTACTTGACCTGCTGCTTGCTCTTGAACGGCATCTTGTTCTTCTTTTAAGTCCTGTAATTGTTTTTCAATTCTTTGTCTCTCTTCCGTTGGTAGTTTAGTAGATAAATCAAGCTCTATCGCAGTATCGTCCTCTTCAACCGCATTAGTTAACTCAGCTATCTTAGCTCTTCTTTGAGCTGCTGCTTCATTTGTTTCTGATTCAATCCTCTGAACGTCTCCTTGTTCAGATATCTTTACAAGCTCATCATTAATTTCTGATATTCTATTCTTCTGACGAGACACCAATGCTGCGTCTTTACCATCAATGAATTGTTCTAAATCTTTTCTCTCCTTCAAAAGGTTCATCGCCTCCTTCTTCTGCTGAAGAGTTAACCCATCAGGGATTTGACGATACACCCCAACCGCTGTACGGTAGTTTTGTTCCTCTTGCTTGGCATCAGAAGGGGATATTCTACCACTAGCTACTTTCTCTTTAAGACTAGTTATATATGCACTTTGAAGGGTTTCGTCATTAGCCATATTCTCAAACATCTCAAATGTTTTATCATCCATTTTGAGAAATCCTGCCTTACTATATGCAGCACTAACAGCATTAGGAATTCCTAGTGTATAACCTCCAACTGCTTCTTGAGCTCCTGCATAGAACATTTCAGCTACAGCTTTTTCTATAGTTGCAGGAGTTTGAAAATACTTATCACCTTTTATATACTCATTATATATGGTCTTGAACCCTGTCTCTACACCTTGTTGTAAAAACCCTGTCTCTGCTTCAGCAAGACCTGCGGCAGTAAGGACCAATGCCCCTCTAGCAATTTTACTTTTTACTTCATTCTCTGCTAATTCTCTAAGTGATGTATAACCTACTCCCTTTCCTGCCTTACCTAACATAGCCATAGTAAGGTTAGTTATTATACCCTTACTTTGCAATACGTTTCTAAGACCGTATGCTTCTAAAACAGATGATGCTATTCCAATAGGAGCAACGATTGCGGCCTTTTCAACTTCAGATATGTTGGCAAATACAGGGTCATTCTCCATCTCTTGCATTAATCCATCTGAAATCTGAGAATACATTTGAGCTGTTCTCTGAGCCCACCCTGCAGGGTTTGAACTACCAACCATAGCAGGCAATGATTTTGCTAATCCTAATATTGCCCCACCCCAAAATCCTTCTTGTTTTAAATTAGTCCATTCAATGCTAGTATTCTCATCACCTCTTCTTATTCTAAGACCTTTTCTTATGTATGGCATGATATTAGCTTTTACAAGCTTTTTACCAAAGTCATCCATTTCATCCTCCCATGTATCCAATTGCTCAGGAGTCAATGTCTTTTTCCAATCTTGAATAGATTGGTTTTCAGATGGAGGTGCAACACCTATTTTAGATGCTCTTTCAATTGTACCTTTTCTTAAATTTTCAGGGTTAATTAAAAATTCAGCAGACCCAAGTTCCATAGTAGTATCTACAAATACATTTGTTGTACCTGCCGCCATACTACTAATACCCTCTAAAATAGAATTACCTATACCCCCAAGCCAACCACCTTGACGTGATTTTGTTTCAACATATCTACCAACAGACCTCTCTAAAGAAGATGCCTTGTTTGTAAGCTTCTGTTCTTCACTAAGTAGAGTTGGGAGTTCATTAACTAAAGATAATCTTGTTTTTTCTACTGCATCAACTCTTTTAATAAACTCAGGATTATTCCATTGGGATTCAGGAGTTGAATTAAGTGAGTCTACTTCTTTTTCATAAGCCTGTTGTCTTAAAAGAAAATCTTTCTGATTTTGATTTACAGCAGTAGCCTCTTTATTTATTTTAGAAACTTCATCATCAACTTCCTTTTGATTGCTGAATATCTTAACTTGTTGGTCCTTTAAAGTCTTATCAAGAACGAACAACCCTTTCATAGGCGTGTTGTCTTGAATAAACTTTTGAAGTTTAAATGTTTCTTCTGAAGATTTACTATCTAAAAAATTGTTTAATGATATTTGTATTTTTTTCCCGTCAGGAGCAGTTACGTCCATCCAATCTCCTGTAGCACCCGCTTCCTCAAACTTAAATCCTAGTCCTCCAAAACGGTATTCCATTTCGGGGACAACAAATTCTTCATTCTTATCAATAAGGTCTTTATTAATTTGTGCTAACTGCTCATTAAGATATTTGTTATTCTCTACCTTTGGCTTTTCTACTAGTTTATCAAATTCATTTGATGCGCTAAGTTCAGCTTGAGCTTTTCTAATAGGTGCTTCCTTTAATTCCTTTAGAAACTCAGGACTTGTTGCAGGCGTAACAGGAATTTGAGACTTACCTTTCTGAAGGTTGGCTACTAACTTACCAAAGCGTAATGCCTCTGGGTCAGGAGCTGATACGGACGAAACCGAAGAACCATCTCCCGAAGGTGATTCCGTAATATCGTTTTTTTTTTCTGCCTGTTTTACTATAGGGTCCTGAGTAGCTTGGGTTTCTTCACCTAATCCCATTAATACTTTATAATCGTTTATAGTTTTTTTGTATCCATTTTCCAAAGCTAGATTATAAGAAACATCAAGAGCCCTTGTATTGGATGAAAGCAATTGTTTGAATTCATCAATTGACTTATTGTATCCGTTTTGTACAGCTAAATCGTAAGACGCTAAAATGGCTTTTTCGTTCATACTATATGTGATTATTAATCATTAAATTCGCTAAAACCTGTTCCAGTAGGAGGTGTCCTTGGAGCGTCCCTTCTTTCAGTCTGGCTAATAGTTTTAACTTCTATTTTTCTATTAACCATACCCAACAACTGCTCAGTCAGGAATTTCTCAGCCGCCTTATCTAGTTCTTCTGAAAATCTATACTCAGCTCTACCTGTATTAGGGTCTGTTACTTTAAGAATTAAATTAGGGTTTTTAGCCGCAGCAGCAGGGTCTGTTGTAGTTGTATAGCCCAACGTATCTCTAAGTAAAGACGCCTTATGTAATGGATTACCTAATACAGCTTTTACAGAGCTATCTACAGATGAATAAAAATCAAATAATATTTCTTTACCATCAGCACTAATATCCTTTCTTAATCTAAGGTCTTCTATAGATGTAAGACTACCAATCATTTTCAATGTAGGCGGGTCTATGTTTTCTTGAATTTCTGTACCCATAGCTTCAGATATAGATTTTAAGGCATCCATGTATTTGAACTTATCAATTCTTCCATAGACTTCACCCTGTATGTACTGCATTCCTCTTGTACTACCACTCTTTAGACCAATTACTTTTTGACCATCAATGTCCTGCTCTTCTTTTAAGCCAACATTAACCTTTCCTGTAGGTGAATCAATAAAGAATCCTGATTGTCTAAAGTTACCATACCCTTGAATTTCTTCTAAATTTTCTATTTCTAAAAGTGAAGACTTATCAGTTTTTGCCCTCTCCATTAGTTCACCATATTGGTCTTGAAATCCCTTCATGGAACTAAAAGCTTGTCTTGTTCCGTCAACTAGATTTTGACGTGCAATCATATAATCCTTAGGGTCTAATAAACCTCTTTTCAAAAGATTCTCTTGCATCAACATATACTTAGTTGCTTGGTCAGCAAATCTTAAAGCTTCTTCTCTAGCCCCTACGTGCTCCCCTTGAGGAGCATTTGATAATTCCTCAGCATATCTACGTGTTGCCTCATCAATAGCTGCCTTCTTTTCTTCTCTTACAGCAACTTCCTGACGGAGCATATCCGTCATGTTCTTTCCTATCTCGGCCCAATTGACCTGAGACTCAGCACTACGTTCAGCGTATTTATAAAATGTTGCCATTGATTATTTTTTTTATCTTCCTATAAAAGGAGCTAAAGTTGGATTTTGAAATACATTTAATCCAAATTGAGAAGACTTAGCAGTAGGGTCATATCCGGGCTTAAAAGCTTTAGCATTACTTGGTAAAGCAAAATTTATTTTTTTCAATGTATCAGCATTAACTCCGCTCATAAATTCAGCAAATTGCTCAGGGGTCATTCGTGATGTTTTACTAAAATCATATCCATCCAACATTCCTACATTAGCTATGTTCTTTTGAATATCAGATTGACTTAGGTCTAATTTCTTACCCAAAGATTTATTGATGTCACCAAACGCTTTAGCTGAATCAGTCTTCTGAAATAAAGGAACGGCCTCAGCAAACTGACTTCCTAAACTAGTTACTCCCTCAAACCCTTGTTGAGTAGCTTGGGCCCCTAACTCTTGTGCATTAGCAGCAGCAAGCTGAGCACCTGCAACTTCTTCTAGGTCTAGTTGAACACCAATATCACGATTTCTTGCGTCCTCCTGAGCACTAAGCATTGCAAGCTGCTGAAGGTCTTGGTTCATAGCAGATGTAATCCCTGATTGTGCTTCGTTAGCTGCCAATAAAACACGTCCTGCAGTAGCAGGACCACCTCTTTCGCTTTCAACACCAGCTTGCATAGCTTCCTTTGCTGTAGCAGAAAAGCGGTCCTTTTGGTCTTCATATATGTCTTTGTTAATTCCTAACTTATCATACACATTAACCTCAAGTTTTTCACGAGCTTTTTCCATAGCCTTTGCGGCTTCTTTGTTAGCATCGTCCATATCATCTCGCATTTGTTTTGCTCTAGAAAAAGACATACCTGCTGTTATCGCTGAAGTGGTCGCACCAATTCCTGCTGCGATTATTGGCGCTGTTATTGCTGTTCCTGCAATTGCTGCTGATGTTATTACTGCCATATTATAAGACTTTTATCATTTCACTTGTGTATGAGTCTCCTTTGATATAGCCAAGACCCACATAAGTATTTATTAAACTTTGATTTTTAATTAGTGCATAGACGTACTTACACCCAACTAATGCACAGATTTCAGTCAATCTCGACACCAATAATTCAATGGCGTCTTTCCTTAGTTCTTTGTTGGTATAATACCTACTTGAAATTATCCAATCAACCCATCCAACCTTAGAGTTAGTAAGGTACATAAATCCTGCGCAAATAGGAACATCACCGTCATAAACTATGATGCCACCTTTACCATTGTCAGGAAGGAAGTCCCTTTGAGGAGGAATCCATTTCCAGTCCTTCCACCACCCTACAAGAATGTCTTCGTAATCTGCTTCGCTTAACTCTCGTATTGTTAGTGTCATGCTATAACAAAGATATTAATTTTAAGGGAAACTTTTCATTACGTCAGCCTCCACAGTAAATAGCTCAATCTTATCTACCTCATCGTTCTCTAAGTTAAATACGCAGTAATGTCCTAGTACACCATGAGACTCAGCAATTGAGTTTTTAATGTAAAGGAAATATGCATCTTGAACAGTGATAGGTGTAGTCCCTGATATAGTTGTATTAATAGTTAATTGGTTCACCCCATTTGGTAAGTCAACTGTAATTGCAGTTACTTGTCCAGCCAATAATGGAGCCCCTGAGAATGAAGGAGGTAGTAGAAAATAAAATAAGTCACCAATACTTATGATGCTTCCAATAGAAACGCTTAATGAAAACTTGATAACATTACCTCCAACAACTTGTGAGCTTCTTCCTATACCATTTACACTTCTCAGATTTAACTGACCAAGGGTATTGTTTCTAACAAAAGCAAAGAAGGTTCCTTCCTTTTTCTCAAAAAAATTGGCGCTAATAAATCCTGATGCCTGTATATCAGTTTGTAGAGTTACTGCCCAAGGAGCATCGCCCTGAAGGTCTATCGTTTTAAATAACTTATTCTCCAATGGGGACACATTGAATACACTCTGTAAACTTGTTGGAGTAAAATCTTCTAAAGGAGTACCGTTCTTAATATTCCAAGGAGTATAGAACGTGTTTCTGCTTTGATTCACATTGTGCCTATACAAGTCACCACCTTTAAACGTGTAGAAATAATTATTCATTCCTATCATCCAATCAGGATAGAAAGAATAGAAGGACACCCATCCGGGTGCCGCTTCGCTATATGTTAGTGTATAATTTGCCATAGTTTAACAAGGTCCTCCATAAGTTGATATAAATCCTGATGCGTCTACTTGAAAAGAATCTCCACTAGTAGGAGCTGACACAGTCTTATACCAAGTGTTGTTCCCGTTTAAAGGAATAGTATACGATGCGTTTATATAAAGCGCAAGACCTTGAGAGAAAATATCATTCAAATCAGCAGCAAGTCCATTAATGTATACGGTCAAAGGTGTTCCAGTCCCTGCACAAGCAGCTGCAGAGCTTCCCCATCCATAAGTATTAGGACTTGTAGTCACATCAAAGTATACTATGAATTGACTATACAAGCAATCACCAAATGCAATAATCACACCATTAGCATCTACTTGAAACCACTCATTGGTACCAGCATCATTAGTCTGATAGTAACCTGCATTAAGTTTAAACTGACCATTAACGTCACTAAAAACTAAATCATACAAACCTAAAGTACCACCAGCTCCATTAACATGAGCCACATAGTATGTTTGGTTTATAGTGGCTGAGCAAGCCGCTGCGCTACTAACATTGATTGTACTTGATGAGAATGACGTAAGTGCAGCAGGGCATAATACAGACACATTAAATACCGTGCCTGAGCATGGCCCTATAAACGTAAGATTTAGAATAGATGGAGACGACACTATTTTTGGTATTACCATAATGCAATTTCCCGGTGCTGAGGCAGTAAGCTGCATTTGACCTGCAGCTACAGATACGTTCTCTGTAGTCCCTAATGGAGCAAATGTTGTTCCATTATACTGAAACTCATTAAGGATATAAGGAGAACCTGCTACTATACCACAATCAAAAGTTGTGTCACCAACGTAAGTAGGCAATCCTGCAGTCCCTTGTCGCCAGCCAAATGAAGGTGAAGAAAGACCGTTATAGATGACGCTATTAAATAAAGCACTAATCCCATCAGGTACTGACAGTGGTTCAAACTCAACAATTACAGCTCCTGTGGGAGCACCAAGGTTTACGTTTAAATAGTATACACCTTGGTTCCCACTAGCACTTATACTTCCTCCACAAACAATTGAACAAGAAAGACAAGTCTGCTGGGGAACAAGTACACATGACACTTGTTCTCTGACTATTACACCGTCCGAGTAGAAACCATTGGCAGCACAGACCGTTAAAGCTGCGTTTGTAAACACAGCCGTAGCCGAACCTAGTGATGGACCATTTAAATAATATGTTGAACTTACAGCCATTATATTTTATTTTTCATTTTAATTTACTAGCATCCACAGCAAGCATCTAGTGTAGTTGTACTAGAGTAACACAATGTCAAAGGTACCGAATCTCTAAAATCCCAAATAAGATATAGGTAATCCTGCAAAGCAGGTACCGTAAATTGAGCAAAGTTATTAATTCCACCTCCTTGGTTTGGTGTCGCTATAGTAGACAGTCCTAGCAAAGTAGATATGTTCGCAGGAGTGTTTGTGTACAATGTATTTGACATCAAGTATCTAAACTTGTCTGTAGCAGGATTGAATACAAACGTGTCTGTAGACAACTTGTTAGAAATAATACTCAGTGTGCTTGCTGCAGGAGGAAATGCTCCGGGGCCTACAACTCCTGTCAATGAGCTATATCTTGATACCAATGGATTATTGGTAGAAGATAAGAATATAGTGCCAACAGACTGTAATGGAGAAGTATAAGTTCCTTTAACATATCTGTACTGCGTTTGAATAGTTTGCCCTGATTGAAAGTCATTTGTAACAACAACTTGAATAATTGTCAAATTATCAGTTACAGTACATTCCGCAAGAATTGAAAGAACTATGTCTCCTGTATAATCTATTGTTATTGTAGCTGTTTCAACAGAAATATTTCCTTTAGGGAATGTAAGTGTACCGCTAGTAGTTACAACTCCTGTGGTAAAAATGTTGCCGTCATAGTCTACAGTGATTTCAAATGATGCACCAGCACTAATTGTTTCAACTGTATAATTAATATCAGAAGTCCCAATAACAGCACCTAAATCTACGCAGTATTCAAATGTTTTTGATACAGCTGGTAATGTGCTAAGAGTAAATGTTTGCAATATACCACAACCTAAGCACTCAGGATTTGATGGAATGTCTATATCATTTGTAGATAGCACATATTCGTTCATGTATGGGTCAAACCCACCTAGCTTCTGAGTGTCGTATGAAAGATTGAACTCATCTCTAAACCAAGTTCTCATTCCTAGTTCAGAAATAACAGTTAGTTGGTCACTACTAGATGAGTCTCCTACAATTTGAATAACAGCTCCTCTCTTTACATCAGTAAAGAATCTATTGAAACCCCAATGCACATAGCTTTCAGGATTAAAGCTGATTCCATATCTTTCCGTTCTTGCAATTTGGTTTCCTAAAATTTCAGGAACAGAAGCTATTACACCACCCCCTGTAGAGTCTGAAATCAAGTTCTTGCTTGCAAGCACATATGAAACCTTATCTTCTTGAAGCACCAACACGTCAGTATTTCTTCCATCCATTATGTAGATATCTCCAAAGGATGGCTCTAATACTTTGTAGTTAAGCAAGCCAAGGTTAAACTCGTTGAGCTTGTTCACGTTTGACTCTGCGCTATATACACCACTATAAGTAATGTCAGCAAATCTATCTGCAGCCTTGTAGTCCTGAGCGGAAACACTAGTTACTCTGTTACCAAAGTTAAAAGAGTTACCAACCAATGAATCTCTAATCTTATAACTTTCCGCACCGTTTCCAAATGCAAAGCAGTTAAAGAACTTAGTGTCAACTATTGCAGGAGTACCTGTACCAATGTTTTGGTTCTGAATATTTCCTTGATGGTTTCCATTCACAATAGCAAATGACATCTCGTTCTCAAAGAATACATCAGGCAAAGCATCCGATGGTTCGGTCTCAAAGATTATAACTTTATCAGAACGAAAGACAGTAATGTTTACCTCTACGTTTGAATCTCTTGCTCTTGGCTTTAGTCCTGCACCTTGACAAGCCTCAGTTCCTGTCACCATTAACTGAAGCTCATTAGTCACAGGGTCTCTATAGAACTGATAGTAGTTTGTGCAAAGAGCTGAAACAATAGCTGGAGTAATAGCTGGTGTAGCTGAAATTGCTGAATAAAATACATTTTGAATAGGACAACCTCCTCCTCCAACAATCTGTATTCCATCATTCAAGTACTGCTCAATATTTTCTCCCACAAACCAATCATACATATTACTGTATACGTTTGGAGATATGAAAGTTCTTTCAAAAGTATTTCTTCTTTCCTCACATTGACTCCCTGAACCACCTCTGAATTGCTTTATTGACATTACAATTCTACTTCCTGCAGGAACATTATAATCTATAAAAGTCCAAGAAGGATTTAAGGCATCAGTACCCGCTATGTTCATAGGGTAAAATAAAATAGGATAATTTCCTCCTTGTTTCTCCTTTACCGTTATTCTTCCGGGAGCAATAATTGCATTCTCATCTTGAATAACATTAAAGCTATTTGGATTTATCTTAGCATATACTCCTGCAGGCACAGGTATGAAAAC
>Ga0209551_1000142_pt1 | contig 23608 bp, 17 predicted proteins | sample LauGreSuBDMM15SD_2_FD_187568 | JGI IMG/M metagenome (GOLD analysis project Ga0209551, IMG submission 187568) | Freshwater lake microbial communities from Lake Michigan, USA - Su13.BD.MM15.SD (SPAdes) (version 3) | ecosystem: Environmental > Aquatic > Freshwater > Lake | place: Lake Michigan, USA... | reverse complement strand
TAAGAGACAGCCAGATAGCAATGAAAATCCTTTTGTGGCGGTGTTTGCCATAAAAGATTGTAATGGATAGCTGGAAATAGCTTCAAATAAAAAAATAGATTTTAAAAATAATTATCCTTTTTTTTCTTTAAATTTGAAGTTGCAAATATACATTGCAGTTTCGAGAAAAAAGCTAAAAAAAATGCAAAATAAACCAACCTTTGAGGTAGAAAAAACAAATGATTTTATAGTAAATTGGCTAAAGTCGTATGCCAACAATGCGCAAGTTAATGGCTTTGTAATTGGTGTTTCAGGCGGAGTAGATTCGGCAGTAACCTCAACATTGTGCGCACAAACAGGTCTAAAAGTCGTGTGTGTTGAAATGCCAATTCACCAAGCGGAAAGCCATGTTAGCAGAGCGAGAGAACACATTTCTCAGTTGAAAACACGTTTTAAAAATGTGGAAAATGTGGAAGTAAATTTGACTTCAGTGTTTGAAACATTTAAAACAGAAGTGCCAACGGGTGACGATGCAGCTAAAACAAATTTGGCTTTAGCGAACACAAGAGCGAGATTTAGAATGACTTCTTTGTACTATTTAGCAGGCATTCATGGGCTTTTGGTGGCTGGAACTGGCAACAAAGTAGAAGACTTTGGCGTTGGTTTTTACACGAAATATGGCGATGGCGGAGTAGATTTAAGTCCAATTGCCGATTTGATGAAAAGCGAAGTCTATGCATTGGGAAGGTTCTTGAAAATTCCAAATTCGATTTTGGTGGCCGCTCCAACGGATGGATTGTTTGGAGATGACCGAAGTGACGAAGACCAACTTGGAGCAAGCTATGACGAACTAGAATGGGCAATGGCAGAAGATGAAAACGGAAAAAGCGCTAGTGATTTTGAAGGAAGACAAAATGAAGTTTTTGAAATCTATAAGCGATTAAATCATCAAAACAAGCATAAAATGGAGCCAATACCAGTTTGTTTAATACCTAAATTTGAGTAAATTAAATATTTGCTCTGATTTACAATTAATTACATTTTTTTATTTAACTTTGTCGTATCGTTAAGGATAAACGTTTCTTAAAAAAATTTATAATTATGATTAAAATTTGTGTAGCAGATAACCAACCGATTGTTCAATATGGATTAAAAAATTATTTTGAAGGAAAATCTAATTTTTCAATAGTTGGTAATGTAAAGACCTTTGATGCTATTTTAGAAACTATTGAAAATCGTTTTTTTGACATTTTGATTGTGGATTTAGACCTTGATGGATTTTCGACAATAAATATGATAAAGAGTTTTGTTAAGAATTACCTAAATACGAAAGTTCTTATTTTTTCTGGATTAACGGAAAATATGTATGCTCCAAATGCAATAAAAGCCGGGGCGAGCGCATTTATTTCAAAAAATAATGATTTAGAGACTCTAGAAAATGCAATCATTAGGGTTCAAAATGGCGAGGTTTTTTACAGCCAAGAAGTCAAGAAAAAGATTGATTTGATTACTAAACAAACCAAAAAAGAAAGATTGTATAAAAAATTATCTTCTCGAGAAATTGAAGTTTTGAGGTTTTTAAGCTCAGGTCGAAAAAACAAGGAAATCGCTGCAACATTAAATTTAAACGAAAAAACAATAAGTACTTACAAACTTAGGTTATTGAATAAATTGAATGTCACGAATTTAGTAGATTTAGTAAACAAAGCGAAAACGTTAGATGTTTTGTGAAAAAAATCAATTTACACTTACCATTTTTGCTGTTTCTTTTGCCTTTTCAATTGTTTGTTCAATTGGTGTTTCCAAATTGTCATTTACTAAAACCACTCCCATTCTTCTATAGGGACGAGAAGTTGGTTTTCCGAAAATCCTAAAATCAGTTTTCGGCAAAGCTGCTATTTTTTCAATGCCAGAAAAAGTTGGATTTGAGCTGTTTTTTGTTGCCAAAATCACAGCACTAGCGCCGGATTTTTCAAGTAGTATTTCAAAAATTGGCAAACTTAAAATCGCACGTAAATGCAGTTCAAATTCATTAAAATTTTGGGTTCCTGCTAAAGTAACCATGCCTGTGTCGTGAGGTCGAGGAGATAGTTCTGAAAAATAAACACCTTCGTTTGTAAGAAAAAATTCTACTCCAAAAAGTCCTGCGCCACCCAAAGCTTCGGTTACTTTTTTCGCCATTTCTTGGGCTTCTATCAGGTTGTTTTCAGCAACTTTTGCAGGTTGCCAACTTTCTTGATAGTCACCGCGCTCTTGTCGATGACCTATTGGAGCACAAAATAAAGTTGGATTGTTGTTTTGAACAACGGTTAAAACGGTAATTTCTGAATTAAAATTCACAAATGCTTCGACAATCACCTCAACAATATCTCCGCGAGATCCTTCGACTGCATACTCCCAAGATTTTTGAATGTCGCTATGAGTTTTTATTGTTGATTGTCCTTTTCCAGAAGAACTCATCAATGGTTTTACCACGCATGGCATTCCGATTTCTGCTACTGCATGTTCAAGTTCATTAAAACTCGTTGCATAGCGATAATTGGCTGTTTTTAATCCTAATTCTTTTGAAGCTAAATCGCGAATTGCCTTTCTGTTCATTGTGAAATTAGCAGCTTTGGCAGAAGGAACAACAGTTATTCCTTGTTTTTCATAATCATAAAAACGTTCAGTGCGAATGGCTTCTATTTCTGGAACAATAAAATCGGGTTGGTACTTGGCAACTATTCTGTCTAGTTCAGCGCCATCTAACATATTGATTACTTCAAATCCGTGAGCGACCTGCATTGCTGGTGCGTTTTCGTAACTATCAACTGCAATTATCGTTTGACCGATTCTTTGCGCAGCAATAACGAATTCTTTTCCCAATTCCCCCGAACCTAAAAGCAATATTTTAGCCATTTTTTAAGATTATAAAAAGTGTGTTAATTTAAGAGAATAGCTGTTAAAATTAACTTAAAACTAAATTATTTTTAAACTCATCTTCTTCGTTACTTACAATTCCTAACGCTTTGTAAACATAATCAAAGGTGGATAAAATTTCTGGTTTTCCGTTAATTACAGCAACATTATGTTCAAAATGCGCGCTTGGTTTTCCGTCAGCAGTCAATATAGTCCAACCATCTTTAAGGTGTTTTATGTTTTTTGTTCCAAGATTTATCATTGGTTCAATTGCAACAGTCATTCCTTCAACAAATATTTTTCCGCGACCACGCTTTCCATAATTGGGCATTTCTGGATCTTCGTGCATTTTAGTTCCGAGTCCATGACCAACTAATTCTCGAACCACACTATAACCATTACTTTCGCAATAGGTTTGGATTGCATTTCCAACGTCTTCTACTCTATTTCCAGCTTTGAATGCTCGCATTCCGATATAAAGACTTTCTTTAGTAATTTTTAAAAGGCGTTTTATCTCGGGTGTAACCTCACCAATTTCAAAAGAATAAGCGTGGTCGCCATAATATCCGTTTTTTAACACTCCACAATCAACCGAAATAATGTCTCCATTCTCAAGTGGTTTATCATTAGGAATCCCATGAACAACTTGCGCATTTGGGCTAACACAAAGCGTGTTTGGAAAACCATAAAGTCCTTTAAAACCTGGAACACCACCATTGTCTCTGATAAATTCTTCTGCTAATTTGTCGATTTTTAGGGTGGTAACTCCGGGAACCATTTCAGGTGCGATAATTCCGAGTGTTTTAGAAACGAGCAAAGCACTTTCGCGCATTATTTCTATTTGTTCTCTTGTTTTTGGGATAATCATGATGCATTTTTGAATAGGCAAAAGTAACTATTTTATTTGACAGTTAGGAAATTGTCAAACAAAGGAAAAATAAATTTTCTAAAAATAAACCCTCACAAATGGCATAAATGCTTCTGTGTAAACAAAATCATTTCTGTTGTACAAAATATTATATCGTGCTCCAACAGTAACATTTTCCGCGCGATAACCTGCGCCAATAAACAAACCCGTATTCCAAAAATTGTCTTTGAAATGGCCATTTAATGTGTTTAAAGTTCGGTTAACAAGCACTTGTTCTAATTCTAGAGAAAGTTGCACTTGTTCTACCAGATTGAATAGTGCTATTAAACTTCCCCCATATATTGAGGACTTATAATCGTCAACTTTTGAGGAAGTGTAGCTTCCTTGCAAACCAGTTCCTAAACTAACGTTTTCGTTAAAATTGTAAATTGCACTCGGAGCAATTGTTATATTTGTATAACCTGAACCAACGCTCAAACCAAAACCACCTCCAAATTGGACGTTCTTCCAAAAATAACTTTTCGTTGGTGGCGGTGCAGAAGTACGAAATTGTGCGAAGATATTAGCTGAAAAACCAAAAAACATGCTTATTAAAAGCCATTTTAAATTTAAAACAAGGGAATGAATTTTCATTTTAAGAAACGTTTGATTTTTAAAAGATAAAAGTATCTAAAAAAATTATTATTTTATTCCAATTATTGTACTTTTGCGTGACTATTTTACAAATCAGTACATTCAACCAAATTTATGGATAGGTTTTCCTTTTTAAATGCAGCACACTCAGAGTTTTTTGCCCAGTTATATAATGATTATTTAGAAAATCCAGATAGCGTAGAGCCTTCATGGAGAAGTTTTTTTCAAGGATTTGACTTTGGAATGACTACATATAACGATGAAAATCCATCTTCAGTTCAAAGTTCATCAGTTAATAATTTCAATAAAGAAGACCTAAGTCACCTTTCTGAAAAATTGCAAAAAGAATTTGACGTTTTAAAACTTATTGACGCCTACAAAACGCGAGGTCATTTGTTTACAAAAACCAATCCAGTTCGAGACAGAAGAACGTATTCTCCGACTTTAGCTATCGAAAATTATGGCCTTTCTCAAGCCGATTTGAATACCGTTTTTGACGCAGCAAAGGCTATAAAAATTGCTCCGTGTACTCTAAAAGAAATTTTGAGTCATTTAGACAACATTTATTGTGGGTCAATTGGTGTAGAATACATGTATATCCGGAAACCCGAAGTGATTGAATGGATTCATAATAAAATAGGCCAAAACGATAATATTCCAAAATTTAATAACGATCAAAAGAAGAACATTCTAGAAAAATTGAATGAAGCAGTTTCTTTTGAGAATTTTCTTCATACAAAATACGTTGGACAAAAACGATTTTCTTTAGAAGGTGGAGAATCTATCATACCAGGTTTAGATGCTTTAATTGAAGCTGCTGCTGAAAAAGGAGTGGAACAATTTGTTATGGGAATGGCTCACCGGGGACGATTAAATGTCCTAGCTAATATTTTTGGAAAATCAACCCAAGATATTTTTTCTGAATTTGATGGAAAGGACTACGATGATGATGCTCTGTTTGATGGCGATGTAAAATACCATTTAGGTTTGACATCAGACCGAAAAACAAAATCTGGAAAAAGCATCAATATCAATTTAGCACCAAATCCTTCTCATTTAGAAACAGTCGGAGCGATTATTGAAGGTATCACTAGAGCAAAGCAAGACCGTTATTTTCCAGATGATTTTTCTAAAGTTTTACCAATCGCTTTGCATGGAGATGCTGCTGTTGCTGGACAAGGAATTGTCTATGAAATTGTTCAAATGGCGCAATTAGATGGTTATAAAACGGGAGGGACAATTCATATTGTTATCAATAATCAAGTTGGTTTTACAACAAATTATTTAGACGCACGTTCTTCCACCTATTGCACAGATGTTGCAAAAGTTACTCTTTCGCCTGTTTTGCATGTAAATGCAGATGATGCAGAAGCTGTTGTTCATGCTATGCTATTTGCCTTGGATTACAGGATGCAGTTCGGAAGCGATGTTTTTATAGATTTATTAGGTTATAGAAAATACGGACACAATGAAGGCGACGAACCTAGGTTTACTCAACCTTTGTTGTACAAATTAATAGCGAAGCATCTTAACCCTCGAGATATTTATGCTGAAAGACTGTTGTCAGAAGGCGTAATTGATCCTTTGTTTGTGAAAGGTTTAGAAGAAAAATACAAAGCCGTTTTAGAAGAAAATCTTGAAGCTTCTCGTAAAAAAGAACTAACGATAATAACTCCATTTATGCAAAATGAATGGCAAGGATTTAAACAAGCTTATGCAAAAGATATGCTTGAAAAAGTAGACACAACTTTTGATAAATCCGAGTTAACTAAAATAGCGAAAACCATAACAGAATTACCATCTGACAAAAAATTCATCAACAAAATTCAAAAGCTTATTAACGACAGAAAAACAATGTTTTTTGAAACCGATAAGTTAGATTGGGCAATGGCAGAATTGTTAGCATACGGAAGTTTGTTAACAGAGGGTTACGATGTTCGAATTTCTGGGCAAGATGTTGAAAGAGGTACTTTTTCGCATCGTCACGCAGTAGTTAAAGTAGAAGATTCAGAAGAAGAAGTAATTCTTTTGCAAAAACTACAAACTGCCAAAGGCAAATTCCATATTTATAATTCGTTACTTTCAGAATATGGTGTGGTTGGTTTTGATTATGGATATGCTTTGGCAAGTCCAAAAACATTGACCATTTGGGAAGCGCAATTTGGTGACTTTAGCAACGGTGCACAAATAATGATTGACCAATATATTTCTGCAGCCGAAGACAAATGGAACAATCAAAATGGTTTGGTAATGCTTTTGCCACACGGTTATGAAGGCCAAGGGGCTGAACATTCCTCCGCAAGAATGGAGCGTTACTTGCAACAATGTGCCAACGAAAACATGTTTGTTGCAGATTGTACGACACCGGCCAATTTTTATCATTTGTTAAGACGACAAATGAAAACAACTTTCAGAAAACCACTAATTGTATTCACTCCAAAAAGTTTATTACGTGATGCAAGAGTGGTTTCCACTGTAGATGAATTTGCAACTGGAACTTTTCAAGAAACAATTGATGACAATACTGTTGAGAAAAATGAAGTTAAAACTTTAGTTTTTTGTACCGGAAAATTCTTTTATGATTTAACAGTAGAAAGAGAAAATCTTAACCGAAAAGACGTTGCGATAGTTAGAATAGAACAATTGTTTCCTTTGCCAATCGAACAATTAAAAGTCATTATAGCTTCTTATCCAAATGCAAATGATTATGTTTGGGCACAAGAAGAACCAAGAAACATGGGCGCTTATAGTTATATGTTGATGAATTTTGATTTTGTGAAATTGAGAGTTGCATCGTTAAAAGCTTATAGTGCACCCGCGGCGGGAAGTTATGCAAGATCTAAAAAGCGGCATGCGGCTGCAATAGCAATGGTTTTTGATAAAAATTTATTTAATTAAAATATTACTTTTAGGTTTAAAGTTCCTTATTTTACTTTAAACATTTCATACCTTAAACAAAAATAAAGATGATTTTAGAAATGAAAGTGCCTTCACCAGGCGAATCGATAAAGGAAGTTGAAATAGCAACTTGGTTAGTGAAAGATGGGGACTATGTAGAAAAAGATCAAGCTATTGCAGAAGTAGATTCGGACAAAGCCACACTTGAATTGCCTGCTGAGGCAAGTGGAATTATTACTTTGAAAGCAGAAGAAGGCGATGCCGTTGCTGTTGGCGCAGTTGTTTGTTTAATTGATACAAGCGCAGCAAAACCAACTGGTTCTGAAACTATAGCAACACAAAAAGTGGAAGAGAAAAAAGAAGAGGCGCCAAAAGTTGAAACACCAAAAGAAGCGCCAATTGCTGTTCAAAAAACTTATGCAGCTCAAGCTCCTTCACCGGCAGCGAAAAAAATACTAGACGAAAAAAATATCCAACCAGCTGATGTAGTTGGAAGTGGGAAAGATGGAAGAATTACCAAAGATGATGCCGTAAATGCAGTTCCTTCAATGGGAACACCAACAGGTGGAAACCGAGGTAATGAGCGCACAAAACTTTCGATGTTGCGTCGAAAAGTTGCCGAAAGATTGGTGGCAGCAAAAAATGAAACTGCAATGTTGACTACTTTTAATGAAGTAAACATGACGCCAATTAATACATTACGAAATCAATTTAAAGACGAATTTAAAACCAAACACGGTGGTTTAGGATTAGGATATATGTCTTTTTTCACAAAAGCAGTAACCCGTGCTTTACAATTATTTCCTGATGTGAATTCTATGATGGACGGAGATTTTAAACAATCTTTTAATTTTGTGGATATTTCGATTGCCGTTTCTGGTCCAAAAGGCTTAATGGTTCCTGTGGTTAGAAATGCTGAATTATTGTCGTTTCGAGGAATTGAAGCAGAAATAAAACGTTTGGCGTTACGTGCACGCGATGGACAAATTACCGTAGATGACATGACAGGCGGAACTTTTACTATAACAAATGGTGGTGTTTTTGGTAGTATGTTATCTACTCCAATTATCAATCCACCTCAATCTGGTATTTTAGGAATGCACAATATTATTGAACGCCCAATAGCGGTGCATGGACAAGTAGAAATTCATCCGATGATGTATGTTGCACTTTCTTACGATCACAGAATTATTGACGGCAGAGAGTCCGTAGGGTTCTTGGTTGCGGTAAAAGAAGCATTAGAAAATCCTTTAGAATTATTAATGGATGGAAACGCAAAAAAAGCTTTAGAACTCTAAATCCTTTAAAAATAAGAAATTAAGAGTCCTTTTTCTAAAATGAAAAAGGGCTTTTTTTATTCAATAAAATAATTTTAAAAAATACTATTTATATTTTGTCTAAATAAATATAAAGCCTATTTTTGCCGCGTAGAATAAATCTAAATAATATATGCGCGCCATCTATACCCTCCTAATTTCGCTATCATTAGCAAATTGTGTCTTCGCACAAAATGAAACAACTTTACAAAAAAACGATTCTGTTAGAAAACTGAAAACAGTAATTATCGTAACAAAACAACAAAGTCCCGAAAGAATGCCAGAAACAAAAGACAATGTTTTGTTTTCAGGCAAAAAAAATGAAGTGCTAAAACTATCCAACATTAATGGCAACTTAACCAACAACAATGCACGTGAAATTTTTGCGAGAATTCCCGGGGTTACTGTTTGGGAAAATGAAGGATCTGGCCTTCAAATCAATGTCGGCGTTAGAGGATTGAGTCCAAACCGCAGCTGGGAACTCAACACACGACAAAATGGTGTTGACATGTCTGCAGATGTTTTTGGTTACCCAGAAGCTTATTATAATCCTCCACTTGAAGCAGTGGAAACCATTCAAATGGTTCGTGGCGGAGCATCTTTGCAATTCGGACCGCAATTCGGGGGAATGTTGAACTACATTTTAAAAAGAGAAAATGAAAAGCCATTTTCTTTTGAATCCCAAAATACGGTTGGAAGTTATGGCTTAATAAGTACATTTAATGCAATTGGCGGAAAGTATAAAAAATGGTCTTATTATGCATATAATCATTCTAGAAGTGCACAAGGATGGCGAAAAAATAACCGATTTGAGTCGAGAAACACACACGCTTTTGTTGAATACCGTATCTCTGAAAATACAAAAATCAGCGGAGAATATACCAATGCAGATTACGAAATGCAACAACCTGGTGGATTAACAGATGAGTTGTTTAATGCAAATACCAGACAATCAAATAGAGCTCGAAACTGGTTTGGAGTACCATGGAATATTTTTTCATTGAATTTTGACACAAAAATAAATGCTAATTTCGATGTAAATGTCAGAGCTTTTGGACTGATTGGCCAAAGAAATAGCGTTGGTTTTACAAGCGCAGCCAATATTGAAGACGCAATTAATTCGTTAACAGATCAATTTGCAAATAGAAGGGTTGATAGCGATGAGTACCGCAATTTAGGTATTGAAAACAGAAATATTTATCGTTATAAACTTGGAAAAACCAAACAAAACCTAGCTTTTGGCGTTAGAATCTATCAAGCGAAAACAAAGCGTTTTCAAAATGGACAAGGAACGACGGGGTCAGATTTTGATATGACCGTATTGCACAAATATGCAAGCGAACTGCAGTTTACAACAAAAAACATTGCGCTTTTTGCGGAAAATCAATTCAAAGTGACTGACAATTTTAGCATCACGCCAGGCGTTCGTTTTGAACATATCAATTCAACTGCTGTTGGAAACGATGTGAACTTCGGCGAAAAAAATATCGTTAGAAACAAACCGCTTTTAGGTTTAGGATTGGAATACAAATTGAAAAGAACAAATATTTATGCCAATATTTCACAAGCATACCGCCCTGTTTTATTCAGCGATTTAACTCTTGCTGCCATAACTGATGTTATAGATCCAAATTTAAAAGATGCAAGCGGATACAATGCAGATTTGGGTTATCGTGGCGTATACAAAGGATTTTTAAATTTTGACGTTAGCTTATTTTATCTAAGTTACAACAATCGTGTTGGAGGTGTAAAACAATTTATCAACAATGATCCGACGCAAGGCACCTATTTATTCAGAACAAATTTAGGAGAAACCCGAAACAAAGGAATTGAAAGTTTTGTTGATGTAAACATTACCAAAATGGTAGGAATAGAACAACCTTACGGAAATGTAAATGTATTTGCTTCTATGTCGTTTATAGACAGTAAGTATATAGATTTTAAAACATCAACCGCATCTGGCATAGTACCTAATGCAGTCATTACAACAACCAACTTGGCAGGAAATAGAGTTGAAAATGCGCCAAGATACATCCATAATTTCGGAATGTCTTGGAGTAACCAGAACTTTTCGGCTACATTGCAGTATAAAATGTCTGGCAAAATTTTCACTGATGCGAACAATACCGTTAAGTCATCTGTAAACGGACAAACAGGAATTTTAGACGGTTATAATATTGCAGATTTTTCTTCTGAATATAAATTTTTAAAAAATTACAACATCAGGTCTGGCATCAATAATCTTTTGAATAAAGATTATACCACAAGAAGGTCTAGTGGATATCCTGGCCCCGGAATTTTACCTGGAGAGGGAAGAACTTTTTATATTTCAATCGGTGCAAAATTCTAGTGTAAACAATTGCTTACGGTTTCCTTTTAATAAAATACTTGGAAACCTTAATGCAAAAGAAGTTGTTTAAGCAATGACTACAATTGCCTTTAAAGCATCTTTACAAATATATTTTCTGCAATTTTGTTGGAAATCATAAAGTCAATTTCATTGATTTTTACATTAAAAGACAAATCAAAAGCCTCAATCGAATTGACTTTTACACTGACGCCTAAAGCAATTTTATTCTTGTCGAGGTATTTTAAAAATTCGGGAGAGGAATCTTTAACGCCAACACAAATTCCAATTTGATTTTCACTTAATTCAGACAACAATAACTTTTCGACTTTTACGATTTTACCTTTTGCATCTGGAATAGGATCGCCATGAGGATCTTCTGTAGGGTTTCCCAAAAAATCATCTAATTTATCAATTAACTGGTCTGATTTTATATGCTCTAATTGTTCTGCAATATCATGCACTTCATCCCACGGAAAATCTAATTTTTCAACTAAAAAAACTTCCCACAATCGGTGTTTTCTCACAATCATTTTGGCAGCCAATTTCCCTTTGTCAGTTAAGGAAACTCCTTGGTATTTTTTGTAATTTACTAAATCTTTTTCTGCCAATTTTTTAAGCATGTCGGTCACAGACGAAGCTTTAGTCATCATCATTTCTGCAATAGCACTTGTACTGATTTCTGCATCAGAATTGGTCGTTAGATGGTAAATTGTTTTGAGATAATTCTCTTCTGAAAAAGTCATTTGATTTCTGATTGAAGGTTAACTATGGAAGATTTCTGATTGAGATAAAATTCTAATCAATTTTTTACAATAAATAAGGGTATTGTTATTTTGTGGCGCAGTTTATCGACTGTTGTTCCAAACAACATGTCTTTAAATCCAGTATGACCATGCGTTCCCATAACTAAAATATCGTAGTTTCCATCATTAATGATTTTGGAGATTGTCTTGTTGGGTTTTCCAAACCCTAAAATTGTTTCTATTTTAAAGCCCTTTCCCGTAAGAATATCTTTGTATTCCGCTAACAATTTTTCATCAATAGTTGTTTCGTGATCCTCAATGTCATCTCCATAAAACATTGCTCCAACTGTTTCAACGATATGAATAAGGGTGTAATTTGCTGCTGTTCCGCCCAATTCAATTGCACTATTTAAAGCATTTTGATCTGAATTAGAAAAATCAACTGTGATGGCAATATTTTTTTTATTATAACCATAAGATTCTGAAAATTTCAAGTCCAAATTGTGCGGAGAATGATTGTGAATAACTGGTTTTAATTTTGAAATAACTGGTTTCAGAATTATATAAATCAACAAAATTAAAAAACCAAATGCTAGAGGAACAACTGTTAACCATAGAATTACTGGACTTTCAGCGCTTTGTAACCAACTTTGGATTTCGTTGAAAACCAGTTTAATATTTAGCGAAACAATAACCAAGGCGACAATCCAAGAAGCAATTTGAGTAATTCTTGAAATCGCAAAACCTTTCATTTTTTGTTTGTCAGAAACAAAATGTATCAGTGGAATTATAGCAAATCCGAGTTGTAAACTTAAAATTACTTGGCTTAAAATCAATAATTTGCCGGTAACACTTTCGCCAAAAATAGAGATGACAATCACAGCTGGAACGATTGCAATTAAACGCGTAATTATCCTCCTCACCCATGGCTGAATTCGCAAATTCAAATAACCTTCCATTATGATTTGTCCGGCTAAAGTACCTGTAACTGTTGAACTTTGTCCAGCTGCAATCAAGGCAACGGCAAATAAAATCGGAGCCCATTTAGTGCCCAAAAGTGGAGCGAGAAATTGGTGGGCGTCTTGAATTTCAGCTACTTGATACATTCCGTTTTTATAGAACGTGGCAGCAGCCAAAATCAAAATTGCTGCATTTACAAAAAATGCTAAATTCAGTGCAATCGTAGAATCTATAAAATTGTATTTTAATGCCTGTTTGATTCCTGCATCACTTCGGTCGAATTTGCGCGTTTGAACAAGTGATGAATGTAAATATAAATTGTGTGGCATTACTGTTGCACCAATAATCCCAATTGCAATATACAAAGCGGTTTCATTTGGCATCGAAGGAATAAGTCCGTAAAGCACTTTTCCCATTTCGGGTTGAGCAAAAATCATTTCGAAAATAAACGAAAAACCAATAATTGCAACGAGAACAATAATAAAAGCTTCCATTTTTCGGATTCCTTTATTGATGAGAAAAAGTAACAAAAAAGTGTCTAAAACCGTAATCATTACCGCTGGTAAAAGTGGGATTCCAAACAACAAATTGATTCCAATTGCCATGCCTAAAACTTCAGCTAAATCGCACGCTGCAATGGCAATTTCCGCCAAAAAATAAAGAATATAATTAATAAATTTTGAATACGTTTCCCTCGAAGCCTGCGCCAAATCACGTTGAGTTACAATTCCTAATCGCGCACTTAAGCTTTGTAAAAGTAACGCCATCATATTGCTCATTAGTAAAACCCAAAGCAACGCATAACCAAATTGACTTCCACCTGCAATGTCGGTTGCCCAGTTTCCTGGATCCATATATCCCACACTCACTAAGTAAGCTGGACCAAAGAAAGCCAATATTTTTCTAAAACCTGTCGTTTTGTTTTGCGTTAAAACCGTCTGATTTACTTCTTCTAAAGATTTGTTCATGTTATATTTATTCTAAACAAATATAATAAATTTTTATTAACAAAATAATTATTTTAGCTTTGTCTAAAATTTATTTTATGAAAATAAAAATTATAATTCTGCTTATTCTCTTTGCTTCCACTTCAATTCATGCCCAAAAATCAGAACCTATTCAAACAGATCGACCAGACCAAACAGAAACCCCATCAATTGTTCCTACTGGCATGTTTCAGATAGAAACAGGATTAACTTTTCAAAAAAATGACGCTCTAAGCAGTACTTTTTCAATACCATCTGCTTTATGGAAATATGGCGTAAACGATAATTTTGAATTGCGCTTAATCACAGAATATATTTCAGAAAAAATAAATAATCAAAAAGCGAATGGTTTTACCCCAATTTATGTTGGTTTCAAAGTAAAATTGTCAGAAGAAAAAGGTGTTTTTCCAAAAACTTCTTTGATAGCACATGTTGGAATACCAAACTCTGCCTCTAAACAATATAAAACTGATTTTCTTGCACCAGATTTTCGATTTACAATGCAACATTCTTTGTCAGAAAAAATGAGTTTAAGTTATAATTTAGGGGCGGAATGGGATGGATTTACAACTGAACCAACTTTTATATATACCCTTACAACAGGATACTCAATAACAAAAAATTTAGGTTCATATATAGAATTATTTGGTTTTTCTCCTCAATACGACAAATCTAAACACAATTTTGCAGGTGGTCTTACCTATTTGATTAACGACAATTTTATGGTAGATTTGTCCTCGAGTGCAGGAATTACGAATAATGCTCCTGCACATTATTTTGCTTTTGGATTTTCGTTTAGAATTTGATATGAAACACTACGATTACATATTTACTGGATCGGGATTATCTGCTTTGATGACCATTTATGAAATGATTTTATCCGAAAAATTTACGGATAAATCCATTTTATTATTAGATGAAAATCAAAAGAAAAGCAACGATAGAACTTGGTGTTTTTGGGATGAATCTGATTTATTTGATGAAATAACTTCCAAAAAATGGCGAAATGCACTTTTTGCAAATGAAAATTTTGAAAGAAATATAGACATGAAGCCATATCAATATAAAATGATTCGTGGTTTAGACTTTTATAATTTGATTTTTGATTTAATTGAGAAACAAGACAATATTACTTTTATAAATGAAAAAATACTCCGATTTATAGATAATGACAGTGAAGTTTTGGTCGAAACAAAAAAAAACAATTTCATTTGCGATAAACTTTTCAATAGCATTTATAATCCCGAAATTGCAAAATCGCAAACTAAATTTCCGATTTTGTCGCAACATTTTGTGGGTTGGTTTGTCAAGACAAAAGAACCTGTTTTCAATCCAGAAGTAGCAACTTTTATGGATTTTTCAATTGAGCAAAACGGGAACACCAGATTTATGTATGTCTTGCCGACCTCTTTAAACGAAGCCTTGCTTGAGCCTACTTTATTTTCTCATCATTTGTTAGCAATAGAAGATTACGAAAAAGAAATCAAGCTGTACCTGAAAAAATTAAATGTTTCTGAATTTGTCATCACCGAAAAAGAACAAGGAAACATCCCAATGACGTGTTATCCGTTTTGGGAAAACAATTCAAAAAATATTGTAAATATAGGTTCCGCTGGCGGTTGGACAAAAGCCAGTACGGGTTTCACTTTTCGGCACACTATAAAAAAAGCTAAAAATTTGGTTGTATTTCTTCAATCAGAAAAAGACCTTAGGAAATTTTATAAAAAGGATAAATTTTGGTTCTACGATTTGCTTTTTCTTGATGTATTAGATAAAAACAACGCATTGGGTTCTAAAATATTTTCATCCTTGTTTAAAAAAGGAAATGCTACTTTGATATTTAAATTTCTCGATGAAGAAACGACTTTTTTAGAAGATGTAAAACTGATGCTGAAATGCCCAACATTTCCTTTTATAAAAGCAGTTTTTAAAAGATTACTTTAAATTAAAAATGTTAAACTTTTTAGAAGTCTAATTTATTTCAACATTACCTACTTACCTTTGTACAACAATAAATCAGAAATGAAATTTACAATCGCACAATTGCATTATCATCATCTCACCAAACAGGCGAGTTATTGATGCATTGTAGCAAATCATATTTAAAACCGTCTGAGTATATCTGACGGTTTTTTTATTTTCACGACAGTCGTTTATACTCAGATTTTATTCTAAACAAAAAATGAGTACTTTAAAAATTGCCATCCAAAAAAGTGGCCGACTAAGTGAAAAATCACTTCAACTTCTAGAAGAATGTGGAATCAAAATTTCTAATGGCGAACGAAAACTAAAAGCCATTGCACAAAATTTTCCAATCGAAATTTTGTTCTTGCGCGATGATGATATCCCGCAATACGTTGAACAAGGCGTTGCAGATATCGGAATCCTTGGGGAAAATGAGGTTTGGGAAAAAGACAAGCAAATTAGAGTTCTTCAACAATTGGGTTTTGCAGGTTGTCGCATGTCGTTGGCAATTCCAAAAGACGAAAGTTATACCGATTTAAATTATTTTCAAGGCAAACGAATTGCAACCAGTTATCCTAAAATTCTGATTGATTTTTTTGCCAAGAAAAACATTGCTGTCTTTGTTGAAGAAATTAGCGGGAGCGTAGAAATTGCAACAAGTATTGGATTAGCCGATGCGGTTTTTGACATTGTAAGTACAGGAAGTACACTTTTAATGAATGGTTTGAAAGAAGTGGCAACCGTGACTAAAAGTGAAGCCGTTTTAATTTCAAATCCAAATCTGTCTAATAAAAATCAAGCGATTTTAGATAAATTATTATTCAGAATGCAAGCGGTTCGAGAGGGGAAACAAAATAAATACATTTTGTTAAACGCACCAAATGCTGCTATCGACCGTATTTGTTCGCTGTTGCCTGGCATGAATTCACCTACAATTTTACCGCTTGTCAAAAAAGATTGGAGCAGTATACATTCAGTTATTCAAGGGAAAGATATTTTAACATTATTACTTTTAAATTTCAAACCTTGGCAAATATATAAAAAACAAATTTCTTTTGTAGGACAAAATAAATAAATACTTATTTACTTAAGAAAATAATAACATATTGGTTTAAAAGTTAACATTTTGTTGCGGTTTTGATAAGATTGTATGATAAAAAGATAATTTTGTTGTGAATTTACAAAAAAAGTAACGCTATATTTTTTAAAAATGTATATTTGCATTATCAACGAAAACGTTATATTAAACGTTATTAATCTTTAAATTATGTCAAAAAGTATTCAATCTTTTGTTGAAGCAGTTGCCCTTAGAAACCCAAACGAACCTGAATTTATGCAGGCCGTGCACGAAGTTGCAGAAACTGTAATTCCGTTTATCGAAGAAAATAAAAAATACCAAAACAAAATGCTTTTGGAAAGAATGGTCGAATCCGAGAGAGTTATTATGTTCCGTGTCGTTTGGACAGACGATGCTGGAAATACTCATGTTAATAGAGGCTATCGCATCCAAATGAATTCTGCTATTGGGCCATACAAAGGTGGGATTCGTTTTCATCCATCCGTTAATTTAAGCATTTTGAAATTTTTAGCTTTTGAACAAACTTTCAAAAATAGTTTGACAACTTTACCAATGGGTGGAGGAAAAGGTGGTGCAGATTTTGATCCAAAAGGAAAATCAGACAATGAAGTGATGCGTTTTTGCCAAGCTTTCATGACTGAATTATCAAAACATATTGGCGGAAACACAGACGTTCCTGCAGGAGACATTGGTGTTGGAGGAAGAGAGGTTGGCTACATGTTCGGTCAATACAAAAGATTAAGAAATGAATTTACAGGTGTTTTAACGGGCAAAGGAATTTCTTTTGGAGGTTCGTTAATTCGTCCTGAAGCAACTGGATATGGCGATGTGTATTTTGCACAAAGTATGTTACAAACCAAAGGAGATAGTTTTACAGGTAAAACCGTGGTAGTTTCTGGTTCTGGAAATGTAGCACAATATGCCGCTGAAAAAGCCACTCAGTTGGGCGGAAAAGTAGTAACAATGTCGGATTCATCCGGATATATTTATGATGCAGAGGGTATAAATGCAGAAAAGTTAGCTTATGTCATGGAAATCAAAAACGAACTTCGCGGAAGAATTTCTGACTATTTAAAAAAATATCCTAATGCAAAATTTGTCGAAGGAAAACGACCTTGGGAAGTGAAATGTGACGTTGCTTTGCCTTGCGCAACCCAAAATGAATTGAACGAGGAAGAAGCTAGAACTTTAATTGCCCACGGCTGTGTTTGTGTTGCTGAAGGAGCAAATATGCCTTCAACACCAGAAGCAGTAATGGTTTTTCAAAAAGCAAAAATCTTATTCGCACCCGGAAAAGCATCAAATGCTGGCGGAGTTGCCACTTCTGGTTTGGAAATGTCTCAAAACTCTTTGCGTTTAAGTTGGACATCCGAAGAAGTTGATGAACGTTTAAAAAGAATCATGCTTGACATTCACGCTTCGTGTGTGAAATATGGTTCTGATGCAAACGGCTATGTAGACTATGTAAAAGGAGCAAATATTGCTGGTTTTGTAAAAGTTGCCGATGCTATGTTGGCACAAGGCGTAGTATAAAACAACAATTTTAACAAATTAAAAAAACCTTCAAAAAGAATAATCTTATTGAAGGTTTTGATTTTTAGAACTGTTTTAATGTTATTCCTTAACAAACCTCTTTACAGTAGTTCCATTATCTGTTGCTATTTGTAATAAATAAGTTCCAGAAGAAATGTTTGTAGTCGATATCGTGTTTTTATTTATTTTGCCCTCTACAACTTCTTGCCCAAGGATATTCAAGATTTTATATGTAGCATTGTTTTCTGCACCTGTGATATTTAAAAAATCACCTTTCAATGGGTTTGGATACAATACAATTGCATTGCTATCGTTGGCTGCTAATGTTCCTTTAGCAACTGCAACAATATTTAATGTGTAATCTTCTACTTGTCCGAAAGAAAAAGCTTCACATGAAGTTGGAGTTCCGTTATATTTCATTGAAACTCTCATTCTTGTTGCTCCAAGTGTTGCCGTTGCTGGAATTGTAAAAGTACCCATCACAGGCGTAACTTTCGATTTTGCTTTTGTATAAACAGTTTCTCCACTGTCTAAAAAATCACCATCTTTATTATAATCAACAAAAACAGCATAACCTTCTGAGAAAGCAGTGGTCGTCCATTTTGGTGTTATAGTAATAGTATATGCTGTGCCACGAACAGTATTGGTAGATAATGCAGTAAAATTTTCATAACCGGCAGTTCCTGTAGAGGTGTTATTTATTGTCCCTAAAACAACTTTTCCAATCTTTTCGTCTGCCGTACTGTTTCCTTGTGATGCACAATAAGTTACTGCAACAACTGCTAGAGTTGTTACATTGACTGTGTTACTGGCCAATGAAACATTACCAGCAGCATCTTTCGATTTAACCGTAAAAGTGTAAGCAGTAGAAGCTGTTAATCCAGTAACCGCATAAGTTGTTGTTGTAACAGTTGCTAATAGTGTTGTTCCTCTGTAAACTTCATATCCAGTAACACCAACATTATCTGTAGCGCCAGACCAACTTAAATTTGTCGCAGTTTGTGTAGTCCCAGAAGCAGACAAAGTAGGAGCAATCGGAGCTGTGGTATCTGCCACAGGAGCTAAAGTAGTAACACTAACAATATTGCTATCTAATGAAACGTTTCCAGCTGCATCTTTGGCACGAACTTTAAAAGTATAGGCAGTCGAAGCTGTTAAAGCACTAACAGTATATGTCGTTGCGGCTGTTGAACCTAACAACGTAGTTCCTCGATATACGTCATATCCAGTAACCGCGACATTATCAGTCGCGCCAGACCATGATAAAACAGTCGAAGTTTGCGTTGTTCCTGAAGCAACTAACGTTGGAGCAGTTGGAGCGATAGCATCTGTTGAACCAGCGGTAATTGTAAAGTTTACATTTGAAATGTCAAAAAAGATATGCCCTGTACCTCTCACCATTATTCTATTCGTAGTTCCTGGTGTGTTAGGAATCGTAACGCTTTGTGTTCCGTCATTTGGAGTTGCTGCTAAAAGCACCGTTGGATAAGTGTTTCCGCCATCTGTAGACAAAAGAATATCTACGTTTGCTGCATTTACACCATTTGCAGTTGTTCCAGCTACAGCCCAAGTTACCGTTTGTGTACTTCCACCAGCATAAGAAACTGCTGTATTTGGAGCACTTACTGTAAAAGGTCCTGCTGTTGCGTTTATGGTAACTATCATGTCGTCGCTATTGTTGGCGGGTCCACCAACTCGATTGTCTCTAACAGTAAATCTAAAGTTTAAAGTTCGTGCTACATTTGGAAGTGCTTCCCAAGTCCAAGAGGTTAAGCCAGCTTGCGTAGTTGCTAATCTCGGAAAATACCGGTCGCCATTCGTTTGTGGTGTAAACGATCTAAATGCTGGACCTGTGGTAGCGGTTACTTTTGGATTGGTTGTAGTAGCCGTTCCTTTGTCCATTTGCTCCCATTGGTAAGTCAAAACATCGCCATTTGCATCAGTACCTGTTCCAGACAATTTGAAAGCTGTTCCTTTAGGAATTGTATAATCTAAACCCGCATTAGCGGTTGGAATTGCGTTTCCTGTAATAGTCGAAGTTTGACATGTTGTGGTTTTAACATAATTAGTAATTTGTTGAATGGAGACAGCATGAAAAAATGGATCGCTGTTTGCTTGAACATCTGTAACTCCGGTAATTCCTGCATATCCCATAATTGTTGAACCACTTCCTGGTTCTACTTGAGCAATCGTACCTTCATTACTAAAAGTAAAAGTGTGGTTTCCACCAAATTGATGACCAAGTTCATGGGCTACATAATCAATATCAAAAGTGTCACCCGATGGAATTCCGTTATTTGGTGAAGTAAATCCGCTGCCTTTTCCGAGGGGAACAGTAGCTGTAGGGTTTTTACAAACACATCCAATACAACCCGCATTTCCTCCACCGCCAGAAGCTCCAAATAAATGACCAACGTCGTAATTTGCGCTTCCAATAGTGTTGGTTAAAGTTGTTTGAAGTTCTTGGTTCCAAGCGCCACCCGAACCAGCTGTTGCTGCAGAATAAGGATCTGTTGTTGCATTTGTGTAAATTACCAAATCATTGTTTGCAATTAAATTCATACGAATACCAAAATCATTTTCAAAAACACCGTTTACTCTCGTCATAGTGTTGTTGATGGCGGCAAGTGCCAACGCTTTTGTTCCGCCAAAATAAGTGGTATATTCCCCAGTTACTGACATTGCTAAACGGTAATTTCTTAAGTTTCCATCATCAGCATTAGGTCGCAACAAAGCTCCGTCAGCAATAACATCTTCTTGGATATTTTGGATTAATCTGCACTCAAATTTAGTTAAATTGGCTTGCTTATTTGCTTTTTTATAAACTGCATAGGTATTTAAATCGGTGGTATAAGGCTCGATAAAAGTAGCAGATTTATCGCCATAAATAATCATAGTCCGAAGACCCAAAGGCGATATACTGATATAAATTTTTGCAGTTGGATTTTCGATGCCTTGACCGATGTAAGATTTAATGTTTGGATATCTCGATGCCAAAGCAGCATCCATATTAGAAGATTCTTGCATTTTATACCTTTCTAAAACACCATCGGCATTAGGAAAGGAAACAATTACGCTGCTTCTTCTAGACAGCACGTTTCTTTGTGGCGCGTTGATTAATAAGTTTTTTAAATTGTTTAAATTCAGTTCAAACAATCTCGGGCTTGAAAGTTGTAATTTATTGGCTAAAACTATGTCGTTCGTTTTTTTTGTTGTTGTTTTCCACAAATTGGTCTGGGCAAACGCAATACTCGAAAAAGTGATTAACACAACCGAAAGTAGGTTTTTTTTCATAAGGTATATGGTTAGGTTTTTTTTAAATGGATAATGCTTTCAAATGTAAGATAAATTTCGACTCAGAGTACATTTTTATGACAAATTTCATAAATAATGTAGTATTGTTTAAAATGTAGTCGTTTTCTTTATAATATCTGCAAATTTTAATCAATATCCTTTCTAAATCAATATTACGACCTTCTGCTTTTATTTATATTGCCAAAAGCCTTATTTTTATCAAAATTTTCAAAATGAATTTGAGTTATTGGGAACGAAAAACTTGGTTTACCAACGTTGATTATACCATTGTTGGCAGTGGAATTGTAGGATTGCACGCAGCTTTGAGGTTGCGGCAACATTTTCCTGAAAGTAAGATTTTGGTTTTAGAGAAAGGGATGCTTCCTGAAGGTGCAAGCACAAAAAATGCGGGCTTTGCTTGTTTCGGAAGTATTTCTGAAGTTTTGGATGATTTAAAATCTGATACGGAAGATACAGTTTTTAAATTGATTCAAAAACGTTGGCAGGGATTGTGTTTGCTGCGAAAAAACTTAGGCGACGAAGCAATTGATTTTCAAAATCATGGTGGTTATGAAGTTTTTTTAAAAGACGATGAAGCTACCTTTGCGGAATGTTTACAACAAATGCCGCTAATCAATTCTCTTTTAGAACCGTTATTTAATGACAGTGTTTACGCAGAAGTAAGTAATCAATTCGGATTTCAAAACATCAAAAAAAACTTGATTTTCAATAAATTTGAAGCACAAATCGACACAGGAAAAATGATGCAATCGCTTTTGAAAAAAGCAATTTCTAATAATATTTTGATCTTGAATAATCAAAAAGTTATTCAACATGGAGAAAAAAAAGAAAGCGTTGAAGTATTTTTAGAAGATTTTAGTTTCACCACAAAAAAGTTGCTTTTTGCCACCAATGGATTTGCCGCACAATTAACCAATGAAAGAGTAAAGCCAGCAAGGGCACAAGTTTTAATTACCAAACCAATTGTAAATTTGGCTATAAAAGGCACCTTTCATCTTGACAAAGGATATTATTATTTTAGGAACATCGACAATAGAATTTTGATTGGCGGCGGTAGAAACCTGGATTTCGAAGGAGAAACCACCACTGCTTTGGGCCAAACAAAAATGATTCAAAACAGACTAGAAAGTTTATTGAAAGAAGTAATTTTGCCCAATGTATCTTTTGAAATTGACTCCCGTTGGAGCGGCATTATGGGAATGGGCAAAAGCAAAAATCCAATTGTAGAACAATTGTCAGAACGTGTTTATTGTGGCGTTAGATTAGGCGGAATGGGCGTTGCAATCGGAAGTTTAGTAGGAACAGAATTAGCAGATTTAGTACATGGCAACAGTTAAAAAACAAAACAAAAAACAAAAACCAATGCAAGAACAAAGAACCTTAAAAAGCAAAATATTCCGCTTTTTATTCAAATGTATGCTTTGGTATTTCGGAATTTCTATTTTTTTAGTGATAGCATTTAAATGGATTCCGGTGCCGTTTACGCCGCTGATGTTAATCAGGAATATTGAAAACAAAATCGATAAAAAAGAAGTAAAATGCGAACATAACTGGGTGCCGATTGAGGATATTTCTATCAATATGCAAAAAGCGGTCATTGCCAGTGAAGATGGCACTTTTTTGAACCACAACGGTTTTGATTTAAAAGCATTGCAATTGGCTTATCAGAACAACGCCAAAGGAAAAAAACTAAAAGGAGGAAGTACCATTTCGCAACAAACTGCAAAAAATGTGTTTCTTTGGCAAGGGAGAAGTTATTTTCGAAAAGGTTTAGAAGCCTATTTTACGGTTTTGATAGAACTTTGTTGGGGAAAAGAACGTATTATGGAAGTTTACCTCAACTCTATAGAAATGGGGGACGGTGTTTATGGCATAGAAGCCGCTTCGGAATTTTGGTATAAAAAAACAGCCCAACAATTGACCAAAAGAGATGCCGCAGGAATTGCCGCCATACTCCCAAATCCAAGAAAATTCAAAGCCAGCAATTCTTCTTCATTTATTGAAAGAAGAAAAAGTAGAATTGTCAAAAGAATGCGATACTTGAATAAATTGGAATATTAAACAATGATTAAACAACCTTTTTTAT
>Ga0209551_1000141_pt1 | contig 23617 bp, 23 predicted proteins | sample LauGreSuBDMM15SD_2_FD_187568 | JGI IMG/M metagenome (GOLD analysis project Ga0209551, IMG submission 187568) | Freshwater lake microbial communities from Lake Michigan, USA - Su13.BD.MM15.SD (SPAdes) (version 3) | ecosystem: Environmental > Aquatic > Freshwater > Lake | place: Lake Michigan, USA... | reverse complement strand
CCCTTGGTTGGCTTTTTTTACCGGCTTACGCTCAACAGCAAACGAAAAAAGACAGGAGGAACAGCCTTCAAAAAGGCCCGCATTGCCTACCTCAATGCCAAGCATGCAGATTTTTTTGAGCGGGAACTGAATGGTCCCCTACGGATACAGCGCTCCTGGTCCAAGCCCTACAATACGCTATTGAAATTTTTCGGCAAGCTGTAACTATTTCTCCTTCTTCGTTACAGGCTTACTCTCCCCTAAATCTGCTGTCGACCGTGGACCGTCAACAGTTGACTCAAATCCTATCCAACCCCTTCCAAAACTTCAAAAAATAATACTTCAGCGGATTGCTGTACTTGAGTTGCTTCCAAGGGCGGCTAGCATGAGGGCGATGCCACACTGGGGCATTCATCAGCACCGTGTTTTTGAATCCTAGCTCCACCGATTTTTTAGAAATAAAGGTATCGTACCAATCCTTGGCCTCATCCAATCCCTTAAAATCAAAAGCCTGCAAAAAGGAAGGTGAAAACAAAGTACAGCAAAAGCTCAAGCTCCGCTGGGTATCGATTACTGCATCTTTTACCCCTTTGAACTTGAGGTAGGGAAAGTTGACTTCTCCCTTATCATCTACAGTCACTGAACCCACCAATCCTGTGCTGGGTTGAGCGGTAAGGTGGTCCAAAAGGGATTGAATGGTATTAGGAGCAATCACCACATCCGATTCCACCACCAAAAGTGGGATTCCTGCTTCCAGGGCTTGTTGCTGTGCCAGTTGCAGCACCAACTTGTAGTTGGGCGAAGGATGATCCGTCAAGTCCTCGATATGAATCAGGTCATATCCCAGTTCCTCCCTATGCATTTCCAAGCTGTCCTTGGTTTCGGTAGTACTGAAATCATTAAAAATGACATGCTTGACTTTTACCGTAGATCCAGCAATTGCCCGCGCGGTATCCAGCGTGGTTTCGATTGCGTTTTTTACGGGAGTAATGACTAGTACTTGCGCCATGGGTTTGGATCTAATGAAAGGAAGTCAACTGGGAGCTTAAGCTAGGTCTCCCAAGGCTTTTTTCATGCGCTTCATCGCCTCGATCAAGTCTGCTTCGGAAGCAGCATAGGAAATGCGTACACAGTTGTCCGCTCCAAAAGCAGATCCAGTCACTAGAGAGACATTTGCGACAGCAAGTAAGTACAAGCAAAGCTCATCCGCATTGTTTACCTGATGCCCATGTGCTGACTTACCGAAGAAAGCGGTAACATCTGGGAAAAAGTAAAATGCTCCCTCTGGCACATGCGTTTTGATGCCAGGGATAGCTCCAAGCAAGTCCAACATCAAGTCACGACGCTTCAAATACTGGACGGCCATCTCTTGAGAAGGAACTTGATCTCCAGATATGCCAGCCAAAGCAGCACGCTGGGCGATGCCGGTATTGCCTGAGGTAAACTGTCCCTGCATTTTTTCTACAGCCTTCGAAACCTCCAAGGGTGCACAAATATATCCCACTCTCCAGCCCGTCATGGCATAGCCTTTGGAAAATCCATTGACTGTAATCGTGCGGGCAAACATGCCTGGAAGGGAGGAAATGCTGAAATTTTTGCCTGTAAAATTGATCAGTTCATAGATCTCATCTGCAATGACCATCACTCCCTCGTGCTTCTTCACCACGTTGGCAATAGCTTCCAATTCTTGCTGGGAAAATACAGATCCGGTTGGGTTGCAAGGAGAGGAATAGATGACTGCCTTTGTTTTGGAAGTAATTGCAGCTTCCAGCTGGGCTGCAGTAGCCTTGAAGTTATTTTCGAGCGTACCCTCAATCAATACTGGCACCCCTCCGCACAACTTGATGATCTCGGCATAACTCACCCAATACGGAGAGAAAATCACGACTTCTTCCCCCTCATTGAGCAAACACATAAAGGTATTGGCAATGGAATGCTTTGCTCCCACAGAAACCACAATGTGTTCCGCCTTCGCTTCTTGAATGTGATTTTCTTCCCTCAGCTTTTTGGCAATCGCTTCACGCAAATCCTGGTAGCCAGCAACGGGAGGGTAGGAGAAATATTTTCCTTCATCGATCGCGTCTTTTGCAGCCTGCTGAATGTGCTTTGGCGTCTTGAAATCAGGTTCTCCCAAGCTCAAACTGATGATATCAATTCCCTGAGCTTTGAGCTCTCTGGCTTTTTTTGCCATGGCCAAGGTGGCCGACTCTTCCATTTGGAGTACGCGATCGGATAAAATAGAATTCATAAGAAATTAGGGTTTGGTAGCAGGAATTCAAAAGTAGGCAGAAGATTATAATTAATAAACAATCGATAAGATTTGATCTCGAAATGTTACTTTTGACAGTACTAAACTAGCCCATCAGCCGTTTAAATTCAGAAATGAAGCCGCTTACTCTTTTTCTACTTTTCTTTTTGGCAGGGTCCCATTTCCTACTGGGTCAAACGGTTCTCAACGACCAAAAGGCAAAGGAAGACTCCACGGGCTTGGTTAGTTCCTTTTTACTTCCAACAGTAGCTCCCCTACTCCTTTTTGATGAAGAGAAAGTAAAAGAAGAAAAGAAGGAAAAGAAAAAAAAGACCCGTAAAAATACTTTTTTTGGAGTGAAAACAAGAAAAGGAAACACCAGAAGAAGTCTTCGAGGTCAAGAATTTATTGAACTTTTCTACTATACAGACGCCTCATCGAATAGCAATCCTTACCTACGAGATCGGTATTGGTACGATTCAAAGGAACGGATCATTCGAACCCAAGGGTATACCAAAGGCCAAGGCTTCCTGCTTCATGGGCCTTACCAACGCCTAGTAAACCAGACGGTAGTGGAACGAGGCATGTTTTATTACGGCAGCAAGCACCAAACCTGGCTTACTTTTGATGGAGACAATGTACTTCAAGACAAAGCTCGATACGAGGAAGGCTGGCCCAAAGAATCACGAATCACTTATTTCAACGCTGTCAACAAAGCCATAGAAAAGCTGATCCCCATTCAGTACGGATTAGCAGAAGGCAATTTCTACCACTTTTATGAAAACCAGCAGGTAGCCGTGACAGGGGAATACCGATTTGGGGAGAAAGTAGGGTTGTGGACTGAGTATTGGAACACGAATAATACCCAAGCCATTCGAAAGCGGGAAATCCAGTACCAAGAAAAGCCCTACACCAAAAACTTCCGCCCCTTCATCCGGGCAGAATGGGATAAAGAAGGAAAGCTGATCTACCGAAAAGATCCCTGAAAAATTCCCCTCCAGGATGATTAGTAAAAAGCATCTTCAAACTGTTTAAAATGTAGGGTGCCCCTAGGATCTTGGCAGACCCCGACGATGTCAAAGCGGATATCCTGATGCCAATCCTTTTGGTAAATGTACTGATCAGCGGCTTTGACTAGTAGTCGCTTTTTGGTCGCATGAACAAACTCCTCAGCATAGCCAAACCCTGTACCGGTCCGAAATTTGACTTCTATAAAAATCAAGAGCCCCTGATGGGTCATGATGAGATCTATCTCGGCATGTTGGTACCGGTAGTTCGTCTCGAGTAAGGTATAGCCTTTGCCTTCAAGCCATTTGGCGACTTCCTGCTCTGCGAGTCTTCCTGAATCATTGTGTGCTGCCATGGGAAATATTGGTTAATTTTGAAAAGTGGAATGGCCTACCCAGATGGGTCTAAAAAATGCTGAAAAAACGACGATGATTGAAGATACAAAAAAAACGGTAGCGTTTCGTGATCTGGGCTGCATGGATTACCAAGAAGCTTGGACCTACCAAGAAAATCTGTTTGCAGACATTGTCGCCAAAAAAATACAAAATCGAAACCTTCCCAAGGACCAACAGATCACTACTCCCAACTACCTCTTATTTGTAGAGCACCCCCATGTGTATACCTTAGGGAAAAGCGGAAAGCCAGAACACCTCCTGCTAGACGCTACAGGACTGGCAGCCCATGCCGCCACCTATTATAAAATCAACCGAGGAGGAGACATCACCTACCATGGTCCAGGGCAATTGGTGGGCTATCCCATCCTAGATTTGGATCATTTTTTTACAGACATCCACCGCTATTTGCGGTACTTAGAGGAAGCCATCATTCTGACTCTTGCAGAATACGGGGTGCCAGCAGGTCGTATCGATGGATTAACAGGTGTATGGCTAGATCATGACACGGGAAAGAACCCACGTAAAATCTGCGCCCTTGGCGTAAAATCCAGTCGTTGGGTGACCATGCATGGATTTGCCTTCAACCTAAACGTGGACCTCTCCTACTTCGGACACATCGTCCCTTGCGGGATCGACGACAAAGCAGTCACCTCCTTACACCTCGAGTTGGGCCGTCCTGTAGCTGAACATGAGGTTAAGCAAAAGGTAAAAAAACACCTCGCTACACTTTTTGAAATGAATTTGATAGAAGAAGAATGAAAAAAGATATTGATTTTGCTCCCGTTACTGGGGTGAAGATTGCCATTGCCAAGGAAGAAAAAGAAACCGGAACAGAATGGTCCGTCTACTTGATCAACTACAACCTGATCGAACTTACCACCGTAATGATTACCTCCCAAGGATATGGCCACATGGAAGGGGAGCTACGGAAAACCTCCACGCTTCGACACCTGATTCAAGAGCTTGGATCCAACTCTTTTGCACGCGTTGAACCCATAGATCCTGCTGTATTTTTATTGACCAATGAGTTTTGGGTGAGCTACTACATTCTGGACAAGATTTTTGATAAAAAGTTTATCTTTACTCCAGGCAGTTTTGACCCTGCTCACCTCCGAATGATTCCAGAATTGGGTTTGGAGGGGATACTTCACACTTAATTTTTAGATCATGGCCCCATTTTTTGAACAGCTCGGCAACATCCTATTTTTAGACATTGAAACTGCCTCCTCCACCGAATCCTTTGCCGAGCTCGACCCTCGCTTGCAGCCAGAGTGGATTCGAAAAGAGCGGCTCATTCGAAGAGAGAGTGTCCTTGAACCAGGGGAACTTTTCTTTGAACGGGCGGGTATTCATGCTGAATTTGGCAAGGTGATCTGCGTAGGAGTAGGTTATTTTCAAGCCAAGAAGAAGGAAAAAAAACTCAATTTTCGATCAAAGGTTTTTGCTCAGGAGGAGGAAAAGGAAACTCTTTTGGAGTTAAAAGCCTTATTAGAAAAGAAAAAGTGGATTCTATGTGCCCACAATGGCAAGGAATTTGACTTTCCCTATCTCTGCCGTCGCATGCTGATCCAAGGGATTGCTTTACCTGAACCCTTGCAATTGGCAGGCAAAAAACCCTGGGAAATACGGCACTTGGATACCATGGAGCTCTGGCGCTTTGGGGACTACAAGTATTACACTCGTTTGGAACTGCTGGCCGCTGCTTTTGGAATTCCAAGTTCCAAAGAAGGAATCGATGGCAGCGAAGTCAACCCCACCTACTACCGAGAAAAAAACCTTGAAAAAATCAAAAACTACTGCCTTCGAGATGTGGAAGTCACCGCCAAGATCTTTCTGGCCATGCACCCACAACCTGAGCCGGCAGACCTAGAAATAGAGTACTCTGAATCATAACAAAAAGAACATACCTGCCAGTTTTCTCGGCAAGCAAAACTTTATACCTTAGAAAAAACAAAGCCCTCATGGGAAGAAAATCCGATCGAAAACATTCCAAAAAAAACCATTCAAGCCCTAAAGGCAATGATGATAGTGCCTCTTTAGCACGAAAACTTCTTCAATTTTTAAATGCGAATTTTGGTAAAGAATTCAATGCCAAACAATTAATCAAGCAATTAGAAATTCGAGATTCCTTTAACAAGGATGGGGTAGAGCCCGTACTTTTCCAGCTCGTTGCTGATGGGAAGATTTCCCGAAGCCCCCGCAACTATTTTTCCTCTACGCAAGACCCAGAATACATCAGCGGTAAAGTTGATTTCGTCAACCCGCGTTTTGCCTTTATCATTCCCGACGACCCGAATGCGGTGGAAGGAGGAGATATTTTGGTGAAGGAAGCGGACCTAAAGCAAGCCTTGGATGGCGACAAGGTCCGAGTAATGGTATTTCCGGTGAAAGGGAAGACTGGGAGAATGGAGGGTAGGGTATTGGAAATTGTGGAGCGAAACCGCGATGAATTTGTGGGCCGAGTAGAAATCTCCCCCCGCTTTGCCTTTGTAGTTCCCGATTTCAAAAAAATGCACAAGGATATTTTTGTGCACCGTGGAGAACTCATGGGCGCCGAGCACAATGAAAAGGTGATTGTCAAATTGACCGAATGGAGGGACGATGACAAAAACCCTACCGGAAAAGTCATTCGAGTACTTGGCAAAGCAGGACTTCATGAGGTAGAAATCCACTCCATCATGGCAGAATTTGGACTTCCTTTCGAATACGACAAAGAAGCAGATGCTGAAGCCAATGCCATTCCTGAACAGATTTCTGCGAAAGAAATTAAGGCACGAAAAGATTTTAGAGAGGTATTGACCTTCACCATTGACCCAGCAGATGCCAAAGACTTTGACGATGCGATTTCGTATCGCAAACTTGAAAATGGCAACCACGAAATCGGGGTGCACATCGCCGATGTGACCCATTATGTGAAGCCCAAAACAGCCTTAGAAAAGGAAGCATTCAACCGGGCCACCTCAGTCTACCTCGTAGACCGAACCATCCCAATGCTTCCAGAGCGCTTGAGCAATGGGCTTTGTTCCTTGCGTCCGCATGAAGATAAGCTCACTTTTGCCTGCGTATTTGAAGTAGATCCTCAAGCCAAAGTAGTGAACCATTGGATCGGTCGAACGATCATCCACTCTAATCGCCGCTTTGCCTACGAAGAAGCACAGGAATGCATTGATGCCCAGTCCGGGGATCACTTCCAGGAGCTCACCCTACTGAACAACCTCGCCAAAAAAGTGCGGAAACTGCGCTTTGACCAGGGTGCAGTCAACTTTGAAACGGTAGAAGTGAAGTTTAAGCTGGATGAAAAAGGTACCCCTCTGGGCTTATTTATAAAGGAGCGAAAAGACATTCACAAGCTCATCGAGGAATTTATGCTGCTGGCCAACAAGTACGTGGCCGAGTTTATCTTCCAAAAGCATCAGGGCATGGATACCTTTGTGTACAGAACCCACGACAGCCCAGACTTGGATCGCCTAGAAACCTTTTCTGGATTTGCCAAGCGCTTTGGTCACGCGATGGACGTCACAATTCCACAAAAAGTTGCCTTCGCCCTCAACAAGCTGATGGATGAAATCCAAGGAAAGCCAGAGCAAAACGTACTCGAACAGTTGGCCATTCGTAGCATGGCCAAGGCCAAATACACCACCGAGCCCAAGGGGCACTTTGGACTTGCCTTTGCGCACTACACCCACTTCACCTCTCCTATTCGAAGGTATCCTGACATGATGGTTCACCGCCTTCTTGAGCACTACCTAGAGGGAGGGAAATCCCCTGAAGCCAGTTCCTGGGAACAAAAATGCCTCCACTCTTCTGAGCGGGAAAAGCGAGCAGCAGATGCCGAGCGGGCTTCCATTAAATACAAGCAGGTGCAATTCATGTCGCTTGCTGAAGTGCGAGACTATGATGGGATTGTCAGCGGAGTAACCGAGTGGGGAGTTTTCGTAGAAATCACCGAAACCAAGTGTGAAGGCATGATCCGCGTCCAAGAAATGAACGACGATTACTACGCTTTTGACGAGCGCAACATGCGCTTGGTTGGATCGAAAACAAAAAGAATGATCACTTTGGGAGACAAAGTGCTGGTCCGCGTAGTTAATACCGATATCGACCGAAGAACCATAGATTTGGAATTTGCAGACAATGACAGAAAAAAATCTCGCCCACGACCTTTTAACTAAGCTAGAAGAGCACATCAGCAGCCACTCCTTTGGCCTGTCTCCAGCAGAATTGTACGATCCCATCACCTACATCATGAGCTTGGGTGGAAAGCGCATACGCCCCCTGCTTTCGCTTCTCGCTTACGGCATGTATGGAAAAAATCCCGAAGATATTTTGAGTCAGTCTGCTGCAATCGAAGTATTTCACAACTTCACCCTCATGCATGACGACATCATGGATCAGGCGCCGCTCCGACGAGGAAAGCCTACGGTTCATGAAAAGTGGAATGCGAACATCGCTATTCTCTCCGGAGATGTCATGCTGGTTCGTGCATACGACTTACTCCTTCCCACCGCTGCAGAGTTACTGCCCGAGGTAATTCGACTTTTCAATAAAACGGCTGCCGAAGTATGTGAAGGGCAGCAGCTGGACATGAACTTTGAAGGATACGAAACTGTGTCTGAAGAAGAGTACATCCAAATGATCCGCCTGAAAACTGCCGTACTCCTAGGGCTTGCCCTTCAACTCGGTGCACTATTGGCGGGAGCTTCAAAGGAGGATGTAGACAGAATCTATGCGTTTGGAGTGAATATTGGGGTAGGATTTCAACTTCAAGATGACTTACTCGATGTCTATGCTGACCAAGCCAAATTTGGCAAGCAGGTAGGTGGAGATATCATTTCCAACAAGAAAACCTTCCTACTGATCAAGGCCCTTGAACTTGCCAAAGGAAAGGAGCGGGAAGAATTGCAACACTGGTTGGGGCTGAAGGAATTTGATAAAGCACAAAAAGTAGCTGCTGTAAAAGTAATCTATGAGAATCTCGGCATTCGCTCCTTGACAGAACAGAAGATGCAGTCTTATTTTGAGGAAGGATTTAAACAGCTTGAAGGACTACAGATCAAGGATGAAACTTATTCTCAAGCACTGCTAGCGGTGACTCAGGAGCTCATGCATCGCGAAAAATAAGCAGACATGGATCTCTCCTTGACCACCATTCTCATCGGGATTACGGCGCTTTCGAGCATCGTCGCCTTCAATAGACCTGCCTTACTGGATCGCTGGATGTTTATTCCTTACCGAATCAAACAGCGAAACCAATGGGATAGATTTATCCTTTCCGGATTTATCCATAAAGATTACATGCACCTCATATTCAATATGTTTACCTTCTACTTTTTTGGTGGGGTGGTCGAACGTTTCTTTAAATTTCAATTTGGATTAGAGTTGGGCGGGTTAATCTTTATTGGTTTTTACCTTGTTGCCATAGTGCTTGCAGATATTCCTACCTACCTCAAAGAGCAGCGCAATAGCTACTATAAAGCCCTTGGTGCCTCGGGTGGTACCTCCGCAACTGTTTTTGCAAGCATCATCCTCATGCCCCTATCGGACATCTGCCTCTTTGGAACTCTGCCTCCCTGGTTTCTTATTGGGTGGATTTTTTCTGATCTATTCCTTCGTCAAAGGGCAACAAGGACAGGATAACATCAACCACGATGCGCACTTGTATGGAGCCGTTTTTGGGATAGTCTGTATCCTCCTACTATCTCCGTCTAGCGCCGGGATGTTTTTGGAGCAGATTCTATCCTATCGCCCCTTCTAAAAAAAAATGGGTCACGCAATGCGGGCCCCATTTTTTTTACTTTTTCTTTTCCAGCTTCGTCTTCATCTCCTCGATATTCAAGACTCGAGAGATTTGTTCCCGCTCCAGCTTTCGGAAGCGTGCAAGCTGCACATCTATTTGTGTAGTGATCTCTTTCCGTACTTCTTCAGAAGAGTCAGTTGGACGATAGTCTCCACTACCCACCACACTCGTCAAGTGCGCCAACTTGTTGTTGAGTCGGATGGGGAAGTTAAGCGGATCCTGACCACTTCGGTTTTGAGTTTGATACAGGGTCTCTTCAATCTCCTGCATTTCAGACTTTATATTTTCTAGGTTCTCAGGCTTCGTAGTCAACGAATCCAATTCAGAACGGTAGAGGCGAATCAGTTTGATCGCCTGGTGCGTTTCGGTGATTTTATCCCGTACTGCTAGCAAGTAGTTGTATTGGCTCTGCAAATCTTCTTGTGTAGCTTCATAGCGAGGGTCTGCCAAGACTTTAAAGGATTGCTCTTGGGACTGACCGTCTAAAGTCATTCTAACTTTATAGGTACCTGGAACTACCTTAGGTCCACGAAGGCTTGCTGCCCATAGGATCATTCCATCAAATCCCTCTGCATTTTCACCGCGTAGGTTCCAGTTGAATTCCCCAGCACCGGGTTTCACCTTCAAGGTATCACCATTGACTCCTTTGGTAGAGAACCAGCGGAAGAGTTGATTTTTAGCATCGAAGAATTCAATTTTCATCTCAGTGGCTGGCTTTTCTTTCAGGAAGTAATACACCAAAACGCCTCCCGGACGGTTGGAGCCCTCGGTCAAGCTCTTGCGTTTCATGCCGTCGATACGGTAGGAGTCTTGAGGCTTGTAGAGATGAAACGCTTTGTTTTCCATTCCAGCCTCAGCTTGGTGAAGGACCGTTAGGTCATCAATAATCCAAAAAGATCTGCCTTGGGTAGCTGCGATTAGGTTGTTCTCCTTGATCGTCAAATCAGTAATCGGTACAATTGGCAAGTTCAACTGTAGGGAATGCCAGCTTGTGCCATCATCCTTGGAATAGTACATTCCAGTTTCGGTACCTGCGTAGAGCATCCCTTTTTTGGCAGGATCTGCTCTTACCACTCGCGTAAAATGTTCCGCATCAATTCCTGAAACAATCTTGGTCCAAGTTTTTCCATAATCCTTGGTTTTGTAGAGGTAAGGAGCAAAGTTGCCAGTCTTGTAACCAGTAGCTGCAAAATAGGCCTCGCCTGCTGCAAACGGACTTGCCTCAATAGAATTGATTTGAAGCCATTCGGGCAGGTCTTTCGGAGTCACATTTTGCCAATTTTTTCCATTGTCAGTGGTCACATGCACCAATCCATCATCTGATCCAGCCCAGATTACTCCCTTAGAAATTGGAGATTCTGCAGCAGTGAAGATGGTGGCATAGTACTCTACCGAAGTGTTGTCCTTGGTGATGGGTCCTCCAGAAGGGCCAAGTTTGCTCTTATCGTTTCGAGTCAAGTCTGGAGAGAATACCTCCCAAGATTGCCCTTCGTTGGTGGAGCGGTGAAATTGGTTGCTGGTTGTGTAGAGTAATTTTGGATCGTGGGGAGAAAAGAAAATGGGAAAGTTCCACTGGAATCGGTACTTCATTCCCTCTGCACCATGACCCATTGGGTTATCAGGCCATACATTGACGGTTCGGGAAGTTCCATTTCTATGGTTTTCACGAGTAAGTAGTCCTCCATAAGAGCCCCCATAGACAATGTCACTATTCGTAGGATCTGGAGCAATCCAGCCAGACTCCCCTCCAGCAGTAGGTTCCCAATCGGATTCACCGATGGATCCACCATCGTTTCGGTGACGAATTCGAACGGTCGAGTTGTCTTGCTGTGCGCCGTAGATTCGATAAGGGAAACTGTTGTCCGTGGTCACTCTATAAAACTGAGAGGTTGGCTGGTTCATCATGGTAGACCAATTGGTACCACCATCCTCGGAAACTTGGGCACCGCCATCATCGGCGATAATCATGCGCTGGTTGTTGGCAGGATCAATCCACAGGTCATGGTGGTCTCCGTGAGGTGCGTTATCTCCTTTAAAAGTTTTACCCCCATCCGTGGATTTATGGTAACTCACATTGAGGACATAAACGGTCTCCTCATCTTGGGTATCTGCAAAGATCCGAGAATAATACCAGGCACGTTGACGGAGGCTACGGTCTTCATTTACCAGCGCCCAAGTTTGCCCAGCATCTTTAGAAGTGTAGACGCCTCCTTTGTCGTTTTCAATGATGGCATACAGTCGATTGGAATTCTTAGGAGAAACGGTGATCCCCATGATGCCCAACAGTCCTTTTGGAAAAGTTTCTTTGGAGGAAAGTTCTTCCCAAGTTTTCCCTCCGTTGGAGGATTTAAATAATTTGGAACCTGGTCCACCACTTTCTAGGCTATAGGGAGTTCGTTGCAGTTGCCAGGTAGATGCATAGAGCACTTCTGGATTGTTGGGGTCTAAAATAAGATCTACTGCACCCGAGACATCATCGACGAAGAGTACCTTCTCCCAATTCTTGCCGCCATCCATAGTTTTGTACACCCCACGAGTGGCATCGGGCTTAAAAATATCTCCCAATACAGCCGCATAAACAACATTGGGATTGCTTGGATGAATTCGAAGTCGGGAAACAAAGCGGCTTTTATCGAGGCCTGCTCGAGCCCAGGTTTTCCCTGCATCCGCACTTTTCCAAATTCCATATCCAAAGGAAACATTCCCACGGACGGTTTTTTCACCACCGCCAGCATAGACCGTGGAGGTGTCGCTTTCCGCTACGGCGACGGCACCCATGGATCCTCCAAAAAATCCATCCGATACGGATTTCCAGGTTTGACCTGCATTAGTCGTCTTCCAAATCCCTCCTCCAGTGGAGGCAAAGTAATAGGACTTGTCATTTCCTTTGATTCCTGCTACCCCATCGGCTCTACCTCCTCTAAAAGGACCTACAAGTCGCCATTGGACGGCATCATAGAGTTTGGGGTCAGGAATTTGTTGCCCAATAGAAGGGAAACTAGTTAGAATAAGTAGCAGGATGATACCGCCACGTAGAAACGATTGAAATGGAACCATAGGGATTGAATTAATTTCTAAATTTTAAAGTAGGAAAAAAGTAGGAAAAGGCATTCAAAAAAATGATTAGTGGACGAAAGTTGGGACTAGGGCAAAAAAAAACCTCTTCCTAGGAAGAGGTTTTTTTAAGATTGATTGGAAATTAATCTTGCGCAGGCAGGATGCTTACGTACGATCTTCCATCAAATTTTTTCTTGAAGGATACAACACCTGGGGTCAAAGCGAACAGGGTGTGGTCTTTACCCAACCCTACGTTCAAACCTGGATGATGTTTTGTACCTCTTTGTCTAACTAGGATGTTACCTGCGATGACAGCTTCACCGCCGAACTTTTTCACACCCAATCTTTTGGATTGCGAATCACGTCCGTTTCTGGAACTACCTACACCTTTTTTGTGTGCCATGGTTTTCTTCGTTTATGGATTTCTTTGGAAAGAAAATCTTATAGGGTGATTGATTCGATCATTACTTTGGTGAAGTCTTGTCTGTGACCATTCTTCTTTTTGTAGCCTTTTCTGCGCTTCTTTTTGAATATAATCACTTTGTCACCTTTAACGTGATCCAGAATTTTTCCGGATACCTTAGCTCCTGCGAGTAGCGGAGCACCTACAGACACAGTGCCATTGGCTTCCGCCAACAAGACCTGGTCAAATTCAACGGAAGCGCCAGTTACTCCAGCCAATTTAGGGGCATAGACGAACTGATCTTTTGTTACTTTGAACTGCTTTCCTGCGATGTTAACAATTGCGTACATGTTCTTGATTTATCGAAATCGGAGTGCAAATATAGGAATTGAATTGAAACTAAAAAAACTTTCTTGGAAAATGATAAAAGATTAGGGACTCCTTTTTGGGGCTCCTTTTTGTTGGATGATCAAACAGGACTATCCTCTCAAAATTACTTCGGTTTATTGGGGGGCTAAAAGAAATTAAAAAAATAGTGATTTGATCAACTAATTGATCTTTAGTTATTTAACAAGTTAAATCGATCAATATTTTTATTGACTTTAATTCAAAACATGGGTCAGACTTAAGCTCAAAAAATTATTTTTTCTAAATTAAAAATTATTTATGTGGGTCAAATTGAAGAATTAGATTGATTTAATACTTAATAGTAAGTTATATATTTAATTGATTTATAATTACTTAAATCATTTTTGACTACGGGTCATTTAAGTGCCTTGTGGGCTTTTCCGGACTTTTTTATTCCCTTTTTGATCTGCATATTTGTTATCTAGCTGTTCTGAAAAGGCAGCTTTTTCCTTCACCAGAATGCCCAAAGGCATATTTTATGCCAAATAATCTGAAAATTAAGTTTACAACTACTAGAGAGCAATGCAGCACGAGCCGATTTTACATGAAAACAGCAACCGTTTTGTTTTATTTCCCATTCAACATGCGGATATCTGGCAATACTACAAAAAGGCAGAAGCAAGTTTTTGGACTGCGGAGGAGATTGACCTAAGCCAAGATCTTACAGACTGGAAAAACCTAAATGACGGGGAAAGACATTTTGTTTCTCACATCCTTGCATTTTTTGCCGCTTCAGATGGCATTGTAAACGAAAACCTTGCTGAACACTTTGTGTCAGAAGTACAATACACCGAAGCAAAATTCTTCTACGGCTTCCAAATTGCAATGGAAAATATCCATTCCGAAACGTACTCCTTATTGATTGATACTTACATCAAAGACAATGTGGAGCGAGATCGCCTACTCAATGCAATTGAGCACATCGATTGCGTAAAGAAGAAAGCTGATTGGGCCTTGAGATGGATAGATAATGGCAACTTCCAGGAACGCCTGATCGCCTTTGCAGCAGTAGAAGGGATTTTCTTTTCTGGATCTTTTTGCTCCATTTTCTGGCTCAAGAAAAGAGGACTCATGCCAGGCCTCACCTTCTCCAATGAACTGATTTCGAGAGACGAAGGATTGCACTGCGATTTTGCTTGTCACCTCTACACCAGACACGTCAATAACCAGCTCCCAAAAGAGACCGTTCGTGAAATCATCATGGATGCTGTAGCTATCGAAAAAGAATTTGTGACCGACGCGCTACCCGTACGCCTAATCGGAATGAACTCTGATTTGATGTGTCAATACATTGAATTTGTAGCAGACCGACTTCTCATGGAGCTAGGATGTGAGAAAGAATGGAATAGCACCAATCCATTCGATTTCATGGACATGATTTCGCTGCAAGGCAAAACAAACTTCTTCGAAAAAAGAGTAGGTGACTACCAGAAAGCTGGAGTCATGAAATCTACCGAACCGGCAGATAACGTTGCTCGATTCTCAATCGGAGAAGAATTCTAAAGGACCTTGAGTACCCGATAATCCCTTTTAACCACCCCCTTTAAAAATTCGCCTGAGTATGTTAGTAATTAAAAGAGACGGAAGACGAGAATCCGTACGATTCGACAAGATCACTTCACGGATAGAAAATCTGTGCTATGAACTAGATCCAAAATTCATCCAGCCCATAGAAGTTGCCAAAAAGGTAATCGATGGCCTTTACGATGGGGTGACCACTTCCGAACTCGATAACCTCGCTGCTGAGGTCTGTGCTTCCCTAACGGTACGTCACCCTGACTACGCTATTTTGGCTGCACGAATTGCTATCTCTAACCTACACAAAACTACAAGTCAGTCTTTTTCGAATACCATGAAAAGACTGTATACCTATATCAATCCTGTAACTGGGGGAAATGCCCAGCTGCTTGACACAGAGGTCTATGGAATTATTAAGCAGCACGCAGCGAAACTCGATAAGGCGATCGATTACAAGCGTGACTTTAGCTACGACTATTTTGGGTACAAAACTTTGGAAAAAAGCTACCTCATCCGTCTGGATGGTATGGTAGTAGAGCGCCCTCAACACATGCTCATGCGGGTGGCAGTAGGCATTCACCGTGAGGATTTGGATGCAGTTATTGAAACTTATGATTTGCTATCCGAAAAGTGGTTTACACACGCCACCCCAACCCTATTTAACGCTGGTACCCCAAAGCCTCAGCTCTCCTCCTGCTTCCTTCTTACCATGAAGGATGACAGTATCGATGGCATCTACGATACCTTGAAGTCTTGCGCTAAAATATCTCAATCTGCTGGTGGAATTGGTCTTTCTATCCACAATGTCCGCGCAAAGGGAAGCTACATCAAAGGCACCAATGGCGTGTCCAATGGCATCGTACCCATGCTTCGAAACTTTGACATGACCGCCCGCTATGTTGATCAAGGCGGAGGAAAGCGAAAGGGAAGCTTCGCCATCTACTTGGAGCCTTGGCATGCAGACATCAAGGACTTCCTTGAACTACGAAGAAACCATGGTAAGGAAGAGATGCGCGCAAGAGATCTTTTCTATGCCTTGTGGATTCCAGATTTATTCATGCAGCGCGTAGAGAACAACGAAGACTGGTCTCTTTTCTGCCCTAATGAAGCACCCGGTCTATCGGATTGCCATGGAGAAGAATTTGTAAGATTGTACGAAAAGTACGAAAAGGAAGGAAAAGCCAGAGAAACCATCAAAGCTCAAGAACTTTGGTTTGAAGTATTGGAATCTCAAATCGAAACCGGTACTCCCTACATGCTATACAAGGATGCTGCTAACGGCAAGTCCAACCAGCAGAACTTAGGAACTATAAAATCATCTAACCTCTGCACAGAGATCATCGAATATACCGCGCCGGATGAAGTAGCAGTATGTAACCTTGCCTCGATTGCCCTACCAAAATTTGTGATCGCCGGTGAAGATGGTGTGCTACGCTTTGACCACCAAAAACTATACGAGATCACTAAAGTGGCTACCCGTAACTTGAACAAGGTGATCGACATCAACTACTATCCAGTAGAGGAAGCTAGAAAGTCCAACTTTAGACATCGTCCAATTGGGTTGGGTATCCAAGGTTTAGCGGATGCATTTATCCTTTTACGAATGCCTTTCGACTCTGATGAAGCGAGAGGGCTCAATGAAGATATCTTCGAAACCATTTACTACGCGGCCGTAGAAACCTCCATGGAGCTAGCTAAGACCCTGGGCACCTACGAAACCTACGAAGGCTGCCCTGCATCCAAAGGAATTCTCCAGTTTGACATGTGGGGTGTTACCCCTAAATCTGGACGATACGATTGGGGACAGTTGAAGGAAAAAGTGCAGAAATTTGGCTTGAGAAACTCCCTATTGGTTGCTCCAATGCCAACCGCTTCTACGTCTCAGATCTTGGGTAACAACGAATGCTTTGAGCCTTATACCTCAAACATCTATACACGAAGAACCCTTTCTGGAGAATTTATTGTGGTCAACAAGCACTTGATGAAAGACTTGATTGAGTTAGGATTGTGGAATGATACCATGAGAAACCGCCTCATCTCTACCAATGGATCGGTTCTTTCTGTTCCCGGAATCCCTCAAAATATCAAAGACCTCTACAAAACGGTCTGGGAGATCTCTCAGAAAATCATCATTGATATGTCTGCAGATCGTGGAGCCTACATCTGCCAGTCTCAAAGCATGAACATCTTCATGCAAGATCCAAATTTTGGAAAGCTTACCTCCATGCACTTCTACGCCTGGAAAAAGGGTTTGAAGACAGGCATGTACTACCTACGCTCTCAAGCCGCTACTTCAGCGATCAAGTTTACCTTGGATAAGTCTCAGCTTGAGCAACCAAAAATCGAAAAGGCAAACGAAACAGAAACTTTAAAAACACAAAAGCAAGATTCCATCGCCTGCTCCCTGGATGATCCGGAGGGTTGTGAGATGTGCGGAAGCTAAATCGATATTCTAGAGTTCATTAATACTTAAAGGCGTTTGATTTTATCAAACGCTTTTTTTTCCCCTAAATTCATTCCCATGACTAAAGAAACGCTACTCCAAAGACTAGACCACTTGAACCTTCAATCCAAGGCTAAGTTTGGCATCTTTACTCCACAGCACATGGTGGAACATTTGATTCTTACACTAAAATTGTCCTCCGGAAGAATCCCAATCCCCGAAATAGTTCCTAACGAAAACCAACTTGCGCAAAAGCAAGCACTCCTCTTTACAGACATCCCTTTTCCGCAAGGCATCAAGATTCCTGGACTCCCCGATGCCTTACCTGAGCTTCGATTCACTGATTTGGAAACTGCAAAAATAACCCTCATTTCGAGTTGGGATGCTTACCATCTCGTGTTTCAAGAAAATCCTATGAATTTAACCCCACACCCGCGATTTGGGCCACTCAATTACGACGAATGGGAACGATTTCATGCCAAACACATAGACCATCATTTGGGTCAATTTGGCTGTTAAAAAAAAGTCAGGAGCCTTCCTAAGCCTCTTCAATAGTAGACACCCCTCCAGAGACCATAAACTTCATCACCTCAGAATTTTTTACACCTTTGAGTGGGATAACCTTATCTCTCTTCACCAAGAATACGTTTCCAGACACATTGTAGCTATGTGGAAAATAAACCGCTACAAAGTCAGGTGCACCTACGGGAGTCATGTCCTCTTGAGTGATAAATCCTAGTCGCTTCATATTCTCAGAAACTTCTACCAGAACAGGAGAATTAAATTTCTTTTTTTCTCCCACAAAAGCCCCCATCAAATCCTTAATGGAGGTATACAATAGGCTCACAAAAGGAATCTTAAATACCCCGCGTTCAAACCAATCAAAAAGTGGCTTGGTAAAAAATAAACTTGCCAAATACCCCACAAAAGTAATCAAAGCGAGGACCATTAAGATTCCAATTCCCGGAATAGGGACGGGAATCAGATTATCAAGAAAAAGAAAAAGTTGATAAATAATATAGACCGTTACCGCCAATGGAGTGAGGAATAACAATCCTCTAAAGAAATAAGCAAGCAGTTTTCGGTAGGTAACAGACATAAATAGGGAATTAGAATAATTTCATCCAGGCATATGATCAACAACAAACTCAGTCAAGAAGTTTGATCTTCACGCTCCGGTAGTAGATCACGCTCTCGGGGTCATGCGCTTGAAGTGCGATCGTTCCACGATCAAACCGTTTTGGATCGGTACCAATAGTGCGCTTGGTGTCTGCAGACTCATCGTATTCCATTACCACTTTGCCATTGAGTGCTACCGAAATTTGGTCTCCCCTTACCACCACATGATAGGTATACCAGTCTCCATCCTGAACATATACCTCGCGGACATCCTGCACCGCATAAAGGCTAGCTGACTTCCGCCAGTCTGAATGACTTTGGTTTACCTGAATCTCATAGCCTTTTTCTGGCCAACCAGTTTCCTGGTAAGTGGTATGAATGAAGATCCCCGAATTGGCCTTGGGCATGGTCTTCACTTCCACTAGCAATTCAAAATTTTTAAAGTCAGCATTTCCAACCTTACCCGCGTAAAAAGCATGTCCCCTAGGTCCTGAGACTTTGAGCAGTTTGTTTTCGATCGAAAAAGAACCTGGGTTCTCTGAAATTTTCCAACCCTCCAGATTTTCGCCTGAAAATAATTCAATCCAAGAATCATTTTGGGCAAAGCTAGCAGCTTGGAAAAAAAAGAGCAGAAGTAGGGTGAAAATAGATTTCATATGCATAGAGGTCAAGGTGAACACATTCAAGATAAACAAAATTCAATGCATAAAAAAAGGCCCTGAAGAAACTTCAGGGCCTTCTGTGTAAATCTTAACTAATTACAAGTCAATTCCCATAAAAGACATGAATGCAATACCCATTAATCCGGTAAGCAACATCGTAATTCCTAGACCTTTCAATCCATTGGGAACTTGTGAATACTTCAAACGCTCACGGATAGCTGCTAGCAAGACAATCGCCAACATGAAACCAAATCCAGATCCAAAGCCATACACTGCAGACTCAGCAAGGGTGTAATCCCGCTGTGCCATAAACAAACAACCCCCAAGAATCGCACAGTTTACCGCAATCAATGGAAGGAAAATTCCCAACTGACCGTACAATGCCGGAGAGAATTTTTCCACGACCATTTCTACCAACTGCACAATACCTGCGATGATCGCAATGAACATGATAAATCGAAGGAATGACAAATCAATGGGTGCCAAGCCTGCTGAAATCCAGGTAAGTGCTCCCTCTTTCAATACAAACTCATTCAACAACCAGTTGAAGGGCACAGTAACACCCAACACAAAAACTACTGCGGCACCGAGGCCAACAGCTGTACTTACTTTTTTGGAAACGGCAAGAAAAGAGCACATTCCCAAAAAGTACGCGAAAATCATATTATCAATGAAAATCGATCGAATACCTAAACTAAATAATTCCATGGTCAGCTTGTCTTAATTAATGTTCTACGTAACCTGTTTTGGTACGCTGTACCCAAACAATCAATCCCAAAATAATAAATGCACCTACTGGTGTCACCATCAATCCATTGGTGGCTAACTTGAAATCTGGGCCAAACCAACTGGAAACATACTCGAATACAGGAACACCAAAAACTGCTCCAGAACCCCAAAGCTCTCGGAAGAAAGCCACTGTAAGGATGATCCAAGCATACCCTAAAGCAGACCCTAAACCGTCAAGCATGGAGTCGTAGGGCTTGTTACCCATGGCGAAAGCTTCCAATCTACCCATCACGATACAGTTGGTGATAATCAATCCAATAAATACGGAAAGCTCCTTGTACATATCGTAGGCAAAAGCTTTCAAAATCTCACTTACAATAGTTACTAGGGTAGCTACAACCGCCAATTGAACAATGATTCGTACGCGTGCAGGAATGGTATTTCGCATCAACGAAATCACATAATTTGAAAGGGCTACTACAAATATTACCGATATCGCCATAACCAAGGTAGGCTGCATTTGTGTGGTAACAGCCAAGGAAGAACAAATACCAAGTACTTGGACCGTTATTGGATTGTCATCTATTAGTGGGTCTGTAACTAATTTTCTTCTCCTTTTCGAGAGTAAAGGCTCAGCTGCCTTAACTACCAATTCCTTTTCTAATGTTTCAGTACTCATAAGTAAGTTGTTTGAATGAGTTAATGTTAAAGTGCAGCAACAACTGCCTTTGGGGTTGACTTCGCTTTGATGTAAGCTTCGTAATTGCCCATGTAAGCTTTCAACATGTTGTTGACGCCATTACCTGTGATCGTAGCACCTGACATGCCATCTACCTTATGCGCATCATCTCCGTACTCTTTGCCCTCTCCTTTTTGCATCATCACAGTAACCAAGGCACCGGATTCATCAAAAATTTTCTTTCCTACATACCGGTCTTGTACTTTCGCTTCCGTGATTCGTGCACCTAGACCTGGGGTCTCTGCAGCGTGAGCAAGTGTAATCCCCCCAATGGTGTTCATGTCTGTATCAAGGGCAAGGTAACCCCAAATCGCATCCCATAGACCTGCTCCATACATCGGGAAGATATACGATTCTACTTGGTCGGGCTTACCTTCTGCATGAAAAATAAATACCGGATAGGCACGCTCCTCTGCTGGCTTCTTGTAATCCTTCGCGATTTCAACCTTCTCTGCACTTACCCCTTCCTTTGTAATTTCCTTTCCAGTGACATCAACTACTGTAGAGGAAATTCTTGAGGAATAAAACTCATTTACTTGTTCTGGGGTCATGGCTGCAATTTCTTCAGCAGAAATCACAGCGCCCAGGATTTGCTTTTTCTTGTCCAAAGCAATAGCTTCTTGCTGCCATGGTCCCAGTACTTGAGCCGATCCTGAAAGTAACAATCCCAGGATGATGGTCAATACTGCCGAATAAACGATGATGTAAGTATTAGATTGTTGCACGTTGTAACCTCCTTGTTTTATTTGCCTTCACTACATAATGATCAATCAATGGCGCAACCACATTCATAAAGAGCACCGCCAACATGATTCCTTCAGGGTAAGCTGGGTTGGTGACTCGAATGATGACAGTTAGCACCCCAATCAAAATCCCGTATATCCATTTTCCTAACTCTGTCTGCGCAGCAGATACAGGGTCAGTAGCCATAAATACTACTCCAAAAGCCAAACCTCCCATTACCAAATGGTAGTGTGCCGGCATGGCCATAAATTCGTTGACTTGCAGGGCATTCATGACTAGACCCATCGCATAGGCTCCACTAAATCCCCCTACTATGATTTTCCAGCTTGCTACACCGGTAGCCACTAGGATCACTGCACCGATCAATGCCATCAAGGTGGAAGTCTCTCCTATGGAACCAGGGATCCATCCCATAAACATACTCATGAAACTGTAATCAGCTCCAATCGCTGCATTGTGCGAAGTCAAGGCCTCCACTACTGGTGTGCCATCGATACTTGAATTGTAAGCTACAGCTAAAGCTGTTGCTCCTGAAAATCCATCCACAGCAGCCTTATCACCAAGATAGGTCCATACTAGATCTCCAGAAATTTGTGCTGGGTAGGCAAAGTAAAGGAACGCTCGTGCGGTCATGGCTACGTTAAGGATGTTCATCCCTGTGCCTCCAAAAACTTCTTTTCCGATGACTACAGCAAAGACAGTAGCCAATGCCACCTGCCAGAGCGGAATAAAGGGAGGCATTACCAAGGCAATCAACATCCCTGTTACGAGGTACCCTTCCGAAATCGGATGATTACGAATGACACAGAACGTAAATTCGGTAGCCAAACCAACCGCATAGGATACAATCAAGGTAGGGAGCACGGTAAGCGCACCAAAAATTGCCTTGTCGAGGAAAGTTCCTTCGCCGCCAGTCGCAATGAAGTGCTGGTGGCCAATATTTAAGATGCCGAAAAGTAAAGCTGGAATCATGGCAATCACTACTGTGATCATCACCCGCTTTAAATCTGTAGCATCTTTGATTTGTGCGCCTTTGGACTTGGTTACCAAGTCAGGGGCAAAGGCAATGGTTCTATGCCCTTCATACAGCGTATGGAATTTTTCCCACTTGCCACCCTTTTCAAAGTTTGGCTTCATTCCATCGAAGAGATTTTGTAATAACTTCATAGCTTAATTATACATTAACAATTCAATCCCGTGACGAACAAGCTCTTGCAATTCGTTTTTTGACGGATCTACAAATTCGCAAAGCGCCACATCTTCCTCTATCACTTCATACAAACCTAGCTCCTCCATTTCATCAAAGTCCTCTGTCACGATAGCCTTGAATAAGTAGGTAGGTAAAATATCCATCGGCATTACCTTTTCAAAAACACCGGTCACCACAAATGGGCGCTCTTCTCCGTGCGTATTGGTATCTACTTTAAATTCTCCACTCTTGAGAAACGAGAACATGCCAATGGCTTTGTGGAAGCTAAGCTTAGTAGCACTTGGCTTCAACCAACCCAAGAACTCCTCGTATTTTCCTTCAGGAATCACGGTGACTTGGTTGTGATAAAAACCTAGATATCCTTGAGCATCTACTTTCTCTCCTGTCAAAATATTGCCAGCAATAATCCGTAGATTTTCTGCCTGTCTGCTGTCTCCTAAAAAGGTGCTCACATTAGCTCCCGTGTAGGTCTTTACATATCCTTTTTGAGTCAACTCAGAACCCGCCAAAACAATTACTTTGGAAGCATCATAAATTCCTTCCAAAACAAATTTTCCGATTTGAACTACCCCATACGGTGCTACTGTCCAAGCGATATCTCCTTTGTTGATCGGATCTAGGTGATGAATTTGCGTACCTACATTTCCTGCGGGATGTGGACCAGAAAACTGGTTGATTTGTGCATTTTTTATCCCTGAAAAAATTGCGGGAACAGCCTTGGAACCGTCTACATTGAGATGAACTTTCCCAGTAGTCAATTTAGCAAGGGCATGAATACCCGCCTGAAAATAGCGCTCATCGCCTTGTAGCAAGAACGGAACTTCAGGAGCTAGTGGATGGGTATCAAACCCAGAAACAAAAATGGCCTTGGGGTTGTCGGCCGGATTGGCAACAATCCCATAAGGTCGCTGAATTACGTTTGGCCAAACACCTGAGGCAGCAAGTTTTTCCACCAAAGTGGCTCGATCTTGTCCGAGATCCAAAGCTCCAAATTTTTCGTGTGTAACCGTGGTGTCGGCGAGAATCTTTATTTCCAAAAGCTTTCTCTTGTCACCTCTTTTGATTTCCACTATTTCCCCAGAAACCGGAGAAGCATAGATTACCTGATCCATGGCCTTGTCCATGAGAATTGGAGTGCCTGCTTTTACAGTATCTCCC
>Ga0209551_1000136_pt1 | contig 23951 bp, 25 predicted proteins | sample LauGreSuBDMM15SD_2_FD_187568 | JGI IMG/M metagenome (GOLD analysis project Ga0209551, IMG submission 187568) | Freshwater lake microbial communities from Lake Michigan, USA - Su13.BD.MM15.SD (SPAdes) (version 3) | ecosystem: Environmental > Aquatic > Freshwater > Lake | place: Lake Michigan, USA... | reverse complement strand
TGAAGCCCTACCCTAAAGAGTGGGGCTGACTTGCGCGCAGTGGTACTCAAATAAAAAAGCGACGAATAAATTGAACTGACCCCATAAAGTTGGACACCCGTCCAGCCTTTTGGGGTTTTTTCATGAGTAAGTATTCAGAGCAGTTTAAGCTATCGTTAGTTCAACAATATTTGTCTGGTACTGACGGCTTAAAGTTTATTGCCCGAGAACATAGGTTAGAACATTCTTTGATACGCAGATGGGTATCCGCGTATCAACAGCATGGCATTTCTGGATTGCAAACGAAATATGTCGTGTACAGCGCTGAGTTCAAATTAATGGTTCTTGAGCGTATGCGCCTCGACGAATCGTCTCAAGAACAAGCCGCTGCATTATTTGATATTCGAAGTCCCGCCCAAATCGGGGTATGGAAGCGCGGTTATGATCAGCATGGTCTAGAGGCTTTAACCCCCCGACCTAAAGGTAGACCGCGACGTATGAGTGACTCTTCATCGCCCAAGAGAATCAATTCGCCTGCAGATGATGCCTCGCGTAGTCGTGAAGACTTGCTCGAAGAGGTGCATCAACTACGCATGGAGAATGCATATCTAAAAAAGCTGAGAGCCTTAGTCCAAGCAGAGCAGCAAGTGCAGCTCAAAAAGCAGAAATAGTGCTTGAACTAAGGCATCTGTACCCTATTGCAGCATTACTTAAATTAGCAGGGTTAGCGCGTAGTACCTTTTACTATCAACAAAAGGCGCGTGAATCGGTCGATAAATATCAGCAGATCAAGGACTCGATTCGTGAAGTCTTTGATCGCCACAAGGGGCGATATGGCTATCGGCGCATAACCGCAACCCTGGTGCAGATGGGCAAGCATGTTAATCATAAAACTGTTCAACGCTTAATGAATCAGCTTGGACTCAGATCGCTCGTCAGGCCCAAGAAGTACAGGTCTTACAGAGGGGCTATGGGGGTTGCAGCCCCAAATATACTGGCCCGCCAGTTCAATGCGCAACAAATCAACCAGAAATGGGTTACCGACGTGACAGAATTTAATGTTGCCGGTGAAAAACTATATTTATCGCCCGTTTTAGATCTCTATAACGGAGAAATCGTTGCCTTCGAAACCTCGAGGAGGCCAATATTTGAAATGGTGGGTTCAATGCTTCAACAGGCGATTACCAAGCTTGCCCCTCAGGACACACCGATCATTCACTCAGACCAAGGCTGGCAATACCAAATGCCTACTTTTAGGAAAATGCTTAAGCAGCGCCAAATCACCCAGAGTATGTCTAGAAAAGGTAATTGTTTGGATAATGCGACGATGGAAAGCTTCTTCGGTACGCTTAAAAGCGAATTCTTTTACTTGAATAAGTTCAGTAGTTATGAAGAGCTGAACAAGGGTCTAAAGGAATATATTCATTATTACAACAACGATCGCATCAAGCTAAAACTAAAAGGACTGAGCCCCGTTCAATACAGGAATCAGTCCCTTAGTACACTAGCAACTTAAACTGTCCAACTTTATGGGGTCAGTTCAAATCGTCGCTTTTTTTTACTACCTAGCTAGCTGCGCAATCAACTTAGATGATGCGTGCAGCTTCGATCAACTTTGTCGCAGTCCAAGACTTTGAACGCGAGATCGGGCGGCCTTCAGCGATTTCAACTGTATCGCCTTCGTTGTACTGATTGGTTTCATCATGCGCTTTGTATTTAGCAGAACGCATAATGATCTTGCCAAGCACAGGGTGCTTAACACGACGCTCAACCATTACGACGATGGTTTTATCCATCTTGTTACTGACGACTTTACCAACGAGCGTACGCTGACGCTTTGGCTTAGCTGCTTGAGTGGTGGTCATATTATTTTCCGGCCTTCTCAGACAACAACGTATGGACACGCGCGATATCGCGACGAACCTTACGAAATTGGCTGTGGTTGGTGAGCTGCTGAGTTGCCCGCTGCATACGCAGTCCGAACTGAGCCTTCAACAGGCTCTCGAGTTCTTGACCGAGTTCAGCAGCAGATTTAGCACGAAGTTCGCTTGCTTTCATATCGATTCCTTTTGACCCTTAGGCACCAATGTGCCGCGAGACGAAGGTGGTTGAGATAGGAAGCTTAGCGGCGGCAAGACGAAACGCCTCACGTGCCAACTCTTCACTAACGCCTTCCATTTCGTACAGCACTTTGCCGGGCTGAATTTCAGCAACCCAATACTCTGGGTTACCCTTACCGTTACCCATCCGCACTTCTGCCGGTTTTTGTGAAATCGGCTTGTCTGGGAAAATACGGATCCAGATACGACCACCACGTTTAACGTGACGGCTAATGGCCCGACGGGCAGATTCAATTTGACGAGCCGTTAAGCGACCACGACCGGTGGCTTTCAGACCAAACTCACCAAATGAAACCTGTGCACCGCGCGTTGCCAGGCCGGTATTACGGCCTTTCTGCTCTTTGCGATATTTCCTGCGCGCTGGTTGCAGCATGCTTATTCTCCTTCTGGTGCCGGCGCGGCGTCAGCCTTGCGCGGCGCACGACCACGACCTGCGGGACGAGCTGCACCTGCTGGACGTGCACCTTCGGGCTTGTCAGCTCGTGGTGCGCGACGCGGGCGGCGCTCTTCTTCGCGGGGCGCTGCGGTTTCAACGGCGGTTTCACCGTTGGCCAACATATCGCCTTTGTAAACCCAAACCTTAATGCCAATTACGCCATAAGTGGTGTGAGCTTCAGAGGTGCCGTAATCAATATTTGCACGCAAGGTATGAAGTGGCACGCGACCTTCGCGATACCATTCAGTGCGAGCAATTTCGATACCATTCAAACGACCAGCACTCATGATCTTGATGCCTTGTGCACCCAGACGCATTGCATTTTGCATGGCGCGCTTCATAGCACGGCGAAACATGATCCGCTTTTCAAGCTGTTGCGAGATCGAATCTGCAATCAGTTGGGCGTCGGTTTCTGGCTTGCGAATTTCTTCGATGTTGACGTGAACTGGCACGCCCATCAAGCGCTGCAAATCAGACTTAAGGCCTTCGATATCCTCGCCACGTTTGCCGATCACAATACCTGGGCGTGCCGAGTAAATTGTGATGCGAGCATTTTTAGCAGGGCGCTCAATGACAACGCGTCCAACAGAAGCAAGTTTCAGTTTCTTTTTCAGGTATTCGCGGACGCGAATATCTGAAAGCAGCATGCTGCCGAAATCTTTACCGTCTGCATACCACTTCGAGCCCCAATTACGTGTAACCGCAAGGCGGAACCCAATCGGGTGAATTTTCTGACCCATCGTGACTCCTTAAGCTCCGACCTTCACAGTGATGTGACAAGTCTGCTTTTCAATCTGGTTACCGCGCCCTTTGGCTCGTGCGGAAAAGCGCTTCATCGACTCGGCCTTGTCCACGTAAATCGTGGTGACCTTGAGTTCGTCGATATCTGCACCGTCGTTATGTTCGGCATTCGCGATAGCCGATTCAACGGCTTTCTTGAGGATACCTGCTGCCTTCTTATTAGTGAAGGTCAGGATGTTTAATGCCTGCGCAACAGACTTGCCACGGATCAGATCCGCAACCAATCTTGTTTTTTGCGCAGAGATATGCACCCCACGGATAATGGCTGAAGTTTCCATTGATTACCTCTTGGCCTTTTTGTCTGCTGCGTGACCTTTGAACGTGCGGGTCAGCGCAAACTCGCCGAGTTTATGGCCGACCATGTTCTCGTTAACGTAAACAGGAACGTGCTGGCGACCGTTATGCACCGCAATCGTAAGCCCGACAAACTCAGGCAAAATTGTGGAACGGCGCGACCAGGTTTTGATCGGTTTTTTACCTTTTTCGGCAATAGCAACCTCGACCTTTTTGATCAGGTGTGCATCGACGAATGGGCCTTTCTTGACTGAACGTGACATGATTCGCCCTCTTATTTACGCTTGCGGCGTTGGACGATCATATTGTCCGTCCGCTTGTTGCTACGGGTCTTGTAACCCTTAGCTGGGGTACCCCATGGACTGCGTGGCTCGCCGCCTTCGCCAGTACGACCTTCACCACCACCGTGTGGATGATCAACTGGGTTCATGGCAACACCACGCACCGTAGGACGAATGCCGCGCCAACGAACCGCACCCGCTTTACCAATTTGGCGCAAGCTGTGTTCTTCGTTTCCGACTTCGCCAATGGTGGCTCTACATTCGATGTGCACGCGACGAACTTCACCTGAGCGCAGGCGAACCTGAGCGTAAGTACCTTCGCGAGCCAACAGCACCGCCGAAGCGCCAGCCGAACGCGCCATTTGCGCACCCTTACCTGGCAACATTTCGATGCAATGAATTGTGGTACCCACAGGAATGTTACGAATGGGCAACGTGTTACCGGTACGAATAGGTGCTTCGATACCAGACACTAGCGTTGAGCCAACTTCGAGTCCGCGTGGGGCAATAATGTAACGGCGCTCGCCGTCTGCGTAACAGAGCAAAGCCAAGTGTGCAGTACGGTTTGGATCGTATTCAAGGCGTTCAACTTTGGCGGGGATTCCGTCTTTGTTGCGCTTGAAATCGACTAAACGATAATGTTGCTTGTGACCGCCGCCACGATGACGAATGGTGATGTGGCCGTTGTTATTACGGCCAGAACCACGAATTTTCTTTTCGAGCAAAGACGCAACTGGCGCGCCCTTGTGCAAATTAGGCGTAACCACCTTGAGCATGCCACGACGGCCAGGCGAGGTTGGCTTGGTTTTTAAGAGTGCCATTTAGTTGACCTCCGCCAGGTTGATTTCTTGACCGTCTTTGAGCGAAACGTACGCTTTGCGCTCGTTGCGACGACGACCAACAAACCGACCAAATCGTTTTGCCTTGCCCTTGCGATTCAAAACCGTGACATCTTCGACTTGAACTTTAAACATCAGTTCGACAGCCGCTTTGATTTCGGGCTTAGTTGCATCTGCAATGACGCGAAAGGCTACTTGGTTGTTTTTCTCGGCAACAAACGTGGCTTTTTCAGTCACGATCGGGGCCAGAATGATTTGCATTAGACGATGATCGTTCATGCCAGCATCTCCTCGAGTTGAGCAATTGCCGTTTTAGTGATCACAATCTTTTTGTAGTGAATCAAAGATAGGGGATCAGTGTTGCGTGGTTCAACCACGGCAACGTGCGGCAGATTACGTGTGGCGAGGTATACGTTTTCGTCGAGTGAATCAGTAATGATTAACACCGACTCTAAACCCATAGCCTTGAGCTTGTCGGCTGCAAGTTTGGTTTTAGGCGTCTCAAGCGTGAACGAGTCAACGATCGAAATACGATCTTCGCGAGCCAGTTGTGACAGAATCGAACGCAAACCAGCGCGATACATTTTCTTGTTCACTTTTTGGCTGAAGTTTTCTTCAGGCGAATTTGGAAATATCCGACCACCCCCACGCCACAAGGGCGAGGATGTCATACCAGCACGGGCGCGGCCTGTGCCTTTTTGACGGAAGGGTTTTTTCGTCGAGTGGTGGACTTCAGCACGTGTTTTTTGAGCACGGTTACCAGAACGCGCATTTGCTTGAAAAGCAATTACGATCTGATGAACCAGTGCTTCGTTGAAATCACGGCCAAATACTGTGTCAGGTGCAGCAAAAGTTGCCGAAGACTGACCTTGATCATTTAGGAGCTTGATATCCATCGATTAGGCTCCTTTTTTTGCAGGGGCTTTGATGGCCGGCCGCACGACGATATCGGCGCCTGGATAGCCGGGAACAGCGCCCTTAACCATCAACAGACCACGCTCAGCGTCTACACGGACAACATCAAGATTTTGCACGGTGCGCGTGTCGTCACCAAGGTGACCAGACATGCGCTTACCAGGGAAAATACGGCCGGGATCTTGGGCTTGACCAATCGAGCCAGGAACGCGGTGCGAACGGCTGTTACCGTGCGAGGCGCGTTGCGACTTAAAGTGGTGGCGCTTGATTGTGCCAGCGAAACCTTTACCAATTGTGGTACCGGTTACGTCGACTTGCTGGCCAGCTTCGAACACACTTTCGACAGCAACTACGCTGCCAGGAGTGAATTCGGCTGCGCGGGCAGGATCGAGACGGAATTCTTTGAGGATACTTCCGGCTTCTACACCAGCTTTGGCATAGTGACCGGTTTGTGGCTTGGCTACTCTGGAGGCGCGGCGCGCGCCATAAGCAACCTGAACAGCGGCGTAGCCGTCTGATTCAAGCGACTTAACTTGGGTCACGCGATTATTCGACACGTCGAGCACTGTTACAGGAATGGACTCACCATCCTCAGTAAAAATGCGCGTCATGCCGACCTTGCGGCCCACCAGACCAAGCCGATGTGCGGCAGGCGTGGTTGTCGATTTCGACATTGTTTTCTCCGGGGTTGGACCCCAAATCCCGACTACGATTGGTCGGGGCTGATAAAACCCGAATATTTCGGGTGCTCATATACTGCTGGGCTTTAAATATCCCTTTTATATTGCCAAGAAAACTGGCAAGTCTTGCATTCTAGCTTTTTTTCTGAACATCTGCAAGCGGTTGAGGCTTGCAGATGAAAATCTTCAGGCGTTTAAGCCTGTTTATTTATTGCAATGCGATTTCAACATCAACGCCAGCAGGCAAATCGAGGCGCATCAGCGCATCAACTGTCTTGTCTGTTGGATCGACGATGTCCATCAAGCGTTGGTGCGTCCGAATCTCGAACTGGTCGCGCGAGGTTTTGTTGACGTGCGGTGAACGCAAGACGTCAAAGCGGCGGATGCGTGTTGGCAGCGGCACTGGGCCACGAACCACGGCGCCTGTGCGCTTGGCTGTATCAACAATCTCGGCGGCCGACTGATCAATAAGTTTGTAATCAAAAGCTTTCAGACGGATGCGGATTTTCTGATTTTTCATGATGATTTCCAAAGAGCGAATTACTGCGGACCAAGGGCCCGCAGTCTAAAAATTTACTTCAAGATTTTTGCAACGACGCCGGCGCCAACGGTACGGCCACCTTCGCGAATTGCAAAACGCAGACCTTCTTCCATGGCGATTGGCGCTAAGAGCTTAATCGTCATTGAAACGTTGTCCCCTGGCAAGACCATTTCTTTGTCGGCTGGCAACTCGATCGTGCCGGTCACATCAGTCGTGCGGAAATAGAACTGTGGGCGATAGCCGTTAAAGAACGGTGTGTGACGACCGCCTTCTTCTTTTGACAGAATGTAGATCTCGGCGGTGAAGTCTGTGTGCGGCTTGATTGATGCGGGCTTAGCCAACACCTGGCCGCGCTCGACTTCTTCGCGCTTGGTGCCGCGCAACAAGATACCAACGTTATCGCCTGCCTGACCTTGGTCAAGCAATTTACGGAACATTTCAACGCCTGTGCAAGTCGTTTTGAGTGTGTCGTGGATACCGACGATTTCGATCTCTTCGCCGACCTTCACAATACCGCGCTCAATACGGCCGGTCACCACGGTGCCACGACCCGAGATCGAGAACACGTCTTCGACCGGCATCAAGAAGGCACCGTCAACGGCACGCTCTGGCAGAGGAATGTAGGTATCAAGGGCTTCGGCCAGACGCATAATCGCGCCCTCGCCCATCTCGCCCTTGTCGCCCTCGAGTGCCAGCTTAGCTGAGCCGGTAATGATTGGGGTATCGTCGCCTGGGAAGTCGTACTTCGACAGCAGCTCGCGCACTTCCATTTCAACCAACTCAAGCAGCTCGGCATCATCAACCATGTCGGCTTTGTTCAAGAACACGATGATGTAAGGCACGCCCACCTGGCGGCTGAGCAAAATATGCTCGCGCGTTTGGGGCATTGGGCCGTCAGCGGCCGACACGACCAGCACTGCGCCGTCCATCTGGGCGGCACCGGTGATCATGTTTTTAATGTAATCGGCGTGGCCGGGGCAATCTACGTGAGCATAGTGACGGTTAGCCGTCTCGTACTCGACGTGTGCGGTATTAATCGTAATACCGCGTGCGCGCTCTTCAGGAGCGGCATCAATCTGTGCGTAGCCTTTAGCTTCGCCGCCAAACTTTTGCGACAACACTGTTGTGATTGCCGCGGTCAGTGTGGTTTTACCGTGGTCAACGTGCCCAATGGTGCCAACGTTGACGTGTGGTTTGGTTCGTTCGAATTTACCTTTTGCCATGATTTTCCTCTAATTACTTGCCGCGGGCCGCGATAATTTCTTCGGCCACGTTTTTGGGTGCTTCGGAGTAGTGTTTGAATTCCATCGTGTAGGTTGCACGACCTTGGGTCAATGACCTCAAGTTCGTTGCATAACCAAACATCTCAGCGAGTGGGACCTCAGCTTTAATAACTTTGCCACCACCGACCATGTCGTCCAGCCCTTGCAACATGCCCCGACGTGAGGACAAATCGCCCATCACCGTACCGGCATAGTCTTCGGGTGTTTCGACTTCAACCGCCATCATTGGCTCTAATAACACGGGGCTTGCTTTACGCATCCCGTCTTTAAAGGCCATTGAGGCTGCCATACGGAAGGCGTTTTCGTTTGAGTCAACGTCGTGGTATGAACCAAAGAACAGCGTTGCTTTGACGTCAACAACTGGGTAGCCAGCCAAAATTCCGGAAGGCAAGGTTTCTTGAATACCCTTGTCAACTGCTGGAATGTATTCGCGTGGAACCACACCGCCTTTAATTGCATCGACAAATTGATAGCCGCCGCCTGGTGGAAGGGGTTCAATTTTCAGAACCACGTGGCCGTACTGACCGCGTCCACCCGACTGTTTGACAAACTTACCTTCGATTTCTTCGCAAACTTTACGAATAGTTTCACGGTAGGCCACTTGTGGCTTGCCGACGTTTGCTTCAACGTTGAACTCACGCTTCATGCGATCAACAATAATTTCAAGATGGAGCTCGCCCATACCCGAAATAATTGTTTGGCCTGACTCTTCGTCTGTGCGTACACGGAATGAAGGATCTTCTTGTGCTAAGCGCGACAAAGCCATACCCATTCTTTCTTGGTCTGCTTTAGTCTTTGGCTCAACAGCTTGCGAAATCACTGGTTCTGGGAACACCATACGCTCGAGCATGATGTGTGCGTCGATATCGCACAAGGTTTCGCCCGTGGTCACGTCTTTTAAGCCAACAACTGCGGCGATATCGCCTGCAACCACTTCTTTGATTTCTTCGCGGTTATTCGCGTGCATCTGCAAGATTCGACCGATACGCTCTTTTTTACCCTTGATCGGGTTATAGATGGTATCGCCCGACTTCAGTACACCCGAATACACGCGCACGAAAGTCAATTGGCCGACGTAGGGGTCAGTCATTAACTTGAACGCGAGCGCTGCAAATTTTTCTGAATCTTCAGCTTTGCGTGTGGTGGGTGTACCGTCATCGAGCTCGCCCTTCACTGGTGGAATATCCACTGGCGAGGGAAGAAACTCAATCACTGCGTCAAGCATGCGCTGTACGCCTTTATTTTTAAATGCTGTGCCACACAACATCGGCTGGATTTCGCAAGCAATCGTCCGAGTACGAATACCAAACAGAATTTCTTCTTCAGTGAGCGAACCGCCTTCGAGGTACTTGTCCATCAGCTCTTCAGACGCTTCTGCCGCTGACTCGACTAATTTTTCATGCCACTCGTCGGCCTCTGCCTGTAATTCGGCAGGGATTTCCATGTAATCGAACTTGATACCTTGGCTGGCTTCGTCCCAGATGATTGCTTTCATCTTGACAAGATCGATCACGCCGGTGAATTTTTCTTCGGCGCCAATTGGGAGCACGATAGGCACTGGGTTTGCTTTGAGGCGCGTTTTAAGCTGATCGTAAACTTTAAAGAAGTTTGCGCCGGTGCGATCCATTTTGTTCACAAAAGACAAACGGGGCACTTTGTACTTGTTGGCTTGACGCCATACAGTCTCTGATTGAGGTTGCACACCACCCACAGCGCAATAGACCATGCAAGCGCCGTCAAGCACACGCATTGAGCGCTCAACTTCAATTGTGAAGTCAACGTGGCCTGGAGTATCGATCACGTTGATGCGATGTTCGGGGTAGTTGTTGGCCATGCCTTTCCAGAAGGCTGTGGTCGCGGCAGACGTAATCGTGATTCCACGCTCTTGCTCTTGTTCCATCCAGTCCATGGTGGCGGCGCCATCATGCACTTCGCCAATCTTATGATTGACGCCGGTGTAAAACAAGATACGTTCGGTCGTGGTGGTTTTCCCTGCATCGATATGGGCAGAGATACCGATGTTGCGGTAGCGCTCGATCGGAGTTTTGCGAGACATGGCTGATCCTTAAATTACCAACGGAAATGACTGAAAGCTTTGTTAGCTTCGGCCATTTTGTGCGTATCTTCACGTTTTTTCATGGCGGCGCCGCGGCCTTCAGAGGCATCGAGTAACTCGCCGGCAAGACGGAGATCCATAGATTTTTCACCGCGCTTTTTTGCGGCTTCGCGCAACCAGCGCATTGCCAGTGCTAAACGGCGCACTGGACGTACTTCAACCGGCACCTGGTAGTTTGCACCACCAACACGACGGCTTTTAACTTCGACGACTGGTTTGATGTTGTTAATTGCGAGGTTGAAAACTTCGATGGGCTCTTTGCCTGTCTTGGTTTGAACCTGGGTTAACGCGCCGTAGACAATACGCTCAGCCACGGCTTTTTTGCCGGAGAGCATGACTACGTTCATAAATTTTGCAAGTTCGACGCTGCCGAATTTTGGATCGGGCAGAATGTCACGTTTGGGGACTTCGCGACGACGGGGCATATTAATTCCTTTGTGTCATTTCAGTTGAACCGCTGCCTTCAAACTGTTGGCTGCGGTCACGACTTACCAAAAGATAAGTCACTTACGTTGCCGCAGCATGACCATCATGCGTTGGCTGCACAGAACAGCACTAAACAAGCAAATTACTTAGCTTGCTTAGGACGCTTCGCACCATACTTAGAGCGTGATTGTTTGCGATCTTTCACGCCTTGCAAGTCGAGCGAGCCACGTACGATGTGATAGCGCACACCTGGCAAGTCTTTTACACGACCGCCGCGCACGAGCACGACTGAGTGTTCTTGCAAGTTGTGACCTTCACCACCGATGTACGAAATGATCTCGAATCCATTGGTCAGACGCACTTTGGCGACTTTACGCAGGGCCGAGTTAGGCTTTTTTGGTGTCGTGGTGTACACACGCGTGCACACACCGCGTCGCTGAGGGCAGTTTTCGAGCGCAGGGCTCTTGCTCTTAGTAACGCTGACTTCGCGCGGTTTACGCACGAGTTGGCTAATGGTTGGCATAACCTCTAATTCCCTTTTATCGCTGTTACTTACGTTTTGGCACCAGTTTGGCCTAACGTGTTTTCAGCATTCCCGTTCCTGGGCAGCTTGGCGCGAGCCCACCATCAAACGGAAATCCGTAAAAGAGCGGGTCTTGCCTAATCAAACCAGGGTGCATCAACAAGCCCAGAGCTGTTGAGTCCCAAAAATTACGGTAAGCCTAAGAGCTTAGCGTAAATCCCTACCTGGTGTCAACCGACGTAAGGTGAATTTTTTATGACTCACCTTAAGTCAATCTTTACCTTTATTGCCTATCTTGACGCACAACCCCGGCAAAACACACCGGGGTGGACGACAACATTTCAACCCTATTCTTCGGTGGCCTCTGGTGCTTCAGCAGCAACAGGGGCGTCTTCAAATGGGTTTGCCTGCTGACGGGCGGCTTCGCGTTCTGCCGCCTCGAAAGCTTCTTTCTCTTTACGAGCCACGTGGTAGGCCATTCCGGTACCGGCTGGAATTAAGCGACCCACGATGACGTTTTCTTTCAAGCCACGCAGCTCATCGCGCTTGCCCATAATGGCAGCCTCGGTAAGAACACGGGTGGTTTCCTGGAAGGACGCCGCTGAAATAAACGAATCTGTCGACAACGAAGCTTTAGTAATGCCCAGCAGAATGTTGTCGTATGTGGCGGGCCGCTTACCGGCTGCTTCCATGCGATCATTTTCATTCAACAGCTCGGCACGCTCAACCTGCTCACCCGTAATGAAGGACGTATCGCCCGCATCAACGATGTTAATCCGACGCAACATCTGGCGAACAATCACTTCGATGTGCTTGTCGTTAATCTTCACGCCTTGCAAGCGGTAAACGTCTTGCACTTCGTCTACGACGTAAGTCGCCAAGCGCTCGATGCCTTGTAAGCGCAAAATGTCATGTGGGTCGGCTGGGCCGTCAACAATCATCTCGCCTTTATTGACCACTTGGCCGTCATGTACAAGCACTTGTTTCTCTTTTGGAATCAAGAACTCATTGGCTTCGCCGTCAAGGTCTGTAATCACCAAGCGCTGCTTACCCTTCGTATCTTTACCAAACGAGACGGTACCCGTGATGTCAGCCAGCATGCCGGCGTCTTTCGGTGAGCGCGCTTCGAACAGTTCGGCAACACGTGGCAAACCACCTGTAATGTCGCGGGTCTTTTGCGACTCTTGTGGAATACGCGCCAAGACTTCACCCACTTGAACTTGCTGACCGTCACGCACAGTAATCAGTGCGCCGACTGGGAAAGAAATGTTCACTGAGTGATCTGTACCAGCAATTTTGACTTCTTCGCCCGTTTCGCCAATCAGCTTGATCTGTGGGCGCATCGCAATTTTGCCACCACGCGTCTTAGGCGTAATCACGACTAGCGTTGAGAGACCGGTCACATCATCGACTTGCTTGGCAACCGTGCCGCCCTCTTCGATGTTTTCAAAGCGCACCGCACCGGCATATTCAGACACAATCGGACGTGTCAGAGGATCCCAGTTTGCCAAACGCGCGCCGGCTTTCAGCACATCGCCATCTTTAACCTGCAGAGTGGCGCCGTAGGGCACTTTGTGACGCTCGCGTTCGCGATCGTTATCACCGAAAATCACCAACTCGCCAGAGCGCGAAATCGCAACGCGCTCTTTTTTAGGATTGGTAACATAGCGCATCGTGCTAGCAAAACGCACCACGCCGTTTGACTTGGTTTCAACACCGCTGGCCATGGCCGAGCGCGATGCTGCACCACCGATATGGAAGGTGCGCATTGTCAACTGCGTGCCTGGCTCACCGATTGACTGCGCAGCAATCACACCGACTGCTTCGCCAACGTTGACCAAATAACCACGACCCAAGTCACGGCCATAACAGTGTGCGCACAAGCCGTGACGTGTTTCGCACGTCAGTGGTGTACGAACGCGAACTTCATCAACGCCGAGCTTGTCGATGTAGTCAACGAGGTCTTCATCAAGCAAGGTGCCTTGATGAATAGCTGTCTCTTGCGTGTCAGGATTCACAATATCCACGGCCGCAACACGGCCCAAGATACGCTCGCGCAAGGGCTCGATGACTTCACCGCCCTCGACCAACGCTTTCATTGTGTAACCGGCAGTGGTTCCGCAATCGCTGATGGTGATAACCAGGTCTTGCGTTACATCAACCAGACGACGTGTCAGGTAACCAGAGTTTGCAGTTTTCAGTGCCGTATCAGCCAAGCCTTTACGAGCGCCGTGGGTTGAAATGAAGTACTGAAGCACGTTCAGGCCTTCGCGGAAGTTAGCTGTAATCGGAGTTTCGATAATCGAGCCGTCAGGCTTGGCCATCAAACCGCGCATACCCGCCAGCTGGCGAATCTGTGCAGCTGAACCACGTGCGCCTGAGTCGGCCATCATGTAGATCGAGTTGAACGACTCTTGACGAACTTTATCGCCGTGACGATCAACAACAGGCTCAGTCGCAAGCTGTTCCATCATGGCTTTACCCACTTTGTCACCCGCCTTGCCCCAGATATCCACAACGTTGTTGTAACGCTCTTGTGACGTCACCAGACCTGAAGAGTATTGCTTGTCAATTTCTTTGACTTCACGTGTGGCTTCGGCAAGAATTTCGACCTTCGCGGCTGGGATCAACATATCACCCATCGCAATCGAAATACCACCACGCGTTGCCAAACGGAAACCGGCTTGCATCAGCTTGTCGGCAAAAATCACCGTGTCACGCAAACCGCAGCGACGGAACGATTGGTTAATCAGGCGCGAAATTTCTTTCTTTTTCAGCGCACGGTTTAACACCGAGAAGGGGAGGCCGCGTGGCAAAATTTCTGACAACATGGCGCGACCGACTGTGGTCTCGACGCGTTGAACACCTTCGCTCCAGTCGTCTTTGCCCTCACGCGTCCACTCAGGCAAGCGCACCGTAATGCGTGTCTGCAGTGTGACTTCGTGATTGTCGTACGCACGATACACCTCGGCCACATCGGCCAAGAACATGCCTTCGCCCTTGCCGTTAGTGCGTTCGCGTGTTGCGTAGTAAAGGCCCAACACGATATCTTGTGAAGGAACAATTGACGGTTCGCCGTTTGCTGGAAACAACACGTTGTTTGAAGCGAGCATTAACGTGCGGGCTTCAACCTGCGCCTCAAGCGACAGCGGCACGTGAACGGCCATCTGGTCGCCGTCAAAGTCGGCGTTAAACGCGGCGCAAACCAACGGATGCAGTTGGATGGCTTTGCCTTCGATCAAGATGGGCTCAAACGCTTGGATGCCCAAGCGATGCAGCGTTGGAGCACGGTTCAACATCACCGGATGTTCGCGAATCACATCTTCGAGAATATCCCAAACGACTGGCTCTTGGCTTTCTACAAGCTTTTTAGCCGCCTTGATGGTGGTGGCTAAACCCATCAGTTCTAAACGGTTAAAAATGAAAGGTTTAAACAGCTCAAGCGCCATCAGTTTGGGCAAGCCGCACTGGTGGAGCTTGAGCGTTGGGCCCACCACAATGACCGAACGGCCAGAGTAGTCGACACGCTTACCAAGCAAGTTTTGACGGAAACGTCCGCTCTTGCCTTTAATCATGTCGGCAAGCGATTTCAGTTGGCGCTTGTTTGCGCCAGTCATCGCTTTACCGCGACGACCGTTATCGAGCAACGAGTCAACAGACTCTTGCAGCATGCGCTTTTCGTTACGCAGAATGATCTCTGGCGCTTTGAGTTCGAGCAAGCGCTTCAGACGATTGTTGCGGTTGATGACGCGGCGATACAGGTCGTTCAAATCTGAGGTTGCGAAACGGCCACCATCTAGCGGTACCAACGGACGCAAGTCTGGTGGTAACACGGGCAGCACTTCCATGACCATCCACTCTGCTTTGATGCCAGACTTTTGGAAGCCTTCAAGCACTTTGAGACGCTTTGAAATCTTCTTGATCTTGGCTTCTGAGGACGTTGCAATCAGTTCAGCGCGCAGCGTTTCAACTTCGCGATCGATATCAATCGTACGCAAGAGTTCACGAACGGCCTCTGCGCCCATCAAGGCACGGAAGTCATCGCCGTACTCTTCTGTTTTAGCGATGAAGTCGTCGTCAGACATGATCTGACCGCGTTTGAGCGGAGTCATGCCGGCTTCAATGACGCACCATGCTTCAAAGTACAACACGCGTTCGATATCACGCAAGGTCATATCGAGCACCATCCCTAAACGGGAAGGCAAGCTCTTTAAGAACCAGATGTGCGCGACAGGGCTAGCGAGTTCAATATGGCCCATGCGTTCGCGACGCACTTTAGCCACAGTGACTTCAACCCCGCACTTCTCGCAAATCACGCCGCGATGTTTCAGGCGTTTATATTTGCCGCACAAGCACTCATAATCTTTGATTGGACCAAAGATTTTTGAACAAAACAGACCATCGCGCTCGGGTTTAAACGTGCGGTAATTGATGGTTTCGGGTTTGCGCACTTCACCATAAGACCAAGAGCGGATCTTTTCAGGAGAAGCGATACCAATTTTGATGGCATCGAACTGATCGTCTTGCGAAACCTGTTTAAAAAGGTCGAGTAGCGCTTTCATTATTTACGCTCCAGATCCATGTCAAGTGCCAAGGAACGAATTTCCTTGACGAGCACATTAAACGACTCAGGCATGCCTGCATCGATCGTGTGATCACCCTTGACAATGTTTTCATATACCTTGGTACGGCCCACGATGTCATCGGATTTAACCGTCAACATTTCTTGCAACGTGTACGACGCGCCGTATGCTTCAAGTGCCCAGACTTCCATCTCACCAAAACGCTGGCCACCAAACTGAGCTTTACCGCCCAATGGCTGCTGTGTCACCAACGAGTATGGCCCAGTTGAGCGTGCATGCATCTTGTCGTCAACCAAGTGGTGCAACTTCAGATAATGCATAAAACCAACTGTGACTGGACGCTCAAACTGCTCGCCAGTGCGACCGTCGTAGAGCCACGCTTGTGTGCGTGATTCTGTTAGGCCCATACGTTTAGCTACGTCTTCGGGGTAGGCAAGTTCAAGCATGTCGGTGATCTCTTGCTCGGTAGCACCGTCAAATACGGGCGTTGCAAAGGGCACGCCGTTTTTGAGGTTTTGCGCAAGCTCGATCACTTCGTCATCATTGAGCTCTTCGATACGGGCGCCTGTGCCTGTACCGTTGTAAACCTGATCAAGGTAAGCACGAAGTTTTTTAACTTCAATTTTTTGTTGATCACGCAACATGTCGCCAATGCGGTTTCCGAGGCCCTTAGCTGCCCACCCAAGGTGGACTTCAAGCACCTGACCCACGTTCATGCGCGAAGGCACGCCCAAGGGATTCAACACAATGTCGGCGGGTGTACCGTCGGCCATGTGCGGCATATCTTCAACTGGCGTAATACGTGAAACCACACCTTTGTTGCCGTGACGACCGGCCATCTTGTCACCAGGCTGCAGGCGACGTTTGACGGCGAGATAGACCTTGATCATTTTGAGCACGCCTGGTGGCAGCTCATCGCCTTGGGTCAGTTTCTTACGCTTTTCTTCGAAGGCTAGGTCAAATTGATGACGCTTTTGTTCGAGAGATTCTTTGGCTTGCTCAAGCACGACAGCATGACTTTCGTCGGCAAGACGAATGTCAAACCACTGCCAGCGATCGAGGTCAACCAAATACTCTTTGGTTAGAACCGCACCTTTAGCTAGCTTGCGCGGGCCGCCATTGACAACTTTTTTAACCAGCATCTTTTCGATACGGTCAAAGGTGTCATTCTCGACAATACGCAATTGATCATTCAGGTCTTGGCGATAACGACGCAGCTCATCATCGATAATGGCCTGCGCACGCTTGTCACGTACGATTCCTTCACGCGTAAACACTTGTACGTCGATGACGGTACCGACCATGCCTGAAGGCACGCGCAGTGAAGTGTCTTTAACGTCAGAGGCCTTTTCACCAAAAATTGCGCGAAGCAATTTTTCTTCTGGTGTCAGCTGTGTTTCACCTTTGGGTGTCACTTTACCCACCAACACGTCATCGGCACGGACTTCTGCGCCGATATGAACGATGCCTGACTCATCAAGTCGGTTGAGTTGTGTTTCAGCCAAGTTGCTAATGTCGCGGGTAATTTCTTCGGGGCCCAACTTAGTATCGCGTGCGACGACGGTTAGTTCTTCGATGTGGATCGAGGTGTAACGGTCATCGGCAACAACTTTCTCAGAGATCAGAATCGAGTCTTCAAAGTTATAGCCGTTCCAGGGCATAAAGGCGATGAGCATGTTTTGACCAAGGGCCAATTCGCCCAAGTCAGTTGACGCACCATCGGCCAACACATCGCCTGCCGCAACCAAATCACCACGGCGCACAATTGGGCGCTGATTGATATTGGTGTTTTGGTTTGAGCGGGTGTATTTAATCAGGTTGTAAATATCAACACCGACTTCGCCTGCAACGTTTTCGTTGTCGTTGACTCGAATCACAATACGATCAGCGTCAACGTGGTCAACGATCCCGCCACGCAGTGCTTGAACAGTTGTGCCTGAGTCGACCGCAACGGTGCGTTCGATACCGGTACCCACCACTGATTTTTCTGGACGCAAACATGGAACAGCCTGACGCTGCATGTTGGCACCCATCAAAGCGCGGTTAGCGTCATCGTGCTCTAAGAACGGGATGAGCGATGCCGCAACTGACACAATCTGCGAAGGCGCCACGTCCATGTAATGCACATTGGCTGGCGCGGTCAGCAGTGTCTCGCCAGCTTGGCGGCAAGCAACCAGATCATCGGTGAAGCGACCCGTTTCACTGAGCTCGGCGTTTGCCTGCGCAATAATATAGTCGCCTTCGGCAATCGCTGAAAGATATTCGATCTGGTCCGTTACGCTGCTATCGACGACTTTGCGGTAAGGCGTTTCAAGAAAGCCGTACTCGTTCAATCGCGCATAGAGTGCCATCGAATTAATCAGACCGATGTTCGGGCCCTCAGGCGTCTCGATTGGACACACCCGGCCGTAATGGGTTGGGTGCACGTCACGGACTTCGAAGCCTGCCCGCTCACGCGTCAAACCGCCAGGTCCTAAGGCTGAAACGCGACGCTTGTGCGTAATCTCAGATAAGGGATTGGTTTGATCCATAAACTGCGATAACTGGCTTGAACCAAAGAACTCTTTGATCGCTGCCGAAATCGGCTTGGAGTTAATCAGGTCGTGCGGCATCAGGTTTTCTGTTTCGGCCTGACCCAAGCGCTCTTTGACCGCGCGCTCGACTCGTACCAAACCAGCGCGGAACTGATTCTCGGCTAACTCGCCAACACAACGCACACGACGATTACCAAGGTGATCAATATCATCAATCTGTCCGCGGCCGTTACGCAATTCGACCAAGATTTGAATCGCCTTGAGGATGTCATCATTGGTTAGCGTCATGGCGCCGGTGATGTCATCACCGCGGCCCAAACGGCTATTGACTTTCATCCGACCAACACGTGACAAGTCGTAAGTATCTTCGCTGTAAAACAAACGCTGAAAGAGCGCTTCGACGGCATCTTCAGTGGGTGGTTCGCCAGGGCGCATCATGCGATAGATTGCAACGCGCGCGGCCATTTGGTCGGCGGTTTCGTCTGTGCGCAAGGTTTGCGAAATGTAAGGACCGCAATCGAGGTCGTTGGTGTAGAGGGTTTGGATATTGGTCACGCCGGCAATACGCAGCGCACTCAATACACCTTCTGTGATCTCGTCGTTGGCGGCTGCGATCAGCTCGCCGGTGTCTGCGTCGACGATATTAGTCGCCAACACTCGCCCAATGAGAAAATCTTCGGGTACAGAGATGCGCTCGATTTTGGCGGCTGCGATATCACGCAGATGTTTGGCATTGACGCGCTTGTCTTTCTCAACTAGCACTTTGCCACTGCGATCTTGGATATTAAAGCGCGCCATCTCGCCTTTCCAGCGGTCGCCAACAAAATCCATCATGGCGCCCTCATCTTGCAGCGCAAACTGATCAAAAACGAAGAACTGCGAGAGGATTGCCTCGCTAGTCAGGCCGATTGCTTTCAGCAAGATCGTGACCGGCATCTTTCGACGGCGATCGACCCTGAAAAACAAGACGTCTTTTGGATCGAACTCAAAGTCAAGCCACGAGCCGCGGTATGGAATCACGCGAGCCGAAAATAACAACTTGCCTGAGCTATGCGTTTTACCGCGATCATGTTCAAAGAACACGCCGGGCGAACGATGCAACTGAGACACAATGACGCGCTCAGTACCGTTGATGACAAATGAGCCGGTGCTAGTCATAAGCGGAATTTCGCCCATGTAGACTTCTTGCTCTTTGACTTCTTTAACGGTCGGTTTAGAGATCTCACGGTCTAGCAACACGAGGCGCACTTTGGCGCGCAACGGGGAGGCATAGGTTAGACCGCGAAGCTGACATTCTTTCACGTCAAACACGGGTTCGCCTAAGCCGTAGCTAACGAACTCGAGTCTCGCCATATGGTTATGGCTGACGATCGGAAAAATTGAACTAAAGGCCGCTTGCAAACCTTGCTCTTTGCGTGTTGAGGGGGTGATCTCAGCTTGCAAAAAGGTTAGGTATGATTGAAGCTGTGTCGCAAGCAGAAAAGGAACGTCTTGAACGTCTTCACGCTTTGCGAAGCTTTTGCGGATGCGCTTTTTTTCGGTAAACGAGTAAGGCATGAGCACTCCGACTCGAGGTTACAAAGGGCCGTCAACCACGGCCCGGGGTAAAACAAAGAAAATTCTGGTACTACAAACGACTTCAGAAAACCCGACTATTTGTCGAACTGCCCTATTTATATAAGGCGACCCCGAGTGCTAGAGAGGTTTTCTGAAGACGCGAATGCCCGGGAAGGCAATTACACTTTCCCGGGCGACTAGCAAAAAGGCTTACTTCAACTCGGCCTTAGCGCCGGCTTCTTCAAGCTTCTTCTTAGCAGCTTCAGCGTCAGCTTTAGCAATGCCTTCTTTCACTGGCTTTGGTGTGCCATCAACCAAATCTTTAGCTTCTTTCAAGCCAAGACCAGTGATTTCGCGAACAGCTTTAATGACGCTTACTTTGTTTGCGCCGATTTCTGTCAGATGAACAGTGAACTCTGTCTGCTCTTCAGCAACAGCAGCAGCGCCGCCGGCAGCTGGGGCAGCAACTGCAACAGCAGCAGCAGCAGCAGACACGCCAAACTTCTCTTCCATTTCTTTGATCAACTCTGACAATTCAAGCACTGTCATGCTAGAGATTGCGTCGAGGATTTCAGCTTTATTAGCCATTTGTAGAACTCCAGATTAAATAAAGTTTGCCAGGGGTTGGTATCGCTTGTCGTTCAATGAAGTTTCAGCTGACCGCAATTAAGCGGCCTGCTTTTGATCGCGCACAGCCGCTAGGCCACGCACGAGCTTGGTTGGAACTTCGTTGAGAGTACGTACAAACTGCGCGATCGGCGCCTGCATGGTTCCAAGCAATTTTGATAACAACTCGTCGCGTGACGGCATCGTGGCCAAGGCCTTAACACCATTGACATCAAGGATACTGTTGGGCAAAGCCCCAGCTTTGATGGCTAGCTTTTCGTTGGTTTTCGCAAACTCTGAAAGAACTTTTGCAGCAGCAACTGGATCGGTGCTGATCGCATAGATCAGGGGACCAACCAGCTTTGTTGATAACGCCTCGAAAGGTGTACCAACAATTGCTTTGCGTGCCAGCGAGTTTTTTAAGACTCGCAAGTACACGCCCGACGCACGCGCATTTTTGCGCAGTACGGTGACAGAGGCGACGTCCAGACCACGGTACTCTGCAACTACAATCGACTGTGCCGTCGCGACTTGCGTCGTGACGTCTTCGATTACAACTGCCTTCTCATTACGATTGAGACTCACGGTTTGAACACTCCATCAAAAGATGCGGGGGAAAAATTCCCTTTGCATCAACCGAATGCGGCGAACCTGGTCGAGTTCTTAAAAGAAATCTTCCGTGGACGCCGTCTGCGCTGGATCTAGAGACTTCCTAGTATTAAGCTTCGACTATTGGATAAAAATGACTTTATCGCAACAGCTTTTGCTCCAACGGTCTTTGACAGCAGCACTCAGACAAGTCTGAGTACGGCCCAAAGTTTATACAGCTTGACGACGGCTTACTGCGCCGTGGCCGTCAAGGATCCAACTTCTACGCGCGCACCGCCACCCATCGTGGAGGACACCGCAATCTTGCGTAGATAAATACCTTTTGACGTTGTTGGACGCGCTTTGTTCAAGGCGTCAACCAAAGCAGTCAGGTTGGTGCGTAATTGCTCAACACCAAAAGAGGCGCGGCCGATCGTGGCGTGAATAATGCCAGCCTTGTCGGTGCGATATTGAACCTGACCAGCTTTTGCATTTTTAACCGCTTGCGCGACGTCGGCTGTGACCGTGCCAACTTTTGGGTTTGGCATCAAGCCGCGTGGCCCGAGGATTTGGCCAAGGGTGCCCACAATACGCATTGTGTCAGGAGAGGCAATCACGACGTCGAAATTAAAGATACCACCTTTAATTTGTTCAGCGAGGTCTTCCATGCCGACGATGTCAGCACCGGCTGCTTTTGCCTGTTCGGCTTTATCGCCCTGTGCAAACACAGCCACGCGGACAGACTTACCCGTGCCTTCTGGTAGCACCACTGAACCACGAACGAGTTGATCTGATTTTTTAGGATCAATGCCAAGCTGAACGGCGATATCGATTGATTCATCAAACTTTGCTGTTGCACACTCTTTTACCAGTGTGATTGCTTCAGTAACGGGGTACATTTTTTCGCGGTCGATTTTTTGAACGACCAGCGCCATGCGCTTTGAAAGCTTAGCCATGATTAGACTCCTTCTACCGTGATGCCCATGCTGCGGGCGCTACCGGCGATGGTGCGTACTGCAGCATCCAAATCGGCGGCTGTTAAGTCAGGGGCTTTTGCTTTAGCGATTTCTTCAGCTTGAGCACGTGTCAGCTTGCCAACTTTGTCAGTATGTGGCCGGGGGGACCCCTTTTGAATGCCTGCAGCTTTCTTGATCAGAATTGACGCTGGAGGCGTCTTCATGATGAAAGTGAAGCTCTTGTCAGCAAACGCTGTGATCACAACAGGAATTGGCAGACCAGGCTCGAGGCCTTGCGTCTTAGCGTTAAACGCTTTGCAGAATTCCATGATGTTCAGGCCGCGCTGACCCAATGCTGGACCAATCGGTGGTGACGGATTGGCCTTACCAGCTGGTACTTGCAGCTTGATGAAGCCGACGATTTTTTTCGCCATGCTGTGCTCCTTACGGGTTCAAACGCCTACACCATATGGTGCTGGGCTCCCCGGGGTTGATAAATTGAACCTATTCATGCACCTAACCGAGTACAGAATATGCTCTTAAATTAAAATCTGTACCGCAATAACCCTTCTACTGCTAAAAACTTTTTGCCGCCATCTGCCGCTTATCATTGTGCGATTAACTGTACTCAGGTACTGTTACCGCCGCCTGGACTTTTACCGCTACTTAGGTCTTTTCAACTTGGCTGAAGTCAAGTTCAACAGGTGTTGAGCGGCCGAAAATGGCTACAGAAACACGGACTTTACTTTTGTCGTAATTGACTTCTTCAACGTTGCCATTAAAGTCAGCAAACGGACCGTCTTTAACCCGAACCATTTCGCCAACTTCAAACAATACTTTTGGACGCGGCTTCTCGACGCCTTCTTCCATCTGTGAAAGGATTTTTGCGACTTCTTTTTCTGAAATCGGGGATGGGCGGTTACCCGAACCACCTAAGAATCCTGTTACGCGTGGTGTGTTTTTAATGACGTGCCAGCTTTCATCTGTGAGGTCCATCTCAACCAAGACATAGCCTGGGAAAATACGACGCTCAGAAATTGTTTTTTGACCACCTTTCGATTCGACAACCTCTTCTGAAGGTACGAGCACTTGTCCAAAGAGATGCTGTAAATCAGCCCGCTCGATTCTTTCGAGCATGGCTTTATGAACACTTTTTTCCATGCCGGAATAGACATGAACGACATACCAACGTTTACTCATGGATCGTCCTTGTTATTTCCAGCCGAGCAGCACGCTAAACAGCAGCCACTGAACTAACTTGTCTAATACCCAGAGAAACAATCCCATGACTGCAACAAACGCAAAGACGATACCTGTCATCTGTAACGTTTCTTTACGTGTCGGCCAAACTACGCGTTTAACTTCGTTATACGACTCGTGGGCAAAGGCAATGGTACGACGACCTGGTTCACTCATCCAAGCAATTAAAGCGGCTAGCGCAAGGCTGCCTACAAATATTGCTACACGGGCCACCATTGGTAATTTTGACTCGAGTACTGAAAAGCCAACAATACCAGCGATGATCACGAGCACAGCCAAACCCAACTTGAGTTTATCTATACCGCTTGTTACGTTTACGATCGATGTGTTCGACATATTCAGCCTTAAGCACAAAAAGTGTGCTGTCCGCAATTTTGTTTTTGGCGGTGGCAGGGGCAGAGAGCCTCGAACTCCCAACCTTCGGTTTTGGAGACCGACGCTCTGCCAATTGAGCTATGCCCCTAGACCTGCACTGATAAAAAGACCGGTGCCTTTCGGCACTGATCCGACTTTTTACTTCAAGATTTTTGCAACGACGCCGGCGCCAACGGTACGGCCACCTTCGCGAATTGCAAAACGCAGACCTTCTTCCATGGCGATTGGCGCTAAGAGCTTAATCGTCATTGAAACGTT
>Ga0209551_1000135_pt1 | contig 23971 bp, 20 predicted proteins | sample LauGreSuBDMM15SD_2_FD_187568 | JGI IMG/M metagenome (GOLD analysis project Ga0209551, IMG submission 187568) | Freshwater lake microbial communities from Lake Michigan, USA - Su13.BD.MM15.SD (SPAdes) (version 3) | ecosystem: Environmental > Aquatic > Freshwater > Lake | place: Lake Michigan, USA... | reverse complement strand
TTTATTGATCATTGTTCGTAAAGTATTTGGATTAGAAGATTATATCACGATTGGTCACATCGACTTAATGAATAAAGTAATTGTATTAACAGGTTCTATCGTTGGTATCGCTTACTTAACAGAATTATTTATGGGTTGGTATTCTCAAAATAAATATGAGGGGTATACTTTCTGGTATTCTCGTGCTTATTTATTTAGCCCTTATGGCTGGAGCTATTGGGGTATGATGGCTTGTAACGTATTGTCTCCTCAAATTTTCTGGTCTAGAAAAATGAGAAGAAACGTATTCGTTACTTTCTTCATGAGTATCATCGTAAACATTGGTATGTGGTTCGAGCGTTTTGTAATCATCGTTACCTCTTTATATCGTGACTATTTACCATCTAGCTGGTCTGTATACTACAGTCCTACCATTTGGGAAATTGGTTTCTATGTAGGAACATTTGGTTTGTTCTTCACTTGCTTCTTCTTATTTGCTAAATACTTCCCAGTAATTGCTGTGGCAGAAATTAAGTATGTATTAAAGAGAAGTGGTGAATCTTTCAAACCAGGAATGGAAAGCATTGAGGCGCAACCTCTGGACAAATTTGTTCATGACAACGCGCACTAATCGCTTTAAAAAAAAGAAATTATTTGGATCTGAATATTAATAGAAAATAATTATGGCACAAAAGAAATTCGTAGTTGGTTGTTTTGATGACGAAGCAGTTTTATTTCCTGCAGTAAAGCAAGTGCGCACTGCTGGGTATAAAATCAAAGATGTGTACACACCATTTGCAGTGCACGGTTTAGACCAGCTGGTTTTATTTATGGTATCACTGGTACCATTACAGCAGTCAGCTCAATCAGCTGGATCTTCACAAAAGACTGGCCTTTGAATATTGGTGGTAAACCACATTTTGCTTTGCCAGCTTGGATCCCAATTATTTTTGAGTTAACCGTATTATTTGCTGCAGTGGGTATGGTGTTGACTTTCTGCTACCTATGTCAATTGGCACCAGGTGTGAAGAAGCACCACTTCCACAAAAGAGCAACAGACGATTTATTTGTAATGGCGATTGAGTGTACTGATAAAACAAACACCGATGATTTATTGGCTTTATTAAAAGCAAATGGTGCTGTGGAAACAGATGTTCAAGTAGCAGAAGAAGATTGGTGGTTTGGTACTTATGATAAGGAAGAGAAACTTGCGGGGCAAGTTTCGATGTAGAAGCTAGGCCTCTGCACTTTCGATGTAAATAAAAATGAACTAAGAGAATTTATAAACTGATTAAGATATACATGATGAAGAAATATTTAATAATAAGCTTTTTAGTAGCGGTGGTTGCTTTGGTTAGCTGCTCCGATGTAAAGCGCAAGCCAGGAAAAGTGTACATGCCGGATATGGCCTACAGTCGTGCCATCGAATCTTACACGGATTTGGCTTACTTAAAAGACCAAGGCATTCATTTTGATGCAAAGCCAGTAGTCGGTACAATTGCTCGTGGCAAGGAAATGCCTTTCCCTTATGCCATGGATAAAGCTGGGGATACTACGAACTATATCGCTTCTAAATCTGTCGTGAATCCTATCGAATCATTGACACCAAAAGAAACTGCAGAAGCAGAGCGTTTGTATTTAATCAATTGTGGTATCTGTCATGGTGCTAAATTAAATGGTAATGGTCCTTTATATAAGGACGGCGATGGTCCTTATGCTGCAAAGCCGGCAACTTTAGTGGGAGATATTAAGTATGAGAGCATGCCTGCTGGTCAAATGTTTTATTCTATAGCATACGGTAAGAACTTAATGGGCTCTTATGCTTCTCAATTAAACAAGCACCAACGTTGGATGATTATTAAATATATCAAAGACAAACAAGCTGCAGCAGCAACGACAACTGCAACTGCTGCAAAATAATAAAGCACTTATTTAAAAGATTTATAAAAGAGAAAAGATGGCATCTATAAAAGAACAATTCGAAATTCCTGGTAGACTAAAAATATGGTCCTACTCCTTAATTGGTATTGGAGGCGCTGTGTTATTGTATGGTATGTTTACCAAAGGATTTAGTAGTGACGAGCACGAGCAAGTTCATTTTTGGGGTACATTAATGTATAACACAATCTTCTGGACATTGATCTGTAATGCTGCTATGTTTTTCTTAAGCTTTAGTGCCATGGCACAAGCTGCCTGGATGCAATCCTTCCGTCGTGTTCCAGAAGCCATCTCTACGATGGTACCTATTTTTGGTGGTATCACTTTGATGGTTTTATTGTATATCATCTTTGATCACAAGCACCATATCTACCATTGGTTAGATGCAGAAGCGGTGGCAAAAGACCCTATCTTGAGAGGTAAAGTGGGTTTCTTGAATCCTACTTTCTTTGTGATTTGGACCACGTTGACAATTACATTATGGAGTTATTTTGGATATAGAGTGCGTCAGTTAAACAACCAAGCAGATCTTGCACCAATGGATGCACCGACTGCAAAAGCATTTAACATTCAAGGTATGGTACGCTCAGGATTTTTCTTAGTATGGTTTGGTTTAACTGTGGCATCTACCGTTCCTTGGTTGTGGATGATGAGCATTGACGCGCATTGGTATTCTACCATGTATAGCTGGTATACTTTCGCTAGTACTTTTGTAGCGGGCATGGCATTGATTGCATTATGGGTAGTGTACCTTAAGAATAAAGGGTATTTAGAATTAACAAACAATGAGCACTTACACGATATTGCTAAGTTCATGTTTGCTTTCTCTATCTTCTGGACTTATTTATGGTTCTCTCAGTACATGTTAATCTGGTATGCAAACATCCCAGAGGAAACCGTGTATTTTAAGCACCGTATTCAAGGGCCTTACAAAGGCATCTTTTACTTGAACTTAATCATCAACTTTTTGGCACCTTTGTTAATCTTAATGAAGCGTTCTGCGAAGCGTAATTACACATTAGTGGCGTTAATGGCAGTTGTGATTATCTTTGGGCATTGGATTGATTTTTACCAAATGGTAATGGGTTCTTTGATGAAAGAGCATGTTGAATTAGGGGTGTTGGATTTTGGTATCCTTGCCTTCTTTGTAGGTGTGATGATTTTCTTTGTTGCAAAAGCATTGGCAAGCAAGCCATTGATTGCAAAACATCATCCATTCTTAAAAGAAAGTATTATCCACCATACTTAGTAGTAACATTTGAATAAAAATTATTTAGCGTAAGAAAATAGAAATAAGATTATGAGTTTATATTTATCCATAGCAATTATTGCCCTCATCTTTATTGTGATTTTCCAAATCGCAAAAGCAAGTGAGCACGTTTCTGTCCTAAAAGGAGCAGAAGTTAGCCGTAAACAATCCAACAAGATCAATGGGGCTTTAATGGTCGTGTTTATGGTGTTAGGCTTTGTAGGTATCTATGTATGTAATGAGTATCTTTTTGACAAGACTTTGTTGGCACAAGAATCGGCAAGTATCCAAGGAGAAAAAGTAGACCAAATGATTTGGATCACTCTAGTCATTACTGGTATTGTATTTGTTGTCACACAGGTTTTATTATTTTGGTTTGCGTTCAAATACCAAGAAAATGACAACAGAAAAGTTTTCTTCTTTGCGCATAGCACTAAGTTGGAGTTAATCTGGACTGCGATCCCTGCCATCACTTTAACGATATTGGTTGTATTTGGTTTACGTAACTGGTTTTTCTTTACCGGTGAAGCGCCTAAGAACGCCATGGTGGTAGAAGTGACTGGAAAGCAATTTGGTTGGATCTTTCGTTACCCAGGAAAAGACGCTGTATTTGGAAAAAAATATTATAAGAACATTGACCCTGCTACCAATTCTGTTGGTATTGTATGGGACGATAAATTAGCACAAGATGATATCTTAACAGAACAAACCATGTATGTGGTGAAAGGCACACCTGTTAAATTAATCATTGGTTCTAGAGACGTGATTCATGATGTAGGTTTATCTCATTTTCGTTTAAAAATGGACGCCGTTCCTGGTATTCCAACGACCATGTGGTTCACGCCTAAGTTCACGACTAAAGAGATGAAAGAAAAAACGGGCAATCCTAATTTCGTTTATGAGATTTCTTGTGATCAAATTTGCGGAAACGGTCACTACTCTATGAAAGGTATTGTGGATGTGGTTACGCAAGAAGAATATGATATGTGGATGGCGAAGCAAAAAGCGCAATATTTAGTGGCATTCCCAGAGAAAGATCCTAGTAATGTGCCTGCAGCAACAGTGGGTGCGGAAAAGGCAACAATGGGTCCTAAAAAAGTAATGGATAGCACTGCAAAAACAGCAGTAGCAAAAATGTAATTGATTAAAAAAAGAATTTTTAGAAAATTATAATAATAGAAATTAGAAAAATATTTTAAATAAAAAGGTATGAGTAACGAAGCAGCAATTATCGAAGACGTACATGTACAAAGTACAACAAGTCATGATGTGCATGAACATGGAGAACATGGACACCACGAACACCATGAAACATTCCTATCTAAGTATGTGTTTAGCATGGACCATAAAATGATCGCGAAGCAATTCTTGATCACGGGTATGGTTTGGGCAGTATTAGGTGGTTTGATGAGTGTACTTTTCCGTTTGCAATTAGGTTATCCTGATGCAAGTTTTCCTTGGTTAGAATCACTTTTAGGTAAGTGGGCTAAGGGCGGTCAAATCACACCAGAAGCTTATTACGCTTTAGTAACCACGCACGGAACTGTACTAGTATTCTTTGTATTAACAGCAGGTTTGTCTGGAACCTTCGCCAACTTTTTAATTCCTTTGCAAATTGGAGCAAGAGATATGGCGTCTCCATTTTTGAATATGTTGAGCTACTGGTTCTTCTTTACAGCAAGTCTTGTAATGTTGTCTTCTATGTTTGTAGAGACAGGGCCATTCAGTGGTGGATGGACTGCGTATCCTCCATTGTCTGCATTAGGAGATGCTTCTCCTGGATCTAAGACAGGTATGGACTTATGGATTATCGCCATGTCTTTATTCATTGTCTCTTCTTTATTAGGTGGCTTAAACTATATTGCTACCATTTTGAATATGCGTACCAAAGGCATGAGCATGACGCGTTTACCTTTAACAATTTGGGCATTGTTCTTTACAGCGGTATTAGGTGTATTGTCTTTCCCTGTATTGTTGTCTGGTATGATCTTATTAATTTTTGATAGAAACTTTGGTACTTCATTCTACCTATCTGATATTTTTGTGAATGGGGTAGGTGCTTTACCGAATGAAGGTGGATCTGCTATTCTATACCAACATTTATTTTGGTTCCTAGGTCACCCAGAAGTATACATCATCTTATTACCTGCCATGGGTATGGTATCTGAGATCATTTCTGTGAGCTCTCGTAAACCCATCTTTGGTTATATGGCCATGTTAGGTTCTTTGTTTGCGATTGCTGCATTGGCCTTCTTGGTTTGGGCGCACCATATGTTTGTTACAGGTTTAAATCCTTTCTTGGGTTCTGTATTCGTACTATTAACCTTATTAATCGCGGTTCCTTCTGCTATTAAAGTATTCAACTGGTTGACGACTTTGTGGAGAGGTAATATCCGTTTCACGCCAGGTATGTTATTCGCAATTGGTTTTGTGAGTTTGTTTATCTCTGGTGGTTTAACAGGTATTTGGTTGGGAAACGCTGCTTTAGATATTCACTTGCATGATACTTATTTTGTAATTGCGCATTTCCATATTGTAATGGGTGTGGCATCTATGTTTGGTATGTTTGCTGGTGTGTACCACTGGTTCCCTAAAATGTATGGTCGTTTCATGAACAACACACTTGGTTATATCCATTTTTGGGTAACAATTGCAGGTGCGTATATGATCTTCTGGCCAATGCACTACGAAGGATTAGCTGGTATGCCACGTCGTTATTTTGATTTTAGTATTTGGGAAAGTTTCAAGCAATTTGCTGAATTGAATAAGTTTATCACAATTGTTTCTATGATTGTGTTTGCTGTGCAAATTTTATTCTTGATGAACTTCTTCTATTCTATTTTCAAAGGACGTAAAGTGACTAATCAAAATCCTTGGGAAGCAAATACTTTAGAGTGGACTACACCTATTCGTCCTGGTCACGGTAACTGGCCTGGTGAAATACCAGAAGTACACCGTTGGGCATATGATTACGGTAAGGATGGAAAAGATTTCATTCAACAAACAACACCTGTTGGTGCGGATGAGTCGACCCATTAAATTGTGAAAGCAATTATAAAAGATTACGCACAGTTGATGAAGTTCACCTTAAGTTTTACGGTGGTCTTCACATGTGTAATCTGTTATCAGATTGCTCCTAATATTGTAGTTTTTGATTGGTGGAATATTTTGATCTTAACTTTTGCAGGTCTTTGTATTACGGGTAGTGCCAATGCGATTAATCAGGCAGTAGAAAAAGATACCGATGCCCAGATGAAGCGCACAGCGAATCGTCCTGTGGCTTCTGGTAGAATGTCTCATCAACATGCCTATGCATTTGCGATCATTACTGGAATTGTTGGCGTGGGTTTAATGGCGTATCAATTCAATACCTTGTCTGCCGTATTGAGTGCATTAAGTTTATTTTTATATGCCTTCATCTACACGCCACTAAAAAAAGTCAATTCAATTGCAGTGTTGGTAGGTGCTTTTCCGGGTGCCATCCCTTGCTTAATTGGATGGGTTGCTGCAACCAATGAAATCAATCCACTTGCAGCCTTTATTGTAGATGGCAAAACTTATTCGAACGCTGGTGGTTACGCTTTATTTTTAATTCAGTTTCTTTGGCAGTTCCCACATTTTTGGGCGATTGCATGGGTATCACATTCGGATTATTCTAAAGTGGGTTTTAAATTATTGCCCGCAGACAAAGGGCCTACTAAGTTCACTGCTTTACAAGCGGTGATGTACGCTGTGTTGATGGTTCCAATTGGTTTCTTACCTAACTATTTTAAAATTACGGGAGACTGGAGTATGTGGGTGGTCTTGGTAGCGAATATTTTTATGGTCGTACAATGTGTGCGTTTATATCAAAACATGGGAGTGCCTGCGGCACGTCGTGTGATGTTTAGCAGCTACATTTATTTACCAATTGTTTATTTGGCATTAATGGCCAATAAAATTTAAAGAACGATTATGAGTACAGAAATAAAAAAGGCACATCCTTATAAATTTATCCTTTGGGTAGGCTTGGGAAGTATCATCATGCTTTTTGCAGGATTGACCAGCGCTTATATTGTAAAAAAAGGGCAAGCCAATTGGTTGGACTTTGAATTGCCTGTGGTGTTCTGGTTCTCTACATTAGTCATTCTATTAAGTAGTGTGACCATGCAGATGTCTTTGAAGAAGTTCAAAGAGCGAGCAATGGGGCAATATCGTGGATTCATTACTTTAACCATGCTACTTGGCCTTGTATTTGTGGTGACACAAATGATGGGCTTTAGCGCTTTAGAGGCCAATAGTATCGCCTTAACTGGTCCTAGAAGCAATTCAGCGAGTTCTTTTTTATTGGTGATAGCTGGCTTACACATCCTCCACGTGGTGGGTGGGGTGATAGCACTTGCAATCATCTTTTTAAGAGCCTATTCTGTGAAGACAAAATTTTACAATGCCTTGCCGGTGGAATTAGCGTCCATTTATTGGCATTTTGTAGATATACTATGGATTTACCTTTTTGTGTTCCTACAATTTGTAGGATAGAATAAAAACCAATATTTTTGCACTGAAATTGAAACTGAACATGTCAACAACAACAACCGCTTCGCCAACTGAAGCAAAATTATGGGGTGGTGGGAAAAGCCCTTTTAGTGTAGAGTACGGGAAAGTGATGATGTGGTACTTTTTAATGAGTGACGCATTCACTTTTGGCGCTTTCTTGATCTCTTATGGCACCGTTCGTTTTTCTACGAATGGATGGCCTGACCCGAACCTTGTTTTTAGAAGTTTCCCATTCGCGCCAGAAGGAATTAATGCGCCGTTGGTGTTTGTATCGGTGATGACTTTTATTTTGATTGTGAGTTCTGTGACGATGGTCTTGGCAGTTCATGCTGGACACAATATGGATAAAAAAGGCGTTGTTAGAAATATGATTTGGACAATTATTGGTGGTATCGCTTTCTTAAGCTGTCAAGCTTGGGAGTGGAATCACTTATTCCATGAAGGTGCATGGTGGGGAAGAAATCCTTTCATCAATGCAGATGGAACAGCATCTTCAAGCAACTTCACAAACTTCTTTTTTACCATTACTGGTTTCCACGGCTTCCACGTATTCAGTGGGGTGTTGATTAATATTATTATGTTGATCATGACATTGACCAATCAATTTGAAAAAAGAGGACATTACAATATGATTGAAAAGGCAGGACTTTACTGGCACTTTGTAGACCTAGTATGGGTATTTGTATTTACTTGTTTCTACTTATTATAAATATATTTCGATCTCGATAAAGAATTTGAACTAACTAACGAATTAACGAACTATGTCACATACAAATGATACACACGCAGCGCAAGATGGTGGCGCTATTGCAGAAATTAAAAAAGTTACCATCATCCTTTCAGTTTTAACAATAGTTGAATTGATCTTGGGTTTCTGGATGATTGGAATGGAAAGCAAAGCCTTGGTACTTGGCGTGAAGGGTACTATCGTGATTTTGATGATGGCCAAAGCATTTTATATTGTTGCGTACTTTATGCACTTAAAACATGAAGTAAAGAACTTGATTATGACCATTGTGGTGCCACTTTCTTTATTTTTCTGGTTCATCGTTGCTTTTTTAGCAGACGGTAATTCATTCAGAAATTTACGCAATACCTATAATCCTTACTACAAAGAGCAATCAACGATTAAGGTAGTACAACCAGCCCATGGAGAAGCGCACGGCGGCGGCGAACATGAAGCTGGAAAGGGAGCGGGTGCAGCAGCGCATACTGATTCTGCAGCGCATCATACAGATTCTACTAAAAAGCAAGAGGCTAAGAACGAAGAGACTAAGCACTAATCTTTAAAGCACTTGGCTCTTAAGATTTTGCCTCTTCTGGCTTGATTTCTTACGATATTCGAAACCACTCCAGTAAATTGGGGTGGTTTTTTGTTGTAACTTTACAACCTATTTAACTCCATAATCAGCATGTCTAAAAAATCTATATACGGTTTATTTATCGCCTTAGTCATACCTATTGGTTGTTATTTATGGCTTAAGTCTGCAAGCGATACTGCGGTGACTATGCCAAGACATTATTTATTGGATACAGTGGTGAGTCGTGTAGAAAAAGGCAAGACCATTGATGATAGTATTTGGCATACTACAAAAGACATTCGCTTGGTGAATCAATTAGGCGATTCAGTGAATCTATACCAACATGCTGGTAAGATCATTATTGCAGATTTCTTTTTCACAAGTTGTGGGAGTGTTTGTCCTAAGCTGACGACGAATATGGCGAAATTGCAACAATCCTTTACAAGAGGGGGCAATAGTCGTAAAAAAGTATTGGATACGAATTTCATTCAATTCATTTCTTTTTCTGTAGATCCAGAGCGTGACTCTGTTCCAGTGATTAGAGAATACGCAAATAAAATGGGTGTGTCTGCTGATAACTGGTGGTTGCTCACTGGTAATAGGGATTCTATTTATAAGTTTGCATTTGAGGAAATGAAGGTGGATCAATTTAGTACAGAACCAGTCTCTCCAGATTTTGTGCATACAAGTCGGTTTGTATTGATAGACAAAAAAATGCAAGTGCGCGGTTATTACAATGGCCTAGATTCTGCAGCGATGTTGAAGCTAGCAAAAGACGTAGGCTACTTAATGCTAGAAAAAGATAAAACTAAAAAGAGTAAAATATTCCAAGATATTGTGGACCTGAGTTGGTTATGGTTGGTAATTGCTCTTATGGTATCTAGTTTTGTTTATTATTTTACAAAGACAAGATTAAAAAATTAAATTCATATATCGCCTAGAGTGATATTATAAATCATCAATAATATTTTATGTTAGCACCTGTATTAAAGAAGAACGATAAATTAGCCTATATTTTAATTGGCGTGTTCTCTGCGGTAGTACTTGTAGTAGTGACATTCTTAAGTAAGTTTACTTTGGAGGTGGAACTGCCTTTTGACAAACATATTTTTGCTTTGATTAACGCGCTAATTAATTCAGCAGTGGCTGTTTTATTAATTGCGGGATTGATTGCGGTAAAGCAAAAAAACTACACCGTACACAAATCCATTATGCTAACAGCGATGGTGCTTTCATTGTTGTTTTTAGTGACCTATATCGCGCACCATTTATTAGCGGGAGAAGCCAAATTTGGTGATGCCAATTTTGATGGTCTAGTGGATGATGCAGAAAAAGCTTTACTAGGTAATACACGACCTTTTTATTTAATTTTACTAGGAACACATATTGTACTCGCTGCAACTAGCTTGCCATTTATTTTATTCACTGCATACAGGGCTCTAACAAGCGATTTTGCAGCGCATAAAGCGTTGTCTAAAAAAGTATGGCCTATCTGGTTTTATGTAGCAGTCACTGGACCAATTGTTTACTTGATGATTAATCAGTATTACAATTAATATTGGTTAAAACTATAGATAGATAAACAAGAGATAATATACCTTTAGGGTTGTAGAATAAAAGATTAGAATTTTAGTTCCTTAGCAGGATCCCAAAATAATTTCTCAAAGTCCAAGACGGTTTCGTTTTGGACTTTTATTTTTTCTTTAGCTAAGAGCTCTTCCATGGTGGTGGGGGTTTCAAAATGTGATTTGCCACTTAACATGCCATTGCGATTCACGACCCTATGTGCGGGGACTTTTGGTTTTACGCCATGAGAGGCATTCATGGCCCATCCCACCATCCTTGAACTTCCTCCTGTACCTAAATATTTTGCAATGGCGCCATAGCTTGTTACACGACCCTTGGGAATAAGACGTACAACATCAAATACGTTTTGAAAAAAGTCTTGGGTCTTGGGTGTGTATTGCATAAATAATTAGAGACTAAATATACAAAATTTAAAGGGGCATATTTGTAAACAAAAGAAATGAGATCAGAACTAAGCGAAGTTTTTATAAATGCTTTTTCAACTCATCTATATCAACTTGTTTTTCAGGATATCCTTCTGGGGTAGTTTTACTAGCTCCGGCTCTAATTAATTGTACCCTCGTTTTAATAGGCTCAGGTACGGCGTCATAATCAAATGGACAATGCTTGCAGGCTTCACCACAGCAATAGCCTCTACCTTCGTGGTAAGCTGCAGTAAATACCCATTTGCCATTTGGGTCTATATAATAATGTACGCCTTCAATCATGTCTTAATCTTCTTTCTTTGCTCTTGCAGCCTCGGCTTCCATTCTAATTAATTCACCGGCATCCATGGGGATGTCTTTGATGGCTTCTTTTAAAACGGCGTCTAGTTCCAAAGGCAGGTCTTGACCAATACTAAACTGAATATAGTGAATCTTGCTACTTTGAGCGATATCCAATCCTTCGTAGTAGGTTTTTATTAAACAACGAGGATCTATGTTTTGTTCAGTGTATAGATGATCTGTTTTGTAGATTATATGTAAACCATATAGCTCGATCACTTTTAGTGTGAAATTGTAGAGTAGGGGACTGTCTGTTTTTAAATGAACGATACCGTCATTTTTTAAAAATTGCTGATATAGTCTCAAAAATTTAGGATGGGTCAATCGCTTTTTTGCTTTTGACCATCTTAATTGAGGATCGGGGAAAGTGATCCAAATTTCATCCACTTCGTCCTTTGCAAAATAGTTAGAGGTCAGTTCAATTTGTGAACGTACAAATGCCACATTTCTTAATCCATCTTTATTGGCAATACTGGCACCTTTCCAGATACGATTGCCTTTTAAATCGATCCCTATAAAATATTGCTCTGGAAACATACGGCCCAAGCCAACAGCATATTCTCCTCGACCACATGCAAGTTCTAGAGTAAGTTTTGTAAGTACGTCTTCATTGTTATTATCAGAAGAAATATTTGGACCAACTAGACTGTGACTAATAGATAAGTTTGCAATATCGATAGCCTTTGTGCCTTTGTCTAATGCATCAAAAAAAGTAGCCCATTTCCCAGGCATGCCTTGTGGAAATTCCAAGACATTATTATATTCCTTAATAGCTGCAAACTTGATTAATTTCTTTTGACCCATGGCTCAAAGATAGTATTAGAAAGGCTTCAATAAAATTTACCCCTTCATTAATTTCAAAGCTTTCTTAGCCACGATGGGTGCAATCGCTACACCCATGCCACTCATGCGCACTGCACAGTAAACATTGGGTTGCACCTGTTCAATGATTGGTTTTTTGATTGTACCTATTCCCATCGTACCACTCCACCTGAGTTCTATTTTTGGTTTTTTAGATCCCTTAGGAAGGATACGTTGCATCATAAAATCCTCTAATACTTTTTGTATGGTAGCCGAAGTCTCTAATGAGTATGTTTTTTCGTTTTTAAAATCTGCATTTCTTGCGCCACCTAATAATAAACGATTGCCTAGGTTGCGGAAATAATAATAGCCTTCATCAAAGTGGAAGCATCCTTTGAATTTTAAATTTTTGATAGGCTCGGTTACAAACACCTGTCCTCTTGCTGGTACCACATCTAAACCAGGGATGAGTTGTTTTGCAAATCCGTTGGTACAAACTAAAAATTGTTTTGTTTCCAAAGGCGCTTCTAAATTTGTTGTAATCGTTACGCCTTTTTTATGACTTTTGAACTTTTTCACTTCCGTACTAAATAGAATTTGTACCCCTTTAGCTTGCACTGCTTTTTGCAAAGCCAATACTAATTTCGCGGAATTTAATTGACCCTCTAATTGATTAAATGCCAATGCATCTATTCCTTGAAAACCTAATTTTTGAATATCCTTACTTGCATTGGTATAAATAGGTAAGTATTTCCCATTCTTCTTTGGCGTTTTTAATGCGGGCGCTAAAATTTTATTTAAATAAGCAATATCGGATTCTAATTTTGAGATATCATACAGCTCACTTTGATGACTACTTGATCCTTTGCTTGCCTCCTTACTGGCTTTTACTTTTTTATCCTTTATTGTTTTTTTTCCTTCAAATAATTCATAGCCGCCCCACTGGTTATAGTCGATCTCTTTTGCTTTAAATACTTCTTGTATTCTTTGTAATCCATCGTAGCGCATCTTCACTGTCTCTATCATTGCAGCTTCACCCATCAATTGAATATCTGACATCAGTTCAGAGACACTTCCAAAACAAGAGAAGCCTGCATTGCGTGTGCTTGCTCCAGATGGAATGGTGCCGCGTTCTAATATTGTTATTTGCAATTTCGGGTTTTGATGGATGGCTTCATAGGCGGTCCACAATCCCACAAAGCCACAGCCTACAATCACCAAGTCCTTGGGTGCAAAATAGGTTGATTGTTCCCATACTGATATTGCCATAACATTCAATTTGAAGTCTAAGTTCCAACATATTCGTCATATTTAGACAGGATGAACAAATTCCTTCCACTTATTTGCAAAGCTTACTACTTAAATCTATGCATAAAAAAACCGCCCCAACTGGGGCGGTTTAAAGAATATTAGTAAAGCTGTTATTTTAAGTATCAATTAAAATTGATTTTAACTAGCAACAACTAATTTTATTTTCCAAAGATATAACGAATACCTAATTGAGCTGTCCATACATCTAATACAGATGCATTTTTGCTTAAGGTATTTGTGATTAAACCTGTTGTGCCATTAGCAAATCTTTCTGTAGCCAATCTATAAGTAGGTACATTGTTTACAACAGATTGGAATGCTAATACTTGTGGGTTCGTTGCTCTTTGAGATACTCCCCAATTGTCGTTCAACATGTTTCCAAAGTTCAAGATATCCGCTCTAATTTGAATTGTGTTACGCTTGCCTTTTACATCCACAAAGATGTCTTGTACAATAGATAAGTCAAAACGGTGTAACATTGGAATGAATGATGCATTTCTTTCTGCATATTGACCACGACGTGTTTTTAAATAATCGTCTTGGTTGATATAATTCCAGAAAGCAGCTTGTTGTTCAACTTCAGAATAGACTCTTGAACCAACAGTCAAAGGAATAAACCTGATATCTTGGAATGCATTAGGTACAAAAAGCAACTCGTTGTTATTTACTCTGTCCCCGTTCATATCACCACTAATAGTGTATGTGTAAGGATTACCTTGGTTACCAACATATCCAATAGAAATTGAAGTAGCACCACCACCTTTTTTACCATACTCTAATCTGTATCCAAATACACCTACTAAACGATTAGGAGAAACAAAATCAGAATTTGATAATGATAAATCATTATTACCATTGATTGATCTTGCAGAAGTCCAGCTACCTGATGCAATTGAACCTGCACTCATAAAGTCTTTTGCATTAGATGTTGTCCATGCAAAAGATCCAAATAAACCTTTATTATATGGTAATTCTAATTTCAAAGTCAAAGACTTAAAGTAAGCACCATCTTTATTTGTTAAAACGATACCGTTAGAAACGTTATCATTTACTCTTACACCTGCATCTGTTCTTGCAAATTGACTTCTTGTATCTGCACCTGCAAAGTTTCCAGTTGGTACATCTAAGTTGGCATTATAATAATGTACTGCGTTTAGATTATTGTTGTAAATACCTTCGATCGTACCAATTAAACCTAAAGGTAATTTTTGATCTAAAGCAATATTCGTTTTCCAAACTTGTGGAAACTTATAATTAGCATCAGTAAATGCTAAGTCAAATGTAGAAGGCAGTGTTGGTGTTGAAGGGATATAATATTGACCAGGATTCGCAGTAAAACCATATTTAGTAGCACCCTTGTTATCACTATCAATAAATCCTGTTAACACACCATTATTACCCACTTGGTTAGAGATAAATACATATGGAGGACGGCCTGTGAATACACCAGTACCTCCTCTTAATTGTGTTTTCTTATTACCAAATACATCTACGTTGAAACCAAATCTTGGCTCCCATAAAATTTGAGCTGTTGGCATGATTGATGTATTCAATTTCTCGCCTTTAGCAAAAGTCATAGCAGAAACAGCTGGATTTTCTAAAGAAGTTGGTTCAATATCAATGATTGCAGCTCTTAAACCAAAGGTTAATTTGATATTTTTAGTTGCTTGAAATTCATCTTGACCATAAACATCTAAACGCATTGTTTTTAATACTTGCATTGGATCAACCGCACCTGGTAACGCAGAATATCTGTATTGAAAACGAGTTGGTAGATTTGTTACAGATGGCTTTCCGCCATTTGCAATACTTTCGTTCGCTGCAGCATAGAAGCTTGTTAATGAACTAAAAATATACACCCCATTAGATGCTGGGAAGAACAAGTTGTTAGATTGGTATTTTTCAAAATTAAGACCACCTGTTAAAGTATGCTTACCAGCATATTTTGTAATGTTATCGGTAATATGAAAAGTATTGTAATCTAATTTGTTACCTGGCGTGAATGGATCAAATCCTACAGAAGCGTAAGTCGTTGTTCCGCTTAAGATATCAATTGTTGGGAACAATGAACTTCTGTACTTTCTATCTTCAATTTGTTGATCAAAACCCACAATCAATGAGTTGTGTAAAGTGTTTGATAATTTACTGTTTAGTTCCAATACATAAGAACGGGTATTGTCCATAATGATATAACCACTATTTGCAAATGCCATAGACAATGCAGATTGAGTTCTGTTACCAGCACCTGCTGAGTTAGAATTAGAAATATTAATTTCTGCTTCAGAATCATGTTGTACATAACGCGCTGTTAATTTATGCTTGTCGTTGATGTTCCAATCTAATCTTACTAAGAATTTCTCACTCTTGTTTGCATTAGAATAACCTTCCCATGCACCAGTCGTGTAACCAAATTTATCTTTCATGAAGTTAGATAAGGTTTCCATGTCGGTATAAGTTGTTCTACTAATTTGAGTACCAGTTGCAATAGGAGAACCTGTAGAAAACCAAGTGGTACCTGGTTCTGTACGCTCTAATGTTTCATAGTTACCAAAAATGAATAATTTATTTTTGATGATTGGTGCTCCAAGACGGAAACCACTTACTTTCTCATCAAACTTAGAAGCGACTACTGGAACACCAGCAGCTTTGTTACCCACGTATCTTGAGCTATTGTCTCTTTGTGTTTGATAGTAAGAGCCTTCTATATCATTTGTACCAGATCTTGTTACTGCGTTGATACCAGCACCAGTAAAACCACTCTGACGAATATCGTAAGGCGCGATGTTCACTTGTAATTGCTCCAAGGCATCCAATGAAATAGCAGATGCACCTGTTCTACCACCTGCTTGTGCAGAAGAACCTAAACCAAAACTGTTATTGAACTGAGAACCGTCAATTGTAAAGTTGTTTAAACGAGAATCTTGCGCACCAAACGAATTTCCATTTCCGTTGGCATTGTACTTTGTAATACCATCGATTGTTCTTGCTCCAGTAATTGGAATATTTTGCAAGTCTCTTCTAGTGAATTGTTGAGAAGCACCAGTTCTTTCTTTAGAGAATAAGCCACTTTTGTTGCTAGAAACAACCACCTCTGCTAAGTTTGAACCAGTTGCTAATAAAACAAAATCAATATTGCTAGCCACACCTAAGTTGGTGTTTAAATCAGCTACTTGATTGTTTTTGTAACCTACATAACTTGCAACTACTGTAAATGGTCCGCCAACTCTTACTGCTGGGAACACGTAGGCGCCTGTTTTGTTTGTTACTGTTTTGTAGGTTGTACCTGTTGGAACGTGTGTTGCAACAACGGATGCACCTACCATGACTTCCTTCTTCTCATTTACAACAACACCAGAAATAGATGAAGTGGTAATTTGAGCGAAACTGATGATGGTCATCATACAGCTTGCTAAAAACAAGATTGTTTTTTTCATTTGTTTTGATTTGATTTCGAAATGCGTACTTAATAAAATAGCATTGTAACAATTATTGGATTTGCCAAAATCTTGTTAAAATGCATCCGCAAAACTAAACCGAATCAATAAGCTTTGATGTCCTGATACACCCAAATGGCAAGAATTAATACTAATTTAATGTAGGATGATGCCGACCTTTTATCTCGCTTTTGTTTAGCAAAAGAGTCGGTTTTTTCACTACAAATAGTACATAGTATAAAATAGTATAATATATAGAATTTTTACTCTTTTTTTTGAGCCTATATTATAACAATTTGTTAATATTTCGATTATATTCGTATTCAAATTAAAATTAATCACATGAGAAAAGTTGTTTTATTGTCTTCTCTTGTTTTTTGTTTTGCACTACAAGTATTGGCTCAGGGGTCCAAGAAGATCTCTGGAAAGATAGTTGACCAAAAAACTAAGCAAGGATTAGGAGGCGTAACAGTGAATGCTGGTAAAGTGAATGCTTTATCTGATGCAAATGGTAATTACCAAATTAATGTTACAGATCAAAAGTCTGTAAATTTTAGTATTATCGGATATGCAAAGCTTTCTAGATCTATTGGTGCTGCTACTACAATTAATGTTGAATTAGCATCTGTAGAAGCGGTATTAGAAGAAGTTGTAATTACAGGGTATGCTCGTGAAAGTAAATCTAAATTCGCGGGTGCCGTAACTACAATTAGTGGTAAAACTGTAAACGATGTACCGGTAGGTTCATTCGACCAAGCTTTCCAAGGTCGTGTTCCAGGTATGTTGGTTAACTCTGGATCTGGTCAACCAGGTTCTAGTGCGGTAATCACTATTCGTGGTATCAAATCACTTCAAGGTGCTGGTGCACAGCCTTTGTATGTATTAGATGGTGTGCCAATTCCTGCATTTGATATGCAAACACTTAACCCCGACGATTTTGAATCTATTACTGTATTGAAGGATGCGACTGCAGCTGCAATATATGGTGCTAGAGGTGGTACGGGTGTAATTGTAATTACTTCTAAAAGAGGTAAAACTGGTAAGAATATTGTAACATATAAAACACAATACGGTATTACTAGACGCCCTAATTTCGACAGATTAAACATGATGAATACACGTGAGATGTTAGCTTACGAGGAAAGAGAAAAAATTGTGAACAATCCAGGATGGACTTGGTCTCCAAATAACCCAGCAATTCCTGCAGGTATGACTGCAGCATCTAAAGCAAGGTCTTTGGATAGCTTAAGAAATATTGATATCGATTATGCTGATATTTTTTATAGAGAGGGTATTTCTAAATCTCATGAATTAACTTTAAGTGGCGGATCTGATAGAACTAAGTTCTTCTTATCTGGTGCTTATTTTGATCAAGAGGGTATTGATATCTATTCTAGCCTTAAACGTTATACATTACGTTTTAACTTAGATCATTCAACTGATAAATTTACAGCACAGTTCAACTCTACTTTAGGTTTCTCAAAAACACAACAATCAGAAGGTGAGTCTCTTGGTAATTCTCCAAGAAATCCTTTCCAAATGACTTTCAGAGCTAAGACTTATGAGAATCCTTATAATTTAGACGGAAGTTTGAATTTTGGTGCAAACAGTACAATGGCACTAAAAAACGTTGCTAACTTACTTGAAGGTCTTCAAAATACAAGCAGAGTTTTTGATCAGATCAAATTAGTTGGTAATGGTTTATTAGCGTATAAAATTTTACCAACTTTAACTGTTAGAAATAATTTAGGTGTAACCTCGTCTACAAATTTTGTTAGACGTTATGTAAACCCTAATTCATTCATTGGTTCTTTACAATCTTTCCAATCAGGTGTTACTCAAGAATCAGGTGGTTTATATACAGAGTTCATTAACACTTCATCTGTTGCGTATAGTGAAAGATTCGGTAAATCTGAATTAGAAGCATCTGCTAACTTTGAGGTTGTGAGAGGCTTCCAAAGAGCATTAGGTTTCACTTTGTTTAACTTGGATAAGCGTTTGACTGAAACTGGTCAAGGTGCTGGTCCTTTGCCAACAAATGGTGCAGCTACTTATCCTCAAAATGCATCTAGTGCAAAATCTGGATTTGGAATCCGTTCTTACTTTGCAACAACAAAATATACTTATGATAACAAGTACTCTTTGAATGCAAATATTCGTCGTGACGGAACTTCAAGAATTGTGAACGAAGAAAATAGAGAAGTAACATCTTGGTCTGCTGGTTTTACTTGGAATGCTTTAAACGAGCGTTTCTTAAGCAAGCAATCAATTTTCTCTGAATTGAAATTGAGATTATCATTTGGTATTATTCCAAATATTGGTTCAATCCAAACATCTTCTTATGGTGCGGGATTACAATCTGTTACCAACTACCAAGGTCCTCAGGTGCCTAGTTTTGGTACAACACAGTATGCTGGTTCAACCCTTACAGGTTTAGCACCTACTGGTCCGGGTAATCCAAACTTAAAAATTGAGAGAGTTCAAAAATCTAATATTGGTATCGACTTTAGTGTTTGGAATGGCCGTGCTCGTTTCAACTTAGATGCTTATGATGAGCAAACTTTAGACTTATTTGTTAACCAACCATTGTCTGGTACAACTGGATTCTCTAGCTTGTACATCAATGCTGGTAGAATGTCCAACAAAGGTTTGGAATTAAATGCAAAAGTAGATGTGATTAGGGGTCGTGATTTCGGTGTAACACTTGGTTTAAACCATTCTTACAATAAGAATACGATTGAAAACTTAGGTGCTGTGAATGAGTTCTTCTTAGGAACATTCGTGATCAGAAAAGGTTTATCTTATGGTACACACTACACACTTAATTACTTAGGTGTGGATCCTGCCACTGGTAATCCTCGTTACGAAGCACCAGATGGTTCAATCACAAATGATCAAGCTAAGGCAGGTCAATTTGATAAATTCGGTAACTACTTACCAAGACACCAAGGTGGATTGGATTTTGAAATTCGCTACAAAGCCTTCTCAATCTCTGGTTTATTCTCTTATCAATTTGAAGTTCAAAGATACAATAACATCAAAAGCTGGATTACAAGAGGTATTCCAGGTTACCAGTCTGCAGTTAGAGCTTCTAGAGAGTTAATTGACAATCAATGGACTGCTCCAGGTGATAATAAAAGATACCAAAGATCTGGTGTTGATAGAGGCTTTACTTCTGACGATATTGAAGATGCAAAATTCGTTCGTTTCAGAAACTTAGTAGTTGCGTATCAACTTCCTGCACTTAAAGGTCCAAATGGTAAGCCATTGTTTACTGGTGGAAGATTATATGCACAAGGTCAAAACTTAGCAATATGGAGTCCTTGGACTGGTCTTGATCCAGAAGATAGTAACAATATTAGTTTGAGCGAATATCCTAACCCTAGCATGTTTACATTAGGTTTAGATATTAATTTCTAATCAACTAAAAAATGAATAAAATGAGAAAAAATAAATTGGTTATAGGTTCATTCTTAATGTTATCCCTTTTTGCTTCTTGCTCTAAGGTGATAGATGTTAAAGAAACCGACTTCATCGGCGGAGACGTCGCTTTGAAGACCGTTGCAAACGTTGAGTCAGGCATTATTGGTGCTTACGCAACAATGAACGTAGAAATGGGCATCTTGTTGAATAGCGTTTTTACCGATGAGGTAAGAGTAGCTGAGTTCTACAATGCTGCAACTGTGCACGAATGGCAATACGGTTCTACAGATATCTCTATCAGAGATAACTTTACCGCTTTCCCAATGTATTACAGAACAATAGATAGAGTGAACAGGGTATTGGCTGCTTTGCCAAATGCAAAAGCCGCTAACGCAACCGAAGAAGCACTTAAAAACAGAATTAGAGGGGAAGCCTTATACTTAAGAGCTTTCTGTCATTTTGGTTTATATCAATTTTATAGCAATACTTCCGATGGTACAGCATTGGCATTAGCTTATATGGAGACGCCAGATTTATTGCCTCAAGCAAGAATCACAGTAGCACCTTACATGGCTAAATTGAATGCTGACTTAGTAGCTGCTAAAGCACTTGTACCGGCTACAAATGCTGATATCGCTAGAGCTTCAAGACACGCGGTATCTGGACTACAGGCAAGAGTTGCATTGTACATGAAAGACTATACAAATGCAGCTGCTTTTGCAACTGAATACATTGCTGCATTCCCATTAGCTTCTAAAACAAACTTCCCATTAATTTGGAAGGATGCAAACAATAGTGAAGTGGCATTCAAATTAATCAGAACAACTACTGCTGGTGGTAGAATTGGTACTTTGTACAGAGGTACATCTGCAAATGCTACAAACATTGGTACGGTTACTTGGAGACCTTCTTTAGCTTTATTAAATAGCTATGACCAAGTAAATGATATTCGTTATGCGGCATATTTCTTTGAAGAGCCTTTACTTAAAGCAAGTAGTGCGAGATCCATCGCTGCTATTTTGATTAATAAGTATGCAGGTACTGCTTATGCCACTCCAACTGAATTATTAGCAGATGGTAAAGTTTTCAGAACTGCCGAGATGTACTTGATCCGTGCAGAGGCAAGAGCAGAGTTAAATGATTTAACTGGTGCTGCTGCTGATTTGAACACTTTAAGAGATGCAAGAATTAATAACTATACAGCAGCTAGCTTTAGTTCAAAAGGTGATTTAATTACTGCAATCATGAATGAGCGTTTCAAAGAATTACCATTCGAAGGACACCGTTTCTTTGATGCTAAAAGAAGAAACTTGCCAATTATTCGTTTAGCAGCAGATGCACAAAACAATAAATTAACTTTAGAGTCAGGTAATTTTAGATTCTTATTACCAATCCCTAACTCGGAGATTCAAGCGAATCCATTGATGGTTCAAAACCCAGGTTACACGAACTAATCAATATACCTAAATAAAAAAGGGTGCCTCAATGCTATTGAGTGCACCCTTTTTTTTATCTTGCTTCTATCATCGAATATACTATCAATCAATCCTACTTATGAAAAAGTACCTTTTCATCCTCATTTTTTCTTCCGCTACGCTTCCTATGTTTGCTCAAATCTCTGGTAATGCTGTTCCGACTGTACAATTTGCGGACGCAAATGGTCGTATTTTACCTGCTGGTGCTGCTGGCGTGCAAGGCACCCCCTATGTATTTGAAAAATTTGGCCAAGGTAAAATTGTTTTTGTGAATGGAATGGAGTCGGTGGATTCTAATTTAAACTATTCTTACGCTGATCATAAATTATATTATACGCAAAAAAATGGTTTATATGTGGTGAATCAACAAGCAAAAGATTTTACATTATATGGTGTAGACAAAGAAAAAAATAAAATATCAAAACAGTTCATGTGTTTATTTCCGAGTGTAGATGATAATACCCCTGCTACTTTTTACGAAGTACTGGGAAAGGGGGACAATTTTCAATTATTAAAATATACAAGCAAACGTATAAAAGAATCAGCTGTCTACGGCGGAGCTCCTCTCAAGGAATATGTTATGGACGATTTATTTTACATCTATGATAAGGCATCTAAAAAAATGCTTGCAATGGGCAGTACACTTTCTTTGAAATCGGTTAAAAAAACTTTACCAAATTATGTTACTCAGATAGATACATATGTGAATGCGAATAAATTAAATCTAAAGAAGGAGGAGGATATGATTCAATTGCTTCAACAATTAAAGGCTTCATCTAATTAAAAAATATTCAATGCATTTTTATCGCATCTTATTGTTCCTTTCTTTAATCATGTCAACTAGTGCGCAAAGTCAGGTTCAGCCTGATGCGAAATTTACGAATGAAAATTTGTATAGACCCCTTTTTCATTTTACGCCAGCAAAAGGTTGGATGAATGATCCTAATGGAATGATTTATTTAAATGGGCAACACCATTTGTTTTTTCAGCACTATCCTGATGGAACAGTATGGGGTCCGATGCATTGGGGACATGCAACAAGTAGCGATTTAGTGCAATGGAAAGAACAGCCAATTGCGTTGTATCCAGATTCAATTGGAATGATTTTTTCGGGATCTGCCGTGTTGGATAAAAATAATACAAGTGGTTTAGGACGTAGTGGCATAGCGCCTTTGGTAGCCATCTATACCCAACACAATATGCCAGGAGAAAAAGCAGGTAGAACCGATTTTCAAAATCAATCTATTGCATATAGTTTAGACGAAGGAAAGACTTGGACTAAATATGCAGGCAATCCTGTGCTTAAAACCCCCAATTTAAAGGACTTTAGAGATCCTAAAGTAATCTGGCATGAACCTACACAAAAATGGATCATGAATTTGGCAGTGGCCGATCATGTTGAATTTTATAGTTCACCTAATTTAATCAACTGGACTAAGGAGTCCGAAATAGGTAAAAATTTATTTGCTCATGGTGGTGTTTGGGAATGTCCAGACTTATTATCATTTAATCACTTTGGAAAAACAATATGGGTTTTATTAGTGAGCATGAATCCAGGAGGCCCTAATGGTGGATCAGCTACACAATATATTGTTGGAGATTTTGATGGGCATGAATTCAAGCCTTATACTACCGATATTAAATGGATGGATTATGGTCCTGATAATTATGCGGGCGTGACTTTTTCGAATCTGGGGGACAGGAAAATATTAATTGGCTGGATGAGCAATTGGAACTACGCGAATGTGGTCCCAACTGAAAAATGGAGAAGCGCTATGACTGTGCCAAGGGAATTAAGTTTGGTAAAACAAGCTTCAAATTCAAATCAATTCCTTTTAGTGTCTACTCCAGTAAAGGAATTGAAGAATGCTTTTGTTCAAATCGTGTCTAAAGAAAATGTTATTCCAAATCGTATTGACATTAAAGATATCAAGGCAACCCATTTTGAAATCATCCTTTCAAATACTTACAATGAAAAATTAATTGTTGGATATCATGCGGACAAAAAACAATTTTATATTGATAGAACAAATGCTGGGGTTTCAAATTTTAACCCAGGGTTTGCGGCAGTAGCAGTAGCACCAAGGCTTTCATTTACAATGAATATGGACTTGTCTATTTTATTGGATAAAACTTCTATCGAATTATTTGCAGATGGCGGACGCACTGTGAT
>Ga0209551_1000133_pt1 | contig 24095 bp, 23 predicted proteins | sample LauGreSuBDMM15SD_2_FD_187568 | JGI IMG/M metagenome (GOLD analysis project Ga0209551, IMG submission 187568) | Freshwater lake microbial communities from Lake Michigan, USA - Su13.BD.MM15.SD (SPAdes) (version 3) | ecosystem: Environmental > Aquatic > Freshwater > Lake | place: Lake Michigan, USA... | reverse complement strand
TTCGAGTTCCATTGTATTGGCTCTCATAGTAACGCGACGGCCATCTTGGGCGAGAATGGTTGCATCCCACACGTAGTCGATAAAACGACGTGCTTGCTCTGGGCGTAGGATACCTGATCCAGCCTCACCTGAAGGGTTAACTGCATTTGGTCCAGTGTTTACTCCTGTTAGTGCTGTTGGGATATTACCCAATACACCACCATCAGTGTAGTTACCTGGTGTGTTTGAACCTGCATCTGATCCAGATGCAAACGCTCCCTGACCCTGATAGAGTCCTGGTGCTGTTCCGCCTAGGTTACCTGAAGTACCTGGCTGGTTCTTTTCTATATTTTGTTCCGACATATTGTCACCTCCTGTGATTTTTTCTAAATGAATAGATCGGCTGTTTTGAGGAAACTTCCGCCCCATAGGGATTTTTCAACCGTTTCAGGCTGATTCTGTACTATCTCGCCGAGATCGCCAGACTTTCGGAAAGCAGTGTCTTGCTCTACAAGTTCCACACGCTTACCAAATTCATTAAACTCACCTGATACTGCTGCAATGTCTTTTGCAACTGCTTCAAATGATTGTTTTGCTGTTTCAACATCAACCTTTGTAGACTTAAGCATTTCTACTTCTGCCTGCAAAGACTTAACTGTTGAAACTAGATCGCTAAAGGCTGATTCTAGAGTGTTCTTGATTTCAGCAATTGAGTCAACAACTGCTTCATCTGATTTAGATACTTCTGTAACTTCTTCAACTACATCAACTGCAGGAGTCTCTTCAGACTTTGCAATCTCTTCAGATACTGAGGCTTCATCAGCCTTAACAATATCTTCTGTAGGTGTTTCAACTACTGCATCAACCTCTGGAGCGACCTCTGACTTTGCTACTTCTACTGATGCTTCTGTTTCAATAACTTCTGCAACTGTTTCTGTGTTTGCTGTCATAGGTTGTACCTCCTTGTTAATCTTAGAAGTATTAATGCCTTTAGCACTATCGACTAAGAATTTTATCATTGTTATTTTTTCATTATCCGTTTTTTCAACGAAACCTATATTTTCCATTTGTTCACCAGTTACTGGACTAAGTTCTGAATCATTCTCAGATGATAAAACTATTCCATTAGCCTTGTCGTAAAATACATTTTCTAAAACTGTTGAGTCACCCTTAAATACATCTACTCCGTCTACCTTTTCAACAGATACAATGTTTGCAAATTGATTTGCTGGGGAATCTACAAGACTCAACTCAACCAAATCATATTCTTTAATAACTCTAATTTGTGTGTCTGACTTTTCATCATATGCGTCATCCCACTTATTCATTCGTCCGCCAATAGAAAAACCAGTTAGCGTTCCGTCTAGAACTTTTTCCCAAGTGTCTTGTGCACCCTTTGAAACATATGCGGATACAAATACACCCTTATAAAACTTCTTTGATTCTGGATCAAAGTACTTATCTTCTTTAAAGTTAACCATCTTGCCAACTGCTAGTGGTTGGTGCATTTCTCTAATGTTCCCACGAAACTTTGCAAATGCTGCCATTGATGCTTCTGCCGTTACAATGTCATCTTGCTTATCAAGATTATCTAGGGATGCAAAACCTGAGACGATTCGTCGCTCTTTATCTACCTTACTAAAAGGCATGGATAGGCGTAAATTATCGCCATCCGTATTCCAATTTGCTTTTGAGATAATCATGGTTATTATATTATATACCCTTTTTTGCTAAAGTATCACTATTTGGACATTTCGGGCACATCATCAACCTTACGACCTTCACCCTTTGGATTTCTTCCACTTACTGTGGCTGGTCCATCAGACTGGTTGTTTGTTCTTTCAGTGTCCCGTGCTCTGTCTGCATTATCGTTTGCTGCCTGTTCTGGCTTTGGATCAAAGGGCTCATTGCCCCCTTCGATCTGTGGAAGACCAAGAAGTTCTCGACCTTCATTTGGAAGCATAACCTGTGTCTTAACAAGTCTTTCGATAATCTGTGATTGAGCAATTTCATCTGTAAGCGTAAGTTCATTAAACTTAAACTCCAGAATATCTGTTTTTTCTTTTACAATTTTATTAATCATCTTCTCAAGGTTTCTCTGTGCTGGTCTTGCAACTTGCTCTTTAAAGGTGCGGTCCTGTGAAAGTGCAGCAGCAATGGCTGAAGAATCAGAGCCACCAATCTTAGAAAGAGGAACCTGGTGGGCAACAAGAATATCATCTCTGTTCTGCTTTCTATATTCCTTAAAGGATGCTTCCTGAATTCCATTCTCTACAGGATCCATCTTGAACTCTACTTTGTTGGTGTCAGAGTCTCCTGGCAATGGGATATAGAGGGTTCTATGGTTCTGCCCTTTCAACCCTGTCTGCAAGAATCTAAACATCTTGTCTTCTGCTTCAGCAGACAACTTCGCACCCTTAAGAGTTACGACATATCTTGGAGTTGCTTTGTTCTGGAAGTAATCAATATTGTATTGTGATGCAAGTTGATCTCCATGTAGTGATCCAATTGCTGACATAATATCTGGCACTCCGTAAAAAGTATTTAGGGGTGAGTATTCTTTAAAGTGAATAATTTCGTTTGGTCGTGCATCTGTTCCAAGTGGATTTGGATTTGTTGCTCCAAAGTTACGGAAGTAAACAACCTTGTTTCCAATAACCTGAACATACCCATCTCGCAATCTACGTACACGCATTGTTGTAGACGGGATATGACCAACATATCCAATGTCTCCACGAACAGTTCTTCCTACTTCAAGATAAGCATTTCCTGTCGCTTGTAGATCTGTAAAAACCTTTTCCATTGTTGTTGTAAAAGAATCTTCATCATTTAAAGACTCAAGCCAATCAGTCATTTCAATCTTTGCTCTTTCAATTCTTTTTCTTGCATTCTCAGAAGTTTTTGGCTCTGATGCTTCTAACTTAAGCATAGTTCTCTTTGAAACTTTAAACTCGTAACCAAGACCAACAATGTTTTCTACCTTTGCATCAATTGCTGCATGGTTAGCAAATGATGTGTCATAGAAACTTGCAAGTTCATATAAATTCCAAGGTGGAGTAATTACATCAAAGAGTCCGTATGCATTTCTAAAAACTGTCCCTGAGTTAATCTCTTTAGATCTTGCTCCGTCAATACCAACACTGTCTGCTCTTGAACTATCCATGTAAGCCTGAGTTGCTTCACCTTTAATTACTCTAGAGGTTCTTCTTTTAAAGTTAGCGTCAAGTCCTTGAAGGTCTTTAATTACATCCCAAGACTGATTAAATGGATCTTGTTTTATAAATGTATCATCTTCTGGAAGAGGAACATCTGTCTTTGCTCTAATAAAAAACTCTTTGTCTTCACTCATTAGTCATCACTTCCATATTTTGCAATAGTGTCTTTGGCTGCCTGCACTGCGCCAAGATCGTTCATTGAAGGAATTAATCCCTCTGCTAATCTTTGTTTTTGCTCAGAGTATTCTTCTTCTGAGATTCTTGTTAGGCCTGGAACGAATACGCATGTTCCATCTCCTTCATCCCCGTAATATTTTGCTGCTTCTTTAAGTTTAGAGATCTGAAGAATGTCTCCCTTTTGAGATTGTATGTTTAAAACAGAGCCAGTTCCGTCTGTAAACCATTTTCCGTTAGCCTTTTTATAAACATATAGGCCCCACTCGTAATGCTTTTCAATAACTTTTACACGGGACTCTCCCACTTGCCCCTTCATTCTGGGCAAAGCCTTCTTCTTTTTGCGTGGATCTTGAGTATTCATATACTAAAGTATACCATATTAGATGGCAGTGGTTGTTATTAGTTTCGACTTAATACCAGAATATATGCGATACTCGTGTTCTGTGGCTGACCTTGTGTTATTAATTACTAACTTTGACTCACTATCAATAATAATCTTATTAGTTCCAGTATAACTCTTATAGATTGTGGATGGGTCAATGCCATAGTAGTTTGTCTTAGAAAGTGTTAATACTCCCTCCCAGAGGCCGTCTCCGTCCATCCAGTACTCCCACTCAATATCTTGTGGCATAATGTATTTTACCCCAAACCACTTTCTGTATTCTTCTTGCTCAACATCTTGAAGATTGCTTGATTCGTAATACGAAATTGTATTAAATAGTAGAGGACCGTTTAGGTTAATTAGGCCAACTCTATTTTCAAAGTCTAACACCTTTGGAAAAGATATACCTAGGAAGGCCCACTCTTTAACAGTCAGGACTGGATCTTTTACAATCTTTCCATTAAGATAAAATTTAATTCCATTTTCTAGCCTACCAGTATTTGCATCTATTGCATAGATTTTTGCTCTTTGTCCAGATGGATGTATTGCTGACATGTAAAACTTTATATGTCTGTCTCTTGCCTTAATCTCAAATACCTCTATTGATCCATAAGAGAATGCATCTTTATCGTATCTAACAGCCATCTGCATAGCCATAACCTTAAAGTTGGTAGACTTTTCTTTATTAATTGAAATTGACAAACCCCTGTTAATTGATGGGTCCATGGTTCCTTTTACTTCGACTCCACTATACCGTGTCAAATACAGGTAGGGAGAAGTTCCTTTATATATTGTAAATGGATTTTCACTCTTATAGTCATAATAGAATCCAGACTTCTTATATGGGAACAATGGCTGTCCAAACCTTGTTCCAACTGGATTAGGGGAGGTGTTGTTAAATGCTTGAGAACAATACTCAAGGGTTCTAATTGCAACATTATTTTTTAATATACCTTTAACATTAAACTCAAGATGCGTTACAATTGCAAGGTCTAGATTACTAACATCTTTTGGTGTATAAATTACCATGTTATCTACAACCTCATATTTAGTTGTTCTCCAGTTCTCCCCTGGAATAACAAATGAGTCATTTGAGGGACTTTCTATATTTATAAAGTTTTCTTCTGAAAGGTTTGCACCATTCTGAACATATTGAAAAGTAATATAAGACTTTACAAGAGATTTTGAAGTATCATATTTGTAGTTTCTGTATGCTCGATCTCTTAAATCTGTATAGTCTAAGTAACCAGTAAATAGTTGATTATCTAAAGAAGAGTAATCTCTTTGCACTGGGGTACTATATTCGTCAAAGAGTTCAGAGTAAGTCCAGGATCCAAACTGCTCTTCTTCTACGAATACAGATGGTGCTGGATAGTTTATATTGAATTGAATAAAATCTAGGTCATAGTATGGTTTATTCTTGTTATCTGTTACATACTTTGAAAAATATGTAAGGGGAATATAATCTTCCCAGTATCCAGAAATATCTATATCTAGATAGTAAGAGCCAAAATTTATTGTTGGAGATAAAGTGTAACTTGCAGTATGTGCTTGCAGAGTATTACCTGTTGATAAAGAAGGTAGGCCTGGATCAATTATGGCGTCCCACTCTCCTGGGTTGTTTCCAAAATAATCATCTGTTGAGTTATATTCCACATCTGGAGTTTGTAAATACTCAACAAAGACACTATCGTTTTCTATAACAATTCCCTTTTCATTAAAAAAATCAGCAATTGATTTGTGATTTCTGGAGGTACAAAACCCAACTTTATATATCTTTCCAGAAAAGGTTTCTGTTGGGTTTGAACTACCACCAATATAAAAACTAAGGCTACTTGAATTTCCAAAGAATGATGAGACGTTTCCACCAAAGTAATGAGATATGCTATCTATGTCTATTCCTACAGAAAACATTTCTTCAAGGTCTATGGAAGATAAAGTTAATAGTATTTCTTCTACATCATTGTACTTTAAGATATACCTTATTGATCTTCCCGTACAAGAAATTTCAAAATAGTTTGAGGATGTCTTTGATTCTGCCTTAAATAAAACCTGCTTTGTTGTTGGAGTAGACACAAATTTAAAGGATCCGTAAAAAGACTTTGCCTTTTCTTTTAAAAAATTTAAACTATCAAAATACATATAGGACTTATCAAATTCATCAAAAGACAAATACATACCTTCTTCATCTTGAGAGAAAAAACTAGAAGAAATGTTGTCAATAGGAACCCCACCAATGACAACTTCTGGTAACTTATAGTCTGGAGTAGCCAAAAGATTACCGTCTGTCTTTAAGTTGTCCACAACTGCCTGAGACCAGTTGCCAAGATTTGGATAAGAATAGTTATTTGCATAGTTGGCAAATGGATAATCTATATAAACAGATGAGCCACTATAGGCTTTATTTATACCTTCTGGTATTTCAACTCCCTGACCGTAAACAAATCTTTTTTTAGCCAAAACAATTGGCACCTGGTATGTGTATAGAGCAACACAGTCGACTTCAATTGGGGACACATCTTCATAGGCATAGAAACCAATCCAGTCTTGATTTCTCTTATCAGAATCTAGACTAGTTGGGAAGGACAATTCTTCAGTTAAGTATTTTAGTGATATAACTTCTTCTCCATTTATAAGCAAAGAGGAATTGTTTTCACTAACCCTCAAGTGCATTAGCATTGGCCTGGTCCATTCTCCAACATAATAAGATCCAAAGTTTGATCCTATTTTTAATATTAAAAATGGACCTTCTACATATATTCCGTCGTCAGAACCAAGTGGACCAATAATTCTTTTCTTTGTTATTGAGTCTGAGTTAATTCTTAGCCATGCTTCTAAAGTGTATTCTTTATACTGTCCATCTGCTCCTAAAAATCCTTGACCTGGAATTATTAAAGACGGCTTGGGTGCTGGATCTACAACATTAATTTTTCCATTCATTGTTTCGTGATTACCACAAGCATAATAAAGAGTGTCTGGAGCATTTTCTGGAACAACCCAAGTAATCAATCCAACTGCAGCGCCTCCATTTTCAACTCCAGTTGTGTATACAGAGTTACTGTTAAATGCCCCACTTGTTGTTTGTATAAAAAATGGATGACCAGGAGCATTCATACCAAAACTATAGGTTGATCCACGGGTAACTGTAACTATTGGATTTCTTGTACCAGCAAAAACATAGGCCCCACTAGAACTGGTAACGGCGTGTGTCATTCCAAGAGTGTTTGAGTTTGGTAAAAGTTTAGTAAGATTTGATGCTCCGTAGACTATTGGAATCCCAGTATTCTTTGCCATGAGGCTTTCCTTGGAAACAAGATAATATCCCTTTTTATCTTGACGCCCATAAGCACTTGCTGTAACGCCTCTTGATGTCTCTATAGATATATTGTTTGGTAAAAAAGATCTTCCTACTCCAAGAGAGGATGAATTAAATTCTTCTGACCATTGGCCAGCAGTCACACCATTAATCAAAAACTCATAGTCGTCTGGATTGTTTCCTTGATCTAAATAGTTAATTTTTATAACAATTCTAAACAGTGCACTTTCTTCTGGCCTATCAAATGTTTCTGAAATAAAAATCCATTTGTCTTGTACTGAAGAAACATAAGTTTTTAACCTTTGAATTGTGCTACCACTTATTGTGTCGTCATACTCATAGCCTATTTCAAAACTGTAAACATATACGCTAAGAGAATTAATAAATGCTCCAATAGAGAATGTTGAAAGACTTTTATTTAAAGAGGTAAAGTTTGCTATGTTTTGACTTATACATACCACCTGCCCAAAATCATTTCCTGTTGAATTTCCTCTTATTTTTGTTACAGGGCTTTCTAAAAATGGAGCATCGATTTCAGTAAAATATTCACTTGCTGATCCGTTTAAAGTGTCTTTCCAATACCCTGTATCTGCAAGATTTCTCTGGGCATCAGTAATCAAACTAATATAATCTGCCTTGTCATCCAGAGCCCAAAAAGCCATTGGATGTTCTGCGTATATTTTCTCTGCGTACAGGTTTGATGGATTAGACATTATAGGTCTATTTTACCACAGAAGCCTACTTGTTTATTTTAATTTCACAATAGTCTGTTGTGCAATATGCTTCGCCTTGAGCCTCAAGGTTATCTACACCATCGTAAATTGCAGCAAAATCAATGTGCTTCAACTTACCAATATAGGACTCGTATTGCTCTTCAGTAATCTGAGTATAAGGCTGCTGTGGATAAACTGTATTCCCCATTGGAAGGAAAGAGACAGCCTTTAGTTGTCCCTCGTACATATTAAGTGCTGGAACAATGTGCTTTGACTCTGTTTCCTTATCAAATGATAATGTTACAGAAACACCATTATCAGACCAGTACTTTTGAGCAGTTGCAGCAAGTGCAATCTTTTCAAACAGAGTGACATCCTTTTCAGATCTTGGATGACCTGACTTGATTGGGAAGTAAACTACTGATGTATTTGCTGATACTACGTCATCTTCAATTGTGTACCCTGCTGCTTTGAACAAGTGAATCATTGGATCTGTAGTTCCAAATCTAACTGCACGAAGGAAGAACTCTCCTCCAGGACCCCAGTGAACTCCAGGAGTTGCACCAGAAAGAATTGAAACTGATCCTGATGGTTTAACTGTTGTTACTCGAATTGATTCACGAACACATAGCCATTCTGAATACTGGTGATCATAATGACGAATCTTGTTGTATCCTTCGTCCATCCACTCACGAACAATTGGTAAACCCTTTTGATCTGCGAATGATGCAATACCTGTTAGAGATGTACCAATACGACGGTTGCGTTGCATGATACCGTTTGTTTGTGGCCAGTGTGTTGGAACAAGCGTTACAGTCTTTCCATAAAGGTATGCAAACTTCAGGGTACGCAGGAAGTCCTCCTTAGATTCATGACGATTTAAGTGCACTTCTACAAGTGTACATAATTCGTATGACTCCAATGGCTGCTCCGCACAGGGATTAAAGCCCATCACACGATAGTCTTTTCCATCTGGCGCATCCTTTAGTCTGCCATAATTACGAGCAACATCAAGCCAGATAAAACCTGGCTCTCCGTTTTCTGTAACTAAATCTACATAGTCTTCGTACTTTGTTCCCACTTCTGCTGAAATAGAATTATTAGACATCCAAGCCCAACCTGGATTTTCTGGATCAAATGAGTTACGCTCTGGGAATAGTTCTGAGTTCTTTAAATTCATAAATGTTTCATCCCCCGCATTACCCAAAGCAAGGGTTGCTGAGCGACGAACATTGCCTGATACCACACAGGTACCAATAAGATTTACAAGGTCTACGATAGCACGAGAGTCTAGTGTTTCACCTGCTCTGGAGCCGATTACACGGTCTATATGGTCGTGCAACTTGATAAGAGGTGCAGGGCCTGATGCAACGCCTCCAAAGCCCTTTATAGGGGCTCCTAGGGGTCTAATCAAATCATAACTAAACTTTTGAATACTTTGATTTGCTCTGAGGTAAGAGTTAATTAGAAGTCTGACTGACTCTACCCATCCCTCACGAGTGTCTGGAATTTCGAACACCTGTTCTGGTTCTGTTGGGGCATAGATTAAGAAATGCTTGTCCTGTCCTACTGTGTCAAAGCCAACACCAATACCTAACATTAATGCATCCATAACCCAAGCAAATAAGGCTCCTGGATCATTTTTGTCAAGGTCCTTGGTAGATACCATTGCACAGTTCTGTAGTGCTGCTGAGTTCTTTTTTTCCATTACCATAGGAGTTCCAAATGCCCACATGCCTCGTCCTGGTGGTGTCCACTTTAATTCAAACATTCTTTGGAATGCTTCCTGTGCAGACTTCTGAGCCTTGTAATCATTCCAAGGAAGACGATTTTCTTTAGCGTGATTCTTCTGTACTGAGTACATACCCTCGATTACACGACGACAAACTTCATGCCAACGTTCTTTAGTTCCATCTTCCTTCATGCGAGAATAAGTACGGATAAATGTAATTTCTCCTAAAGAGTTTTCTGCTGCATCCTTAAAACCAAAAGGGCTTGGAGCAGAAATATACTTATCTATAAAATCTTCTGGAAGTCTAAAACTAAAAAAATCTGACATGTGTATCGTCCTTTCAAAAACGGAATAGTCTTAAGTATAGCAGAGTTTTTAAAAAAGTAAAACTCTACCTAAATGTATTGTTGAGAGTTATGTAAAAACTAATTCAATAATAGAATTAGTGAATCCAGTGTTGTGGTACCATAATCTTTTCACCGCTTTTAACTAAGTGAGCAGTGTGATGATATGGTGGTGATGGAGGAAATACAATAATACTTCCTGCTTTTGGCTTAACTGCAAATTGATATGCTGCAGGATCTGCATTTGCAAAATCTGAATCTGGAGTTGGACCTTGAATAGGACCCTTTGGATCTCTGATTGTAAAAGAAATTTCTCCACCCTCGTAATCATCGTTAAGATACATTACGAAAGAAACCTTAAGTCTTTCATCTCCTTCTTGCTGATCAAAGTGTGCACCCATAAAGGTTCCAGCCTGATACTTTTTAATAGGATACATTGGAAACAGTTTTGGCTCTTCTGTAATACCGTGTGCTGCAGCATAGTCTCTTGCCACATCATCAAATGCTTTTTGTAAAGTGTTATAAATATATTTATCTTTTTCATCAGCATCTGGGCTTAAAGCAATAGTCTTATCTGTCCCATAGATATACTCTTGTCCACTACACGCCATCCACTCACCCCAAGGATCCTTGTTGTCATTCTCAATTGCTTCAACAAGTTTTTTTGGGTCTTCGATTACGTTTGTGTAATAGTAAACCTTCTCTTCAAGTATTTCTCTGTCCATGGTCATCTCCTAGTATTTATTATTTTTATAAAAGTCTTTTACCTTTATAAATCCTACAGTTACATATCTAATTGGGCCTTCTCCAACATGCGTTACTCCATGCTCATATTCTTCATTTCCTGGGAAAATAAGAAGAGATCCTGGCTTTGGCTTTGGTGTTATTCCTGGCTTGTTTTTAAAAAATAGTGTTCCTTCGTTGTAGTCATCATTAAGATAAAGTATAGCAGCATATCTAATTGAAGGGTCGGTGTGTTGATCTGTATGACTTTTTAATTCTGTTTTAGGCTGCATTCTTTGAAGAGTTGCAAAACCTGCAAGTTCTAGAGTTTCATCGGCCTTATCTATCAAGTCTTGAATTCTTTTATGCATTGCTCTTGAGAGATTGCGATTTGAAATATTTAAATTTTTGTCATACCAGTTATATGTTATTTCAAACTTTCCTTCTTTTACAAGACTGTCTACATCGTCTGTTCCAAACTTTTCTAGGCAAAATCTTTTTAAACTATTTCCATACTCAACAGACCAATCTTCTTCTGGAGTATCTTGAATTATTAACAATATCTCTTCTAACTCTTCTTTTAATAGAAAATTTTCTACCATCAAGATCTCGTCCTTGAGCACTTGAGTAGTAAAGCCAGCCTCTTCTAATTCCTTTTTTAAAAATACATTCATTTTAAAGTTCTCCTATCTTGTACTTATTTCCATCTAATCCTATTTTATACCCTTGTTTTAATAAATTTTGCCACTCTGATCTTTCAACTTCTTGTTTTTCTCTTGTCTCTTTCATCTCTGCAGCCCAGGCATCTCTTAATTCTTGTGGGTATGCATCCTCTTCACGATCATCCCAAAATGAGCCAATTGTATATCTTACTCCACTTTCAATTAATGAGACTTCGTGCATATTGTTAAATCCACCGTCGAATACAGCAAGCATTCCAACCTTTGGTTGAATTTCTAAATCTTGTCCTGGGAATTTAAGAAGCCCTCCCTCAAAATTATCATTAAGATATAGGAACCCTGCATAACGACTTCTTGTAAATGCTCCAGACTTTCCTTCAGCATCTGTGTTGTCTGAGTGTATTCTTGCGTATGCTCCTGGTTCCCACTTTTGTGTGTGGTATCCAATCTTAGAAATTATTTTTGGGTCAAGATCATGAACTGAAGCGATTGCTTCTGGCATTGTTTTTTCAATGTCTGAAAAGATAGTTGGAGATAGGCCAGCGTCAGCGAGTTCTTGATCGTTGTCTTGTGGAAGAACAGAAGAATATGACTCGTAGAATGATATGGGCATCCAAGAGATTTTTCCGTTCTCTGCCTGAGCATCTAACGCTTCTATCATTTTTTGACAAGTTTCTTCATCAATAAAGTTTTCGTAGACAACAATATCTTTTGTTAGTCGTATCTTATTTTTTAAATTCATTTAACCCTTACTCCTTCTGGTATCTCGTGCCTGTTTGGGATTGTCTTTACATACTCTTCGTGAATGCTACCTTGCATATCATACCACGCTTCTTTGCCAAATTCTCTTTCTTTTTCAAACCATTCTTCACTTCCCACGCTGTATTTTCTCCAGTACATCCTGGAAAAGTACTTTTCTTTTTTAGAGGAGGGGAATACCCCGTGTAGATAAACTGTGTCATTCTTTGTTAGAATCTCTGGGTGCCCAGAAGGGAAAAGAAGCCAATCTCCTGCTTCTGGCTTATACTTAACTAATTCTCCATTTACAAAAAAATCAATTTCTCCGCCAACATAGTCATCGTTAAAATAGGCGTTTGCAGTTATTCCAAACTTATATCCTGGGCTAGGAATTGGCTCTCTTATAAAGTCAGAGTGGTATGTCATAGACATTGCGTCAGTTATTTCTTCATGATACTTGCAGATTGATGGACCATACATTTGCCACAATGGGACAATGTCTCCTTCATATGTTTTTATTTTTTCATCTTTGTCAAATCCAAACTCTTTACCATATCTAGATAGATAGTCTTCTGTTACTTTATAAAAAGACTCTAGAAGTTCTATAATAAAAGATTTTTCATCTTGTTTGATTTCCGTATTAGCCTCAATACTTTTTAAATTTTCAAGATTAAACTCTTTGTTAAAGTCTGAAACAGGATATGACAAATACTTTCCAAAATGTGACCACTTTTCCCATTGACCAAAAACCCTGTCCTCTTTGTTATCTGAAGATCTTTTAAGTATCTCGTAATTTTTTAATGGATCTTTAAACACATTTTTATACACAAGGATATTTGGGTATATCTCAACTACAGTAAATCCTGTATCTGTCACGGCTTTCTGTCTCCAGTGTGCTCTGTGATCTCCCAAAAGAATGGACAGGTGTATCTAATACCACTCTTAATTTCTGTTACTCCGTGAACATAGTTCATATCCCCTGGGAAAAAATATGCTGCACCCTTCTTAGGTTTAAACTTTACATCCTGTAGTGGGAAGTATAATTCTCCACCCTCATAATCTTCATTTAAATAAAATAGACTTGAAAGATCATAGTTTGGGAAATCATTTGGGAGTCCAGCATCTGGACCCTCGTGTAGTTCCTTATCTGCGTGAGGGTTCTGAAACTGTCCTGGAAGCCATCTAACGATAGTTGTACCAGTGGGGGTAACCTTTACCTTGTAAAACTCCTCAACGATTGGCTGTAGCCTCTGAAACAGTCCTGCAATAACTGGCGCAATTGTAGGATCATTTTTTTCTAAACTTGGCTGAGTTGCAACTCTATCTTTCCAGTAATCTGAATCATAAACGACTGTTCCATTTTCATTTACGTGGCTTTGAGTTACATCCCAAATTGTTAAAGATTTAGCAGCCTTTTCTAAAAATTCTATTTCTTCTGGGGTCATAAAATTTTCTAATTCAACAATCATTTCTTTGCCATTACCAAACCAGCCAGAAGGGGTCAGCGAAGGCTTTCTAACTACAACGGAAGCATCTTTATTATTCATAATTAAATTATATCACAGGGTTTTGCCCTATAATGTCCTCTCTATCTCTAGTTGTTTTAAGAATCTATCTGCGTTAAATCTCCAATTATCCCTTGCAAATGAAGTTACAATTTTAAGACAAAGTTCTTCATAGTCCTTTTTTTCTAACTTATCTTTAATTTGATGTAGCGCTTCAACTGTATCTATGTAGTTCTGCCTAACAAAAGATGGGTCTCCTGCGTGGTTTCTTTTTAAAACTTTTGTAGTTATACTGCCATCGGGACAATACAGAGATACTGTAAGATATTCTTTTGCAAATCCAGCATCCTGGTACATCTCGTACCCCTCAGTTGCTTGGGCTAAATTATCAAAAGATATTATTGATCTTACGGGAACTTCTCCATCTCTTGAAACGGTTATCATATAGTGACCAACTTTTCCAGCCTTGGCATTAAGAGTATACTCATCAACCATTGTGGAGTGCAAATTGTTTATTTCGTTCATAACTTCCTTTAAGTTGTTTGATCGTCTACATAAAGTTTTAAGACTTTTACTTCGTGTGCTCCAAGAGTTTCTTCTTTTTCATTTACAGCATTTCTATACCAGTCTGTCCACTGATTTGCTTTATTGAGTTCTTGAGCAGCATTTCCATAGGAAATGTTGGCCTCCACTCTTTTCCTATCATCATCTTTATAGTCTACAAGTTTGATAGTTGTTTCATTTAGTTGTGTCAAAGATATCGGAATAATAGTAGCAACTGGAGTTCCAGCCTTTATAACTACCCTTTTGTTTGCAAGTTTTGCTCTAATTGCTAGCGGAAGTGGATTGCCATAGAAAGAAGTACTAATTAAGCAAGACATTGTTTCAAACTCATCGCTAAAATAGTTAACTGGATTTATGGTAAGAATACTTACGTCTTGATCTGTTTTAAAAACTAAGCCCGTATCCATACTGACCGAAGACTGACCTCTTCCAGAATATGCTCTCTCTGGAGAAAATATTTCAACGTGATCCATTGACTGATCTGTTATTCCATCCCAGGTAAACTCTATGTCTTCCTTACAAGATAAACTATAGCCAATAACATTTGCCTGAGTTACTGGAAAACACCTGTAAGCATGTCCTTCTGATGTAGCATCCATCCAGTCTCTTTTAATAGACATTGGAGTAATTTCAAAAATAGCCCCTGGAGTTTTCTCTACTGAAATATTGTACATTAATGATTATCCGCAACATACATTTCAGGGGTATGATACTTCTTGTTATAATCAAGCATGGTGACAATAGAATACTTAGTACCTGAAGTTACTGGCATCGCTTGATGTGGGTACATAAAGTTTGATGGGAAGATGAATAGATCTCCAGCCTCTGCTTTAACTTTTAGATTTTGAAGTCTAAAGAAGAGTTCTCCACCCTCATAATCATCATTGACATATGATACTAATGAGACTGTGCAGTTATAGGAAAATCCATGATCGTGATGTTCTTGAAAGTGTTGTCCTGGTCCGTACTTGATAAAGTTAAACGCTTCCCAATACTGTAAATTATTTATGTTGTACATTCTTGAATAGTCTTGGACTGCTGGCAACTTTGCATCATATATATCTTGCCACAAAGACTGAAGGTTTTTAGATACTTCGCTAGGATCATTCTCTATATCAGTTTTCTTAAACTTAAAGTCTACGCAATCTCTATACTCTGGCATTAGTTGTTGGTATCCAACATATGCTGGCATCCAGTGGTATCGATCTCCCTCTGGAGACAACTTACCATACTCAGCAACAGAGCCAAGGTTGCTCTCAATTCTGTTTATTACGTCAAACTCTTTTTTAATAACGCCTTTGTAACAAAATATTCCGTTACCAAGATCTTGTTTTTCTGTCCATGTTTGCATGCTATATCCCTTATCTGTATTCTCGTCTTGACCAAACTTTGTTTTTATACACTCCGCCATCTGGCTGACGATAAAAGTTTGCGTTATCTACCATTTTACCATATATCTCAGACTGGTCAAGAATATCTATTTGATGTTCCCAGTTTTCTCTTTTAAAAGGAAGAACCTGCATATATGGTGTTCCTGCTGGAAGAGTTCCCTCCCATCCTTCTGCAATAAAAAATGGAAAACTCCCAAGCAAATGAACCTTGTCAGAATCAACAACCCCAGTAGTATTTAAAAATGGAAGATCAAACCTGTTCATTGGTGTCATAAATAGTGCACTATATCCATCTGGAAGTTCTAATCCCCAATCTGAACTCCATGCAAAGTGGTGTATGTAATACCCTTTTGGATGTTCAAACTGTGGCATTGGTGGTCGTTGAGTACAAAAGTCTTGATATTTTGCATCTTCTACTTTAACATTTATATTACCCTGAGCATTTTTAAAGAATGTTAAATCACATGGGGTTTTAAAAACGTATCCAGTTGAAAAAGCATCCATAATTGCTGGACAGGCTTTCCATGTTGGAATCTTGCCATAGTCGTCTACTGTTCCTTCTTTTGCAACTGGGCAAACTTGCTTTGGTGCCTTGTAGTATTCTCCATTTGGCATTTTTGCAAACCTATCAGCATCCTTGTACCAATCTGGAATTACCGATTGCGTTGGAGATGGAGTGGACTTGCTATCTTTATTTAGCCAAGGTCTAAATGATCTAAAAATTGCAAGGTTTGACTTTAATGTCACTACTTGTGGCCTAGTTCATTTATGTCTGTCATTACGACAACACAATACTTTGTTCCTGACTCCATAGGTAATGATGCATGTTCATATATGTAGTTGGATGGACAAAGAAGTATATCTCCTGCTTTTGGAGTATGAGTATATCCATCAAGTCTTGGGAACCTAATCTCTCCGCCTTCATAATCTTCATTAATATAGATTACTGCAGATACTGTGCAATTGTAGGCTGGGCCATGGTCAGCATGAATATTAAAATGCTTTCCCTCTCCCTCATATTTAACAAAATTAAATGCTTCATAATATACTACATTTATTCCCCAGTACCTTGCATAGTCATCTACACAAAACTTTAATTTTTGATATATCTCTTCATGTAGGTCTATTAATTCAGAATTAGAATTATCTTTTGGCCCTAGGTTTTCTTGCTTATACTTAAAGTCTACTGCATCTCTAGCCTTTTTAATGGGAGTATCAGAGTTAGTTACTTTTGCCTCTGACCACTTATACTTTCCGTCCCCGCCCAAATTTGATTCAAGGGTGTCTATGTATCTTTGAGAATCTTCTTTTGAAAATACATTTCTATACAGGTTAATCCCTAGCGCTGGGTTTTCAACTACGATACCATTTCCTATTGATCTTTCTGGATATCTAGTTGCTGCTGTTTCTGATCTATCTTTAGTAAACCAGGGTGTTTCATTTTCATCATATACTGACACAATAGTTCCTATCTTTGTAAGTTTGTCTAGATAAAAGTATACCACACCAATTTCTGATGTGGTATACCTTATTTATTTTTATATTAGGTTGCTCTTGGTGCTAATGGTCCACCGAAGTTAGGGAAGAATGGTGGGGCAAAGTATGGGAAGAATGGTGGGAAGAACGGGAAGAATGGGAAGAATGGTGGGAAGAATGGGAAGAATGGAAAGAATGGGAAGAATGGTGGGAAGAATGGAAAGAATGGGAAGAATGGTGGGAAGAACGGGAAGAACGGGAAGAATGGGAAGAATGGTGGGAAGAACGGGAAGAATGGTGGGAAAAATGGTGGGAAGAATGGGAAGAATGGTGGGAAGAACGGTGGGAAGAATGGAGCAACTGTTGTTACGTTATTAGATGCAGCAGAAGTTGCAGATGTTCCATTAGCGTTTATTGCTCGTACGGTATAAGTCTGTGCAGTGTTTGCTTCTTGTGTTACAACAACAGATGTTGCTGCGGTTGAATCAGTTTTACCATCTGATGCTGCCCAAACGTAAGATGTAATAGCAGTTCCACCATTTGCTGGTGCTGTCCAAGTTACTGTGTCTTGGTTAACTCCTGCTGTTGCTACTGGTGCTGAAGGAGTTGCTGGTACTGTCGTTACTGTTACTGCAGCAGAAGCAGAAGAGGCTGCAGAAGTTCCTGCAGCATTCGTGGCTGTTACTGTAAATGTTGGTGTTGCTCCAGAAGCAATTCCAGTTACAGTCAATGGAGATGATGCTCCAGTTGCTGTCTGTCCTGTGCTCGCTGTTACTGTAAAAGATGTAGCATTAGGAGAAAGTGCGGGTAAAGAAAAGGCTACAGAAACTGCACCATCATTGAATGGTCTATTTGTTCCTACGTTTGTTCCAGTAACACCTGTTGGTGCTAATGGCTCCAAAAAGTCATTTGACGCTTGGGACTTCTTACCTATCTTTTTACCTGCTGCCATTTTTAATCTCCTAATTTCTTATTGAATTTTGTATTACGCTGTCAAGTCGCCGTAGACAACCCATGTATTTGCTGCTCTCTTAAAGAGAGTACAAGATGACCAAGTTGTACGAAGTTTCAAGCCAGGTGTTGCATTAACTGTAACTGTTCCTGATACTGGGGCAATTGTTACTTGTCCCGCTCCTGTTTGTAGGATATCAATCGAAGTTCCAATTGGGAAGTCTAGTGTTGCATCTGTTGGGATTGTAAGGACTAGTGCTGATGCTGAACCCATCTCAATTAGATCATCTCTTTCAGTTAGTGATGAAAGTGTGTATGATGCTGTCTTTTGTGAAATTGGTGTTAAAGAGTCTACCTTTAATCCAAGGCTTGTTGTTACTGATGCTGCAAAGTTTGCGTCATCTCCAAGTGCTGCAGCAAGTTCATCAAGTGTGTTGAGGGCTGCTGGGGCACCTGTTAATAGTGCATTAACCTGTGATGTTGCATCTGCGATTGCTTCTGCCTTTGCAGTTGCGATTGCTGAAGACTGTGCTGTTGATACTGGCTTTGCTGTGTCTGCTGTGTTATCAACATTACCAAGTCCTAGTGAAGTCTTTGTAACTGCTGCTACGTCTGCAGTTGTTGCAAGTAGTGATGTATCTGCAATACCATGAACGTTTGTAGTGTCTGACTGGTGAGTTGTAACTGCTCCATCAGCGTATACCTTTGTTGCTATAGTTGAGTCAACATCGAATGCTTCTGTTCCTGCATTCCAATCAATTCCTACGCCTGCAAGTGCTGATTGATCTACTGTAGAGTTTGATACTGCAGTTGTTACATAGTCTTGTGTAGCAAGGGCTGCTGTATCTACAATACCGTGTACGTTTTCTGTCTCTGTATTGTGAGCAGTGATTGCTGACTGTGTTACTATTGCTTCGGCTGCAACGGCTGCTGCGATTGAAGAGTTTGTTGTTGCTGTTAAGGCAAGTGCTGAAGTATCTGCAATTCCGTGAACAGATGTTGTATCTGAATTATGTGTTGTTAGTGCAGTTGTAACTGATGTTTCTACTCCTGAAACTGTTGCAAGTAGTGTTGTATCGCCAATACCGTGAACATCTGTAGTATCTTGTCTGTGGGTATTTACTGAGTTTACTACTGTTGTAAAGAAGGCTGGGTCGTCTCCTATTGAGGCTGCCAATTCATTTAAAGTATTGAGAAGATCTGGAGCACCATCAATAAGTGCTGCTAGTTCTGCTGCAGTAGCAAAATATGTTAGAGCAGTCCATGCTGATGAACCGTTACCCATTTTAAATTTATTTGAGTCGGTTTCAAAACCAATCTCACCTGCTGCTAGAATTGGGTTTGCAGCCGTCCATTGTGCTGCAGTACCTCTGCGCTGTTGCATTCTTGTTGCCATATTTTTATTTCTCCTTATGGGGGCTGCCCATTTACTTATCTTATTATAACCCCTATTTTTTAATTGAAGTTATCTACTACACTACCGCCATCGAATACAACTGTCCATTCTGTTGTAGAAGGGCCACCTGAATCCAAACCTACACCCAATGGGCTATTAAATGATCCACCTTCATAGAACTGGGATACTATGAAACCAGTTCCATCAATTGCGGTATCGTGAATGTGCTGTGGTAAATTGTTTGTATCATCAATAGTTGCCTGGGTATACCATGCTCCATTGTAATAAAAATTAACTCTGTTTGTTGCAGTGTCTAACCACTGTGTTCCATTAGTTGGTGAAGAAGGAGCGGTTGAGCCTACAGTCATAGATCCTGCTACAGAATCTACATACTCCTTAGTTGTTGCATGTGATGCAATAGTAGGAGTTCCTACTGTTACTGCACCTCCGAATGTACCGCCATTTGCTACGGCTAATCCATTCTTGACTCTAAAGTCTTTATCAACTGTTGCCATTTACTACTCCTTCTTCCAACTATTTTTATTTTTTATTAAACTAGCAAGGTTCCAACAACTGAGATATTTGAACTATTGTTAGTTGTTGTAACCAAAACCTGAACATTGCTTCCAGATAGTGTTGCTGAAACTGATCCAAGAGAACCATTTGTTCCAACCATTCCGTATTCTGTAACTGCAATGTTATCATTAATATCAAGTGTCAAAAGTACCTTTGATATTTCTGTGTGGTTTCCATAAGAAACCTTTACAAGAAATTCTCCTGAACGGTAGGCACTCTTAGGCCATGAATAAACATGGTTTGTACCTGCTGTAGGAATACTTGCAGTTGCTGCGATTTGCTTAGCAATATCATTTAACTCAACCTCTGTAAAGTTTGGAGTGACTGCTTCAAGAGCAGATACTGCACGAGCATCTGTGAAGTAAAGGTTTGTACCTTCTGCAAGATCAGTTGTTGTAGAACCTGCTACACCGTTTTCTGCGGTGATAGTAAGACCTGTACCTGAACCTGTAATTGTAATGTTTGAAAGTGTTGCACCAGTCAAAAGATCTGCTGCTGAACTTTTAGCACGAACATCTGTAAAGTATTGTGCAGTTCCTTCTGCTACATCATCTGTATCAAGTGCATCTGCGTGGGCGATGGCTGCTGCCTGCGCTGCATTTGCTTTACTTGTTGCATCTGATGCTGCTGCTGCTTGTGCAGCGTTAGCCTTTGAAGTTGCATCTGCTGAAGCAGTTGCTTCTGCTGCAGCCTGTGCTGCATTTGCTTTGCTTGTAGCATCTGCTGCTGCTGTTGCTTCGGCACCGCTCTTAGCGTTGTTAGCCTTTGTAGTTGCATCTGCTGAGGCGGTTGCTTCTGCTGCTGCTTGTGCTGCGTTAGCCTTAGATGTTGCATCGGCTGCTGCTGTAGCCTCTGCTGCAGTCTGTGCAGCGTTAGCCTTTGAAGTAGCATCTGCTGCTGCTGCAGCGATTGCATCTGATTCTGCTGTGTTAGCATATGTCTGATAAGCAGTTGTAATTGCTGTCTCACGGCCATCTGTGTAAGAGTTAGCAGTTGTTACTGATGATGATCCTACTCCATCTGCATAAAGTTCTGCTGCATTTTGTGCACCTGAAGCATAACCTTGTGCTGCTGTGTCAAGAGTTGAAATTTCTCCATCAACATAGCCCTTAGTTGCTGCGTGTAGTGATAATGTTGGAACTCCTGATAGGGTCAAGGCTCCAGTCATTGTGTCGCCAGCCTTGGCTACCTTTTCTCCAACTGATGTAGCAAGATTTGCTGCAAAGTTTTCGTCATCACCAATGGCTGCTGCTAACTCATTAAGAGTATTAAGAAGTTCTGGTGCTGAATCTACAAGGTTTGCAATTCCAGTATCTGTGTAAGAATTTGCTGCTGCTTCTGCTGCATCTGCTTTTGCTGTAGCATCTAGTGCTGCTGCAGCGATTGCATCAGTCTCTGCCTGATCTGTATAGGCACGAGTTGCAAGAACATCTGAGCCCCACTTAACAGAAGAACCTGCTGCTGGAGTAAGAACGATATGAGAATCAGAGTTGATTGTCATTGCTCCTGCGCCAGAGAAGTTAAGTGTGTCTCCAATAGTCTTGTTTGTTAATGTTTGTGTGTTGGTTGTTCCAACTACCGCACCTGCTGCACCGTGTGCTACTGTAGCACTTTCGTGATCAGAAAGGTCTTGTACTACGCTTCCTGCTGCTGCTGCTGCGCTACCTGCTGGATCATAATTAACTGCGAGAGAGTCTGCATAACCTCTGGCAGAACTATCGGCAGCGTTAGCCTTTGTAGTTGCATCTGCTGCTGCTGCAGCGATTGCATCTGATTCTGCACCATTTGCTTTATTTGTTGCATCGGCTGCTGCTGTAGCCTCTGCTGCAGCCTGTGCTGCATTTGCTTTACTTGTTGCATCTGATGCTGCTGCTGCTTGTGCAGCGTTAGCCTTTGAAGTTGCATCTGCTGAAGCAGTTGCTTCTGCTGCAGCCTGTGCTGCATTTGCTTTGCTTGTAGCATCTGATGCTGCTGCTGCTTGTGCTGCGTTAGCCTTAGATGTTGCATCTGCTGAAGCAGTTGCTTCTGCTGCAGTCTGTGCAGCGTTAGCCTTTGAAGTAGCATCTGCTGCTGCTGCAGATTGTGCTGCTGCTGCTGCACCTGAAGTGTCAAAAACACCTGACTTAATATTTAGTTCGCCAGCAATAACTTCCATCTGTGTTGATTCAACAGATGTTACAAGTGTTTCTCCACCAATTAAATCAATGATGTATTGGTCTGATGCTGTCTCTACAAGTACGTTATTTCCGCCAACGGTTGCTGTTGAACCTTCAACGACTAAACCACTTTTAATCTTAAAGTTTTTATTAATTGTTGCCATTTTTATATCTCCTTATTTACGCCTTAAGTCCTATACGTGCATAACGTACAGTGACTGGCCTGATCGCAGGATCTGGAGTGACTGATATAGCCACGGTATTTCCAGTGCGAGAGACATCAATGGTGCCAATATTCCCATCATTGTCGATAGTTCCATACTCGCTGACAGATACATTTGCACCATCAACAAGGATTGTTAGTTCTGTTGCATAAAATTTATTGTTTCCGTTTTCAGTCATGGATATAGAAATTATGTACTTAACCATACGCCATTCTGTAGCACTAAAATTATCAATTACAGTTATATTTTCAATATCTGCAATTGTATTCTCGTTATTATTACCAGCAGATCCCAACTCTGTTGCTTGGGATGTGGCAGTGTCAATTAGATCTACATAATTTTCTTGAGTAGGTCTATCGCCTGTTTGAAACAGACCTTTTACATTTGAAATTGATATTTTAGCCATGTGGTAATTATAACATCCCTTTAATAAGACTATTAGAGAATGTAGTTGGAGAAACCAATAACCTGAACCCCAATTCCTGGTGGATTGTTTTCTCCATATCCCTCAATGCCAATGCTAGTTATTCTTAATCTAAAAGGAAGTATCTCTATAGGATTAACTATCTTTGGGTATCCTACAGAGATAACTCCGCTAGATACTGGGCTAAGATCTTCTATCTGTATTGTTGGGGAGATTGTTGATGCAGAAACTAATACTGCTAAAGCAATCCCTGGGGAAATTACGGTTATTGCCATTGTTGGTTACGCCTGTTCTGTGACTTCGCCAAGCATAATCATCTCACCTTGGCATACTGTCCAAACACGATCACCATCTTTTAATTGAATATCAAAAACATCTCCAGTTAAAAGTTGTTTTGATTGCGTTGCAGATAGAGTTACTGTAAATTCTCCAAGGTCATCAAATTCTGTTTTATCTGGCAGAACTGTGAACAATAAGTCATCTCCATCGTTGTCTGAATACCGTCTAAAGTCTCCTGTAATATTCCAACCAGCGTTATTTGGGTCAAAGGTGTTTGTATTATAATCTAATGGATTTCCCAAATCATCTTCTACATAAATTCTAAAAGATGCTGTATCGCCAATTACACAAGTCCAGTTAATTAGTGGTGGCTTGTTTCCAATGTTATATGTCGCTGGTGCAACTACTCCAGTAATAGGGGTTTCATTTGGGTTTCTATATGTAGCCATAAGTTTATTATATCACGACAAACCGTCTCTGAGTGCTCCCCAGGTACCGTTTCCTTTTGCCTCGACTATTACAATTCCATTAACATTATGAGCATATGCACAAATTCCAACTGCTGCAGATCCGTTTGTTGGTCTAACATTTGTCAAACCTCCAGATGGACCTACATACAGAACTTGTCCTGCATCAAAACTTGAAGTGTTTAAACCTTCCATAACTCCAGCAACCACTACAACTCCATCTGCTCCAGTATCAACACCTGCTTTTAATAAACCAAGTATTGGTGCTGTTGTAGAAGGTAGTGCTTTTCCAATAGTTGGTTTTGATCTAGATTCGCTATATCCCGTTGCATATACTGGAACTCCAGCACCTATTCCACCACCACTAGTATTTGTTACATTAATTTGAAAATAAGATACACCATATGCTGGTAGTATTGCATCAAGGGACTCTGCTAGTTTTTTAAAGTCACCATGAACGTTTACTGGAGAGTTTTCAAGGGGATATCTCACTCCCGTGCCTGAATTAGCGTATGTAGTCATAATAAAATTATTATACACCCAGATTTGACTTTTGGCTCAAAATTATGTTATACTTGGTATAGACACCTACCAAGGTGTTATTGTTTTCTAAGGAGGAAACTATGATTAAATTTATCGAAAGAAACAAAGAGATCATTAGCACACTCAGCATCGTAGCACTAGTAA
>Ga0209551_1000131_pt1 | contig 24150 bp, 5 predicted proteins | sample LauGreSuBDMM15SD_2_FD_187568 | JGI IMG/M metagenome (GOLD analysis project Ga0209551, IMG submission 187568) | Freshwater lake microbial communities from Lake Michigan, USA - Su13.BD.MM15.SD (SPAdes) (version 3) | ecosystem: Environmental > Aquatic > Freshwater > Lake | place: Lake Michigan, USA... | reverse complement strand
AGTATCTAATCGAGCATAGCACTGTTGAATAACCGAATCAGATAACCAATTATATTCATCGGGTTCTATTTGAGAGATTTTCGAATACAATTTCTCTTCAATAGCAAGAGATAGATTCGCGAGATATAAATAATCCGATGGGGTTTCACATGTTTTCGGCATATTTTGGACGATTTCTGTCAAGAAAGTATGTGTTTTGGGTTTGAAATGTTGTATCTGCGATAAAATCAGTTGTTGGAATACGCGTTTTCTATTTTTATTTTCTGGTACCTCGGAATTTCGATCTAAGAGATGATCATAAAACATGATCGGCAAGACATTCCCATTTAAATCACTAATCTCTTCGAATCCGGCTTTGGTTTGTAAAATAGAAGGAATCTCTAATTCTTTCTTTTCCATCACATCCATCGGAATAAAAATCTCATCGACCAAAGGAGTGACAAAATCTAAGAGATCTTCTGAAAGGAACTGAACTAATTGAGTCGGAGTCACATATTTGATTTTATCGCGTTTCTTTCGATTCTCTTCTTTCTCTTGTTTTTCTAAGGAAACCATGGTCAATGGATTCCCAATAAAATCGACCAATCCTTCTTTTTGCATTTGCACATGGTTTTTCTTTAAAAAAGGAAGAGGTTGATTATATTCACTTTCTAGTAGAAACAATCCTTCTGAAGCACGAGTAGTTGCAACATATAAGGTATTTGGACACTCATAAATGGAATACCCATCTCTCTCATAATAAGACAAATATCCCGTATCGAAACCAACTACAAAAACGAATCGTCTTTGACGTCCTTTGACGGAATGAAAGGTAGAGAAAACGACTTTATTTTCAATAACACGAGTATCTAATTGATCGCGATTCTCCATCATAGAAATATAACAAGGAATACCGGCTTGTACTAAATCGTTTTCGATTTTCTTGATTTCATAGGTTTTGAGAGATCCGGAAAGAATAAAAAAATCGCCATACGATGCTTTGGTTTCGATTAATAATCTCTTGATATTGGAAATAACGAAACCCGCCAAAATATGCGTTTCACGTCGAATATAACGAACAGGAGGACCGGACTTACATGCCAAGAGACGCGTTTCGTCTAACATGACCTGATTGACGAAATCGGCCATTGGATTGGTAATACGATAAGAAGTATTCAAAGTACAAATCGCGAATCCTTTACTATGTAAATGCGGATGATTTTCCCACATTTTATCCGCCAAAGTCAAATATCCGGTATAGGATCCTTTGAATTCATACAATCCTTGTCGCTTATCTCCTAGAATCAAGAGTTGAAAGGGTTTTCCGATATCCAAGGTGAATTTGACGATGAATTCGAATAAAAGCGGTGTCATATCTTGCGCTTCATCTAAGACGAGAATATCGAGAGGTGGTAATTCTTTGGAAGGGGGCAAAGCCATTCGAAGGATATTGCGAAGACCAGCATCATCGAATGCTTCTGCATAATATTTAAGAGCCAAACTATGATAAGTATATACGGAAATATTTTCGAGCTCCAATTCTTTGACTTTCTCTTTGACTTCTTCTTTCAATAAAGTGTTATAGGTCAATTGGATGAATTTGCAAGAAGGATATTGTTTGGCAGCGGATAAAATGGTCGTCGATTTCCCCGATCCGGCACATGCATCTACGATAATATTGATTTTTTGTGGGAGATAATTTAAAATGACACGCTGTTCTTCACTAGGAGGATTCATGTTTAATAGGAGATTCAAAAAATCGAATAATTTCTGTCAGTGGTATAGTAATAATCTCAAAATAGTTTTATATATATTCATAATATAACATGTCTCAGAGTGATTATATTCGTTACAAGAAAACGACGAATCAATTGAAAGAAGTGCGGAAATTGGATCCTATCTTGGCTTCTCAAGATTATATTAATTTTAAACAATACACTTTAGAAAGTACGGTAATGAATACTTCTCCTACATTCAATCAATTCATATTACCTGGACAAAGAATTGTATTTGGAATGGAACGCAAGATACAAAGCTGTCCAATTACGAATTTTGCCATATGTAATCGTACAAATCTTCGGTCGAATCGTAGAGAAAACCCAATTATGGATATGGGCTTGAATGAAAAGCCTAGAACAAATCAAACTACTATAAAAACGATTCTATAAACAGTATGTTATTTTTAGGAAAAGAAATAATATACTATTTTTATATCGAAAGTAATATATTATCATAAATCTTTTTCATAATCTCTATTATAGAAATGACTGGTTATGGTAATTTACTAGATAAAGTAAAGGCCCAAAATTTTGCAAATGTACGTAAAGCAGCAAATAATAATGTAACTGTAAATGGACCTAATTCTTTTACTTGTATTCAAACCAATCCAGTAGAGAATGGAGGAGGAAGTGGATCTACTGGTTCTACCGGTCCGGTAGGTGCAACTGGTTTTACCGGTTCTACTGGTGCAACTGGATCGACGGGTGCAACTGGTTCTAGGGGTACTATCGGTCCAACCGGACCAAGAGGTTTGGGCACTTCGAATGGAATGATATTATTTATAGATAGTAATTTACTAGAAAATATTTATAATTCTGTGGTGGATTTATCTGGATTATTATTAACCGTTCCTAATTTTAATACTGCTCTCCGAAGAATTAAATATAAATATGAGATCGGTACCGATACTTCCAATCATTTATTGGGTGTCTTTTATTCATCGAATACGATATTATCGAATGGTTTTATTCCTTCTGGTGTGTGGGATTTTCATTTAAATACAAGAATTCAGTCCGATACTAATGATGTTCCTATTGTGAAAATCTTTGCAAAAATATATTATGTAAATAGTACGAATAATGCTTTTTTTATTGCAAATGGAGAGTCGGGTGCAGTAGAAATAGAGGATGGAAGTATTGTACATTCGGTTTATGTTCCTTTTACTATCTTGCAAGAAACCAACTGTCGTTTGAAAATCGAATTATATACGGTTCAAGACGTAGTGAATGAAGAAATGTATAAAGTTTCTGTTTTATGTCGAAATAGTACATTGACGTATATCAATACTACCTTATATTCGGTTTCTAGTAATAGTACTGGTACTGGTACAAGTAATACTGGTCCAACCGGTCCAGTTGGACCAGGAAGTGGTAGATGGAATAGATTTGGATTAACCGGTGCTACTGGTAATACAGGTAATACTGGATCCACGGGTAATACAGGTTCCACGGGTAATACAGGTTCCACGGGTAATACTGGTAACACTGGTTCGACCGGTAATACAGGTAATACGGGAGACACTGGTAACACAGGTAATACTGGTTCCACTGGTAATACTGGTAATACTGGAGACACAGGTTCGACCGGTAATACAGGTTCCACTGGTAATACGGGAGACACTGGTAACACAGGTAATACAGGAAACACTGGAAATACTGGAGACACGGGTTCGACAGGTAATACTGGAAATACAGGTTCCACCGGTAATACAGGAAATACTGGAGACACCGGTTCGACAGGTAATACAGGAAACACAGGAGACACGGGTAATACAGGAAACACAGGAAATACAGGAAACACAGGGGACACGGGTTCGACCGGTAATACAGGAAATACTGGAGACACGGGTTCAACTGGTAATACAGGAAATACAGGTTCGACCGGTAATACAGGAAACACAGGAGACACGGGTAATACAGGTAATACAGGAAACACAGGAGACACTGGTTCGACCGGTAATACAGGAAACACAGGAGACACGGGTAATACAGGTAATACAGGAAACACAGGGGACACGGGTTCGACTGGTAATACAGGTAATACAGGAGACACGGGTAATACAGGTAATACAGGAAATACAGGTTCTACCGGTAATACTGGTAATACAGGAAACACAGGAGACACAGGAGACACAGGAAATACTGGTAATACAGGAAATACAGGTTCTACCGGTAATACTGGTAACACAGGAGACACGGGTAATACAGGTAATACAGGAAACACAGGGGACACGGGTTCGACCGGTAATACAGGTAATACAGGAGACACGGGTAATACTGGTAATACTGGAAATACAGGTTCGACCGGTAATACAGGTAATACAGGAGACACGGGTAATACTGGTAATACTGGAAATACAGGAGATACTGGTTCTACCGGTAATACAGGTAATACAGGAGACACGGGTAATACAGGTAATACAGGAAATACAGGTTCTACCGGTAATACTGGTAATACAGGAAACACAGGAGACACAGGAGACACTGGTAATACTGGTAATACTGGTAATACTGGAAATACAGGAGATACTGGTTCTACCGGTAATACTGGTAACACAGGAGACACCGGAAATACTGGTTCTACAGGAAATACAGGAAACACAGGAGACACTGGAAACACCGGTAACACCGGTTCCACAGGTAACACGGGTAATACTGGAAATACTGGAGACACCGGTTCCACCGGTAATACTGGTAACACTGGTTCCACTGGTAATACTGGTAATACAGGAAATACAGGAAACACAGGAGACACTGGTTCCACAGGTAATACTGGAAACACAGGAGACACGGGTAATACTGGTAATACAGGTAATACAGGAAACACTGGTTCCACAGGTAATACAGGAAACACAGGAGACACAGGTAATACAGGAAACACAGGTAATACAGGTTCTACCGGTAATACTGGAAACACAGGAGACACAGGTAATACAGGAAACACAGGAAACACAGGAGACACAGGTAATACAGGAAACACAGGTAATACAGGAAACACAGGAAATACAGGTTCTACCGGTAATACTGGAAACACAGGAGACACAGGTAATACAGGAAACACAGGAAATACAGGTTCTACCGGTAATACAGGAAATACAGGAAATACAGGAAATACAGGAAATACAGGAAATACAGGAGACACAGGTAATACAGGAAACACAGGAGACACAGGTAATACAGGAAACACAGGAAATACAGGTTCTACCGGTAATACAGGAAATACAGGAAATACAGGAAATACAGGAAATACAGGAGACACAGGTAATACAGGAAACACAGGAAATACAGGTTCTACCGGTAATACAGGAAATACAGGAAATACAGGAAATACAGGAAATACAGGAAATACAGGAGACACAGGTAATACAGGAAACACAGGAGACACAGGTAATACAGGAAACACAGGAAATACAGGTTCTACCGGTAATACAGGAAATACAGGAAATACAGGAAATACAGGAAATACAGGAGACACAGGTAATACAGGAAACACAGGAAATACAGGTTCTACCGGTAATACAGGAAATACAGGAAATACAGGAAATACAGGAAATACAGGAGACACAGGTAATACAGGAAACACAGGTTCTACCGGTAATACCGGTAATACAGGAAATACAGGAAATACAGGAAATACAGGAAATACAGGAAATACAGGAGACACTGGTTCTACCGGTAATACTGGTAACACTGGTAACACTGGTTCCACTGGTAATACAGGTAATACTGGAAATACAGGAGACACTGGTTCTACCGGTAATACTGGTAACACTGGTAACACTGGTTCCACTGGTAATACAGGTAATACTGGAAATACAGGAGACACTGGTTCTACAGGTAATACTGGTAATACTGGAAATACCGGAGATACTGGTTCTACCGGTAATACTGGTAACACAGGAGACACCGGAAATACTGGTAACACAGGTAATACAGGAAATACAGGAGACACTGGAAATACTGGAAATACTGGAAATACTGGAGACACTGGTAACACAGGAAATACTGGTAACACAGGAAATACAGGAAATACTGGAGACACTGGTAACACAGGAAATACAGGAAATACTGGAGACACTGGTAACACAGGAAATACAGGAAATACTGGAGACACAGGTAACACAGGAAATACGGGACCAGCTGGTAAAGATGGGGTTATTGGGAGAGATGGATACACCGGTGCTACAGGAGACACAGGTAATACAGGAAATACGGGACCAGCTGGTAAAGATGGAGTTATTGGGAGAGATGGATACACCGGTGCTACAGGAGACACAGGTAATACAGGAAATACAGGTAACACAGGTAATACTGGAGACACTGGAAACACCGGTAATACTGGTTCAACAGGTAATACTGGTAATACTGGTAATACAGGAAATACAGGAGATACAGGTCCAACCCTTCCTATTATTGGACCTGGTACAGGTACTTTTCTCTTGAATGATGCAAATAACTCGAGTTTAGTATATCAATCGAATTGTTTAAAAACAGATTGGGCAATAGATCCATGTTCTAATGATATTCAAGTTATGAGTGTTATACCAGTAAGAGTGAATAATGATTTTACAGGTAATGACACCGGTATTAATCTAGGTAGTTATGATCAGCGATTTCATCGTATTTATGCAACAGAAGGTTATTTTAGTGCCAATACAATTTATTTAATTGACGACGATGGTAATAGAGCGGAGATTTCTTCTTTTGGAAATACATTACGATTACCAGCAGGTAGTACGATTGGTGGTATTCCTCCTGGATCTGTTCGTATTTTAGGTTCGTTTCCAAATGAATCCCGTTTATTGACGGATGCTTCCAATGCGCATATTGGTGATGCTTATATCATTACTGGAAATTTATATATTGCGATTGTAGAAAATCCACAAATAATTGATGATTGGGAAGATGTTGGTGGTGTGAAAGGACCACAAGGGGATCAAGGACCAAAAGGTGATAGAGGTCCTTATGGTCCAACAGGAGATACAGGCAATACTGGAGATACTGGAAGTACCGGGGATACTGGCCCTATTGGTACTGGGCCAACTGGAGATACTGGAAATACGGGTTCAACCGGAAATACTGGTTCGACCGGTAACACCGGAGCAACAGGAAATACTGGTTCGACCGGTAACACCGGAGCAACAGGAAATACTGGTTCTAGCGGAGCAACGGGACCTACTGGAATAACAGGATCTAGCGGAGCAACAGGAAATACTGGTAATACTGGTAATACAGGAAATACGGGATCTACTGGTAACACAGGAAACACAGGCTCGACCGGAAATACAGGTAATACTGGTATGGTAGGTCCAACCGGTCCGAAAGGATTAGATGGTACAAGTACCGCTACCGGTGCTACTGGTTCTACTGGACCAACTGGATGTACTGGTCCTCAAGGTGTTCCTGGAGATGCAACTTTCACGGGAGCAACCGGTAATAGTGGATCTACTGGTACAACAGGCTCTAGTGGATCTACCGGTGATACTGGTTCAACTGGAGACACAGGTAATACAGGTAATACAGGCAATACAGGTAATACTGGTAATACTGGTTCCACTGGAAATACTGGTGATACTGGAAATACGGGTTCCACTGGTTCTACAGGTAATACGGGTAATACTGGAGATACAGGTAACACAGGTAATACTGGTTCGACAGGTAATACAGGAAATACAGGAAATACAGGAAATACAGGTAATACAGGAGACACTGGAAACACTGGAAACACTGGTAATACAGGAAACACGGGATCTACTGGTAACACGGGATCTACTGGTAACACGGGAAACACCGGTTCTACAGGTAACACAGGAAACACGGGATCTACTGGTAACACAGGAAACACCGGTTCGACAGGTTTAACTGGTAACACAGGTAATACCGGTAATACCGGTTCAACCGGAAATACTGGATCTACTGGATCAACCGGAAATACTGGATCTACTGGATCAACCGGAAATACTGGATCTACTGGATCTACTGGTCCTCAAGGTATTCAAGGTATTCAAGGGATCACAGGAGAACAAGGTATTCAAGGCAATACAGGTCCTCAAGGTATTGCTGGAATAACTGGTTCTCAAGGAAATCAAGGAATAACTGGACCACAAGGTATTGAGGGAAATACTGGTCCTCAGGGTATTACTGGTCCTCAGGGTATTACTGGTTCTCAAGGAATACAAGGTCATACTGGCCCTCAAGGAAATGCTGGTCCTCAAGGAAATATTGGTTCTCAAGGTAGTATGGGATATACTGGTGCAACCGGGGATACTGGTAACACAGGAAATACTGGTTCTAGCGGAGCAACAGGAAACACAGGAAATACTGGTTCTAGCGGAGCAACAGGAAATACAGGAAATACTGGTAATACTGGAGCAACAGGTGATACTGGAAATACTGGTTCTAGTGGAGCAACAGGAAATACTGGTAATACTGGTAATACTGGTAATACTGGAGCAACAGGTGATACTGGAAATACTGGTTCTAGCGGAGCAACAGGAAATACAGGAAATACTGGTAATACTGGAGCAACAGGTGATACTGGAAATACTGGTTCAAGTGGAGCAACAGGAAATACTGGTAATACTGGTAATACTGGTAATACTGGAGCAACAGGTGATACTGGAAATACTGGTTCTAGTGGAGCAACAGGTAATACTGGTAATACTGGTTCTAGTGGAGCAACAGGTGATACAGGAAATACAGGTTCAAGTGGAGCAACAGGAAATACAGGAAATACTGGTTCTAGTGGAGCAACAGGAAATACTGGTAATACTGGAAATACAGGTTCTAGTGGAGCAACCGGAAATACTGGTAATACTGGTAATACAGGTTCTAGTGGAGCAACAGGAAATACAGGAAATACTGGTAATACCGGAAATACCGGAAATACAGGTAATACAGGTAATACAGGTGCCACCGGAAATACAGGTAATACTGGATCAACCGGAAATGCGGGTAATACAGGTTCCAGTGGAGCAACAGGAAATACTGGTAATACTGGAAATACAGGAAATACTGGTTCTAGTGGAGCAACAGGAAATACAGGTAATACAGGTTCAAGTGGAGCAACGGGAAATACTGGAAATACTGGCGCCACTGGTAATACTGGATCTACTGGTAGTACGGGTAATACCGGAAATACCGGAAATACCGGAAATACCGGCAATACTGGAAATACAGGTAGTACTGGAGCGACGGGAAATACGGGAAATACAGGCCCACAAGGTATTCAAGGAATACAAGGCATCACTGGTCCTCAAGGAATACAAGGTTTTACTGGTCCCCAAGGAATTATAGGAATTACTGGTTCTCAAGGAAATCAAGGAATAACTGGACCACAAGGTATTGAGGGAAATACTGGTCCTCAGGGTATTACTGGTCCTCAGGGTATTACTGGTTCTCAAGGAATACAAGGTCATACTGGTCCTCAAGGGAATGCTGGTCCTCAAGGAAATATTGGACCTCAAGGTAGTATGGGATATACTGGATTCACTGGTTCTACAGGAAATACGGGTAACACAGGTTCTAGCGGAGCAACAGGTGACACTGGTAACACAGGAAATACTGGTTCTAGTGGAGCAACAGGTAATACGGGTAACACAGGTTCTAGTGGAGCAACAGGTAATACGGGAAATACGGGACCTACTGGAATAACGGGATCTAGTGGAGCAACTGGAAATACTGGAAATACAGGTTCTAGTGGAGCAACTGGAAATACTGGTTCTAGTGGAGCAACTGGAAATACAGGTAACACAGGTTCTAGCGGAGCAACTGGTGACACAGGTTCCACCGGTAACACAGGAAATACAGGAAATACGGGTAACACAGGTTCAAGTGGAGCAACTGGAAATACAGGAAATACTGGTAACACCGGAAATACGGGTAACACAGGTTCAAGTGGAGCAACTGGTGACACAGGTTCCACCGGTAACACAGGAAATACAGGAAATACGGGTAACACAGGTTCAAGTGGAGCCACGGGAAATACTGGACCTACTGGACCTATAGGTACTGGTCCAACAGGTAATACAGGTAATACTGGAAATACTGGTAACACTGGATCGACTGGAAATACTGGATCAACTGGAAATACTGGATCGACTGGAAATACTGGTAACACTGGTAACACCGGATCGACTGGTAACACCGGATCGACTGGAAATACTGGATCGACTGGAAATACAGGTAATACAGGTAATACTGGTAATACTGGATCGACTGGTAATACTGGATCGACTGGTAATACTGGATCGACTGGTAATACTGGAAATACTGGAAATACTGGTAATACTGGAAATACTGGTAATACTGGAAATACTGGAAGTACTGGAAACACAGGAAATACTGGAAGTACTGGATCGACTGGAAATACAGGCAATACTGGATCGACTGGTAATACTGGAAATACTGGTAATACTGGTAACACGGGATCCACAGGAAACACTGGAAATACAGGTAATACTGGATCCACTGGTAATACTGGAAATACTGGATCCACTGGTAATACTGGAAATACTGGTAACACGGGATCCACAGGAAACACTGGTAATACTGGATCCACAGGAAACACAGGTAGTACTGGAAATACTGGTAACACAGGAAATACGGGATCCACAGGAAACACTGGTAATACTGGATCCACTGGAAACACTGGTAATACTGGATCCACTGGAAACACTGGTAATACTGGATCCACTGGAAACACAGGTAGTACTGGAAATACTGGAAATACGGGATCTACTGGAAATACTGGTAACACAGGAAATACGGGAGCCACTGGAAATACTGGAAATACTGGTGACACAGGAAATACAGGAAATACAGGACCTACTGGTATTCCTGGTGCTGCAACAAATACCGGTGCGACAGGAGATACCGGAAATACGGGTAATACCGGAAATACAGGATCGACTGGTAATACCGGAAATACAGGTAATACGGGATCTACAGGTAATACTGGATCTACAGGTAATACTGGATCTACAGGTAATACTGGATCTACTGGAAATACAGGTAATACTGGTAATACCGGAAATACTGGATCGACAGGAAATACTGGATCGACAGGAAATACCGGAAACACCGGAAATACAGGTAACACAGGAAATACCGGAAAGACGGGATCGACAGGAAATACTGGAAATACCGGAAATACAGGAAATACAGGAAATACAGGAAATACCGGAAATACAGGATCGACCGGAAATACAGGATCGACCGGAAACACAGGATCGACCGGAAACACAGGATCGACCGGAAACACAGGATCGACTGGACCAACCGGTATTCCAGGTGCTGCAACAAATACTGGATCAACCGGAGATACTGGAAATACGGGTAATACAGGATCAACAGGAAATACAGGTAATACGGGAGCCACTGGAAATACGGGTAACACTGGAAATACTGGTAATACTGGAAACACAGGAAATACTGGAGACACAGGAAACACTGGAAACACTGGAAACACTGGAGACACGGGAAACACTGGAAATACTGGACCTACCGGTATTCCTGGTTTAGCAACAAATACTGGTGCAACTGGAAATACAGGAGACACAGGAAATACAGGAAATACAGGAAATACAGGAAATACAGGAAATACAGGTGCAACTGGAAATACGGGACCACCAGGTATTCCAGGAATACAGGGTACAACTGGATATCAGGGATTACTTGGACCAACTGGACAACAAGGTTACCCTGGAATAACTGGACAACAAGGTTACCCTGGTGTTACTGGTCCTCAAGGTATTCAAGGAGTTACTGGTCCTCAAGGTATTACTGGTCCTCAAGGTATTACTGGATCACAAGGAATTCAAGGTAATGCTGGTCCGCAAGGAAATGCTGGTCCTCAAGGAAATATTGGGCCGCAAGGTAGTATGGGATATACTGGATTTACTGGATCTACAGGTAATACTGGTAATACTGGTCCTACTGGTAACACTGGTAATACTGGTCCTACTGGTAACACTGGTAATACTGGTCCGACAGGTATTCCAGGATCAGCAGCCAATACTGGTGCAACTGGTCCAATCGGTAACACTGGACCAATTGGTAACACTGGAAATACGGGAGATACGGGACCAATTGGTAATACGGGAAATACGGGAGATACAGGATCAACTGGTAATACGGGAAATACGGGAGATACGGGACAAATTGGTAATACGGGAAATACGGGAGATACGGGACCAATTGGTAACACTGGAAATACGGGAGATACGGGACCAATTGGTAACACTGGAAATACGGGAGATACAGGGCCAATTGGTAATACCGGACCAACTGGTACATCCGTTGATTATAATCGAATCCAAATGAATTTAAACCAAAATATAAATACCTATGAAACAATCAATAGAAATATAGTGAATGTATCCACACCGTTAGTATCAGGTACGCAATATTTTATTCTTTTTACTCCTTTACAAACATTCACCACAAACACAATAACGATTGCATCTGCCGATATATCTGCAGGATTACCAAGTATTATTCGATTTGGATTATATACTATCGATAATTCCGGAAATGGAACATTAGTTGCTTGTACAGAGAATGATACTTCTTTATTTTCCAACACTTATACTTTATATTCCAAAACTTTTACTACTAATAACGGATTTCCATCGTCTTATATGGTTCAATCCGGAACTCGATATGCAATTAGTTTTATTATTCTAGCGGATACTATGCCTTCTATCTATGGAATACAAAATGTGGGATTTTTAACGAATATTTCACCCAAAATAACAGGACATTATGCATCACAAACCGATTTGGTTACAAATGCAACCGATATTCAGTTATTGCCAAGTAATTATATACAGTGGATCAAATTATCATAAGAAATACACACACTATAATAGTAAATATTTTATAATATAAATAAAATATTTAGTGATAATATAGAATAGAATAGAATCATGTCAAGTCTTGGACCAACTGGAATACAAGGAGTACAAGGAATTCAAGGACCAGATGGACCACAAGGATTACAAGGACCAACAGGTATTCAAGGACCTGCTGGAATTCAAGGACCTGCCGGAAGTCAAGGCGTAGCTGGTCAAGTTGGTGCTCAAGGTAGTATTGGACCAACCGGAGCCCAAGGTGCTGCTGGACCAACTGGATCACAAGGATTACAAGGGATAGCAGGACAACAAGGAGTGGCAGGACCACAAGGAATACAAGGACCTGCATCTGGATTGACCGGTCCAACCGGTTCGAGTAGTTTATGGGTGACAAATGCCGGAAATATGTATTATAGTCCAGCTGGGAATACTGGTAGAGTTGGAATCAATAATGCGAATCCAGCCTATACACTTGATGTTAGTGGTACATTAAATGTCGTTGGTGCAGCGAATTTTAGTACAATTACATCTATTTCGGGCAGTATTGATAATTTTACAGTTAATCGAAATAGTTATTTATGTAACATTAGTGAGAAAATGATCACAGTCACTGTTTCTGCAACTCCCAATCGATATCATTTAGATTTCTCTCAAAGTAGTGTTTTTTATCTTTCTACTGCGCCAACGGCAAACATGACTTTTTATATTTACAATGTACCTTCTATTATAGATGCAAGTCATAGTTATATTTTGTCTGTCATCTACAAAGGTACTAGTGCCAATTATTACGGAGCGACAGTAAATATTACTTCTACCAATACTCCTGGATCTGGAACACCTTCATCGATTACTCCCAAATTCACCAGTGCTCCTAGTGTTGCATCTATTACAAGTTCGCAATTAATAGTACAACAAATAACATATGTGTATTTGGGAACTACTGGGTTTGTGATTTCGAATGTTAATGGATTCGGAGCTTAAACCATTTACTTCTCTAATAAAGCAATTCTCGATTTTAATTCCTGAATTTCTTTAATTAAAATTCCAATGATTCCGATATAATTCACCGATTGATAATTTTCTCCATCTTTCTCTCCATTCACCAAGAAAGGATATTCTTCTTGCAATTCATGTGCAATCAGACCAATATCATGTTTTTTGGTTTGGTTATTATAATAGGTTACCGGTCTCAATTTATCTACTGTAAATTCATCGGGTCGAACATGTAAAGAATTGACATCGTCTTTAATACGGTAATCGGAAGTTACATTAAAGGCAAGAGCAGTAACTGTTTGTGTAAATGTATTGGGTCCTAACCAATTATTGGTACCACTTAAGGTTGGTAATCCACCGACATTACCAGTTAATGCAGCAATAGTAGTTCCCAAATCATAACCATTTAATGTGATTGCAGGAGTAATGATTTTATTGCCGGTATTAATAGTCAGATCTTTACTCGCAAATATACCAGCATTACCGATTTTTAATAATTCAATATATCCATTTGCAGCGGAATTTGTATCATTTGCACAATAAAAAATATGATTGGAATTGAGAGAATCCACATTATAAGATAATATACTGGCTCCTATACCAAATCCATAAAAAGAAGTAAATTGGTTAAGATCACTGCTACTATTAAACAATACTATTTTTTTTAAATTACCGGTATTTGGTGTTATAATTCCGGGTGTAGTAATGGCAGTTGAAAAGGTTTTAGTTCCACCAATGGTTTGGTCTGCAGTATCATTAACGTTCGAAATTCCATAGGTAGATATATTGATACAATTCCAAACACTTCCAACAGAAACAAAACTATAATAGGTATTCGGTAGTAGAGTCATACTGGTAGCTATAGATAGAGGAGAAACTCCTTGCCCATTAAAGGTATTACCGCTAGTTGCAACCAATCTAACTGAAAAACTAGACCTATTCATAATATTGACACAATAAGATACCGTGTTGGTAATAAGAGCATTTATCATGGTTTGGGTTTGTCCAATAGAAAAAAAGTCTAATATAATCGTCGATCCATAAACATTCTTTTGCATAGTAGTGGGAGCATTATAAAGTAAATAATCGGAATAAATACCACCTTTTAAATATACATTCGAATTGAAAATAGTTTGATCTGTCAAAGTGGTTCCGAAATTCGAACTTCCTGTAAATGTTTTGGTACCAGAAAACGATTGATCAGAATAATTATCCATAAAAAAAGAACCCTCTCGAATATAGGGTTGAACGTACCAGGTTTTTGTAGTATAAGTACTAGTACTACGTATTGCTATCATACTATAAGCCGGAATACTTACAGAAGTACTATTATTTGTAATATTATAACCAAAAAAACCATCTCCAGATAAGGCATTGATCGTTTGATTTACTGCGGAATGGTTCCAAATATACATATTTGTATTGTTTTCAGCAGTAGGTAGAGTAGTGACCCATGTAGTAGAATTACTTATATCAATAGTAGATCCATACCAAGTTGCATTCCCAACAGTATTATTGGCAGTAACCGATATATTTTTATAATAAATACCACCATTAATATTTAAAACACTAGAAAACGTTTTTAATCCACCGATTGTTTGTGTTGCAGTATTATCGATGGGTAAGTTAGTAATATGTTGTGTATTTTGAACCGACCAATTGGTTCCGTCGCTTCTCAAAGTAAAACAATAATTAGATAGTAATGCTATATTTGGATTTCCACCAGTAGATATTTGTTGTCCATAAAAATTACCACCATCACTGAATATGATTTGGGTGGTCGTGGAATAATTTACAAAAAAAATGGTGGTGTTATATCCGCCAGTGATTGCTGCTGTGGGAATTCTTTGATTAATGTTACCAGTAGAGATAGATAATAAGAAATGAATAGTTGCTCCATATAAAGCGGAGGTAGCAGCTATTGGACTATTTAAATTGAATACTTTATTGGAAATTCCTCCATTTATTTTGGTCAAAGAATTTACTAGAAGTGTATTTATAGTCGAAGTTCCGATAATAGTATTTGAGATATCGGTAATGCCGGAAGTAGTAAAGGTCCCACTATTTACAATACTAGTTGCTGATAATCTATTTATGGTGGTTTGGGTTCCAGTATCGGTGATTCCAATTGCGGATAGCGTACCATTTGCAATAATACTCGTTTTTGCATTAAGTGTATTTACATCTGTTATTAACCCGTTATCCGTAATTTTATTCGTACTAATTATATTAAAATAGGTAGTTCCATAGAAGGTATTATTGCCATATATTTCTTGGTTGGTATTTGTATCTACCAGACGAGATCCATTATATTTATAAGTATCTACAAACCAATTCGATCCATCACTGATGAATTTGACGGAATATCCAATAGGTAATACAAGATTATTCGATTCAAAACCAGAACCATAAAAAACATTGGGAGAACTACAATAAATGGTTTGATCAACCGTTGATATATTATTTAAATAAATACTTGAAGACGTTTTGTTTTGAATTTCTGGTAAATATTGATTTATATCTGCGGTAACCGTACTAGAAAATAAAATATAAGAATTATGTAGTCTGGCAGTTGGAGATAATACTAGGTTACTTGTAATTTTATAACTTGGGGTGATTAATCCTCCAGAACAATTCATTAATCCATATATAATGCCATTTCCGCCAATATTAATATTTCCTGTAATACCAGCATTTCCTGAAACTAGAATGGATCCATTAGTTGTAATATTTCCACCTATATTCGTATTTCCAGCAATACCTGCGCCTCCCAAAACCACGAGAGATCCATTTGATGTTGATGTGGAATTGGCGGTGGATCCTACATATAGATTTCCACCCATTCCTAATCCTCCAGAAATAGTTAATGCTCCTGTAGTTTTGCTCGTAGAGGGTGTGGTTGCATAGATAATGGTATTTCCTCCAATATTGGTATTTCCGGCAACACCCATTCCTCCAGAAACGGTTAATGTGCCCGTATTAGTGGATGTAGATTCAGTAGTACCAGAAATAACTATATTTGTTCCAATAGTTGCACCTCCGGTAACATTTAAAGCAGATCCGATATTTACATTTCCTCCAATACCGGCTCCACCGGTAACTATAAATGCACCGTTTGTAGTGGTGGTAGAAATTGCATTACTCGTGATTTGCAAGAAATTATTTAATGTTGTCCATGTTCCAGTAGGTGGAGAAGAAATGGATGTATTTATGGTTGGATTCACGGTCCATGTACCATTGATATTATAAATATTAAATGCGGATTGAATAGAGTAATTCGTATTCGTATGAATATAGACATCATAATTACTAGTTGATCCTACTCGATTTACATAAATATTATCGATCACTAGATTTTGACCATTTGTATAATAGGAAGCGGTAATAGTGCCATCTGAAAATATAATTCCACTAATAGTACATGTTTCTGCTATAGTATTGATAGTTCTATCCACTGCACCTGAAATAATAATAATTTGAAATGTTTTTCCCGACAATCTACCTAAGAGATAATAATTTGGTGTATTACTCGTTATTAAAATATTATTTATAGAATTAAATTGAGGAGAAGATACACCAGAAGAATTGATACTTCCACCAATATTAATATTTCCACCAATACCAACTCCCCCGTATATTACCAATGCTCCTGTAGTGTTAGAAGTGGAAGGGGTGGTTGCATAAATCGTTGCATTCGATCCAATATGGATATTTCCAGAGATTGCGGCTCCGCCACCGGTTATGAAAGATCCAGTATTTAAATCGGTAGAAATGGTATTGGTCGTGATTTTTACATTTCCTCCTATATTGGTATTGTTGGCAATACCAACACCTCCTGAAACTACGAGAGAACCGGTGGTGGTTGAACTAGAATTCGTGGTGGATCCGACATAGAGATTTCCTCCTATTCCGATTCCTCCGGAAATCGTCAATGCTCCTGTAGTAGTAGAGATGGAAGGTGTGGTTGCATAAATCGTTGTATTGGATCCAATATGGACATTTCCTGAAATTGCGGCTCCGCCACCGTTTATAAAAGAACCACTAGATAAATCCGTTGTAATCGTATTGGTAGTGATTTTTACATTTCCGCCGATATTCGTATTGTTGGCAATACCGACTCCTCCGGAAACTACGAGAGAACCGTTGGTTGTAGAGTCAGAATTCGTGTTGGATCCAACATAGAGATTTCCTCCCATTCCGATTCCTCCTGATATCGTTAATGCTCCTGTAGTCGAAGAAGTAGAAGGCGTGGTTGCATATATCGTTGCATTCGATCCAATATGGACATTCCCAGAGATTGCGGCTCCGCCACCGTTTATAAAAGAACCACTAGATAAATCCGTTGTAATCGTATTGGTCGAGATTTTTACATTTCCACCAATATTTGTATTATTCGCAATACCGACTCCTCCTGAAACTACGAGAGAACCGGTGGTGGTTGAATTCGAATTGGTAGTAGAACCAATATTGAGATTTCCTCCCAATCCGATTCCTCCTTGTACCGTCAATGCTCCTGTCGTAGAAGATGTGGAAGGAGTACTAGATGCAATATTGAGATTGCCTCCCATTCCGATTCCACCAGAAACAACGAATGCCCCTGTCGTAGAAGATATGGAAGGAGTACTAGAAGCAATATTGAGATTTCCTCGAATTCCAACTCCACCAGAAACAATTAAGGCACCTGTAGTCGAAGAAGTGGAAGTGGTTGTTCCATAAATAGTAACATTATTATTCAACGAAGTATCTCCAAGAACCGATAATTTATTTCCAAGAAAAGTATCATTGTATTGATAATAGAGAGAATTATTGATAGTTAATAATTCTCGAATATTATAGAGAGATCCAATTTGAAAAGGGGTTAGTACCGTATTATATGCACGAAAATTGTCGATATTTCCATAAAACTCTTGGTAATTGGCAGAATTGGTGATGGAATAGGTAGATCTCCCAATATAATTAATGAAAAAATCTCCTGGAGTTGGATATTTTTGAGAAGTAAGAGAATATACATTTACACCATTAAGATAAAATTGCCAAACGGAGTTATTCCCACTATCATACGTAATGGTCCAAGCAATATGAGTCCAAACGAAAGGAGTAATACTTATATTTGGAATAATAAAACTGGTTTGATTAATAACTTGCCAAGAGATATTCCCATTACTAGTATTCAGTATAATAGAAATACTATTGATAGCATTGAGAAATTCGAAAATAGTATAATACAAATTACTAATAGAAGGTGAAAAATTGGGTTGTATCCAAACGGAAAAAGTAAGACCTTTATCTGTAACTGGAAGGTATGGAATAACGATCGAATTTTTGATTCCATCTAATTTCAAACTGCTATTTCCAGTTATATTATTAGTAGAATCTATCATCGTAGAAGAACTAGAACTAAAAAGAGAATCGTAAAGAGAAGAACTATAATTGTACAATAAGGACGTGGAAATAGCACTATTGTTTGTGTATGGAATTCCATATAGATTCCATTGTTGAATCGCAGCATTTACACTGGGACCTGGCCAAATACTATTAATTACTAATCTATAATAATAATATGGCTGTGTATTAGTAATGTTAAATATAGTCGCTTTTGTAGAATAAGGTGTGTTCAGTAAGTTCATTGGATTATTTGCAATTAAAGTCCAAGAGTTACCCGTATTCGAACCAAAAATAGAATGATTTTTCGGACCTTTAGTAGTGTTATTCGTATTACATACAAAACTATATTTGGTAAGTATCATAGCCATAGTATTTGGGGGGGTATTAGGGAATTTTATTTGTATCCATTCTCCAGACAAGGTAAGATTATTTGCATAATTGGTAACTGTATTACCAATATAGACTCCATTATTATAATTAGGATTACTTTGCCAGAAAATATTACCATTTGATCCATTAAATGCATTATACACATAATTTGTACCGATAAAACTAGAAGCACTTATGTCATAAAGACCATTTTTAAAAGCTAGAGAATCTTTTTGATTCGATATTAGATTATTAGTATTCCCTTGAAAAAGATTAGGTGCCGGAATACATTGAATCACATTATTTATATTGCTACAAATGTCGATGGTTTCAAAATCATACAATAAATAAGGTATTATACTTTGGCCGATAGTCACGTTTTTATTTAAAATGGCATTATTACCGACGATTAGATTTCCATTCATAGAAGTATTATTTCCAACAAAAATATTACCATTATTACGAATATTTATATCACCACCGCTTATATCTAAAAATCCTCTAATATAGGTTTGATTTAATTTATTTCCAGATTGATCTGGCCAAATACTCATTTACTTATATTTATATAAAATATTTTTATACTGTTGAACGATAAAAACGAATCATTCTGGGATGTTCTAAAACTGAGAGATCCATCCATTATTTTGTATAAAATTTCCACTTATATCCAAAGCAGAATTGCTGGGATAATTGGCAGAACGGTTGATACACATGTTTCCTAATAAAGAAATATTAGAATTGATCACTTGATTATTCGAAGTGGATAGAATTCTATCTCTAACTACTATATTACTAATATCATAAACAGAAACGCCAATATTATAAGAAATATCATTATCTTCGATATTGGTTTGGGATATAGGATTTCGGTTAATAACTAAAACACCATTATTCATATCAGTGGGTAGTATTAAGTTTTGGATATCCAAAGAAACCACATTATTGGCATTTGGAACTTTGAATTTAAAACGATTTCTATCATTAGAAGTAATCATAAATGCAGAATCAAATGTAAAACTGACATCTGAATTTGGTATAATTCCTCCTTCTTTAATATAGACACCTGCAAGAGAAGCATTTTTACTACTGGTAATCGTATTTAAATAAATACGTATATCTGGTTGTACCACTGGGGCGGAATAATTTCCATACAATTGTAAATTACATAAAGGGTTTCCAATAGAAATATTCTTCGCAAATTTACCTACATTTATAGTCGTTGTATTATTGCCAATATTCATAATGTAATTAGAATTAGACGCATCTTGGTTTTGATAATACCAAAAACTCTCAATATTATTGGTATAAAGTGTCCCAATGGTATTATTTACAATGATATTTCCATTCGAAGATATATCGGAATTTACGGATAATTTGTTTTTAATAATGGTTTGAGAATTGATAGACAAGACATCGGTTGCATTTGTACCAATTGTATTGAGAGAACCCGATGCACGTATATTTCCGCTAATATCCAAATCTCCCGATGTGGAGATATTTCCGACAACCGAAACATTTTGTTTTACATTTGTATTTCCAGAAATATTTACATTTCCTAGCATCGATACATCTGTTACGAAATAACTAGCAGCATTTACGGTTAAAATATCATTATTCCCATTTCCAAGTGTAATATTTCCATTTAAAAAAGCATTTCCATTGACGGTTTGGTTTGTATGTACAATCAGATTTCCACTAATCTCTTGATTATTACTAAAAGAAACATCTCCTACAACCCATAATTTTCCATTAATAACTTCATTTTGCGATATATAAAGGTTACTATTCAAAAAAAGGTCTTTATCGATAGATACATTTCCATTGAAAGAAACATCTCCTGTAACGAATAATTTTCCATTGAAAGAACAATCCTTTATTACGAATAAATTATTATTTAAAAAAGATTCTTTATTTACAGTAAGATTATTATGGACATATGTATTATTTTTTACAAATAAATCGTTATTGATAGATACATCATTTCCAATAAAAAAATTATTATTTACAGATACATCTCCTATAACCGATAGATTTTGATTCATAAACACATTTCCAACACAATTTGTTTTTGCATTTAAGGTAACGGTATTCGCGGAAGTATCCGATCCAACTGTCACATCACTTTTTACGGTCAAATTTCCATTTATTATTTGATTCCCATTTAAAGATAAATCTTGATAAAAAATGGCATTACCTCCTAGAAAAACATCTTTTTGAATAGATGCACCTCCTAGAACTTGTAATGCTCCACTACTTAAATCGGTAGTATTGGTAGTATTATTTATTTTCTCTATACCGCTTACATACAGATTTTGTTGCAATGTCATATTTCCAGATACATCTAATTGATGACGAAGATAAGTAACACTATTATCATTACTATTTCCAATAAAAATATTACTTGCATCTCCTGCAAGAAAAACCGTATTTGCATTCTTATCGATTAAATGAAAGGTAGCATTATTCGTTTTCAAACTACCATAATCATTGATATGTATATCTCCAGTGATGTTCATATTACCACAAATATCTAAAACGGATTTGGAATAAACTGCATTAAATATGTTTGGTAAAAAGGTATGATAGATTTCCGTTTTTCCATATTGTTGTCCTTGTCTATAATTACTAGTAACTACTGAAAAGATTAACGTATTTATATCTGTCATTTTTACATTATTAACACGATACCGTGGATTTAATAATCTATTTCCATTTCCCATTGCATTAATGTCGTTTAAAAATATTCGATTCCATTGAATACCACCATTTTTGGTATATAGAATATCATCTCCTACTGCAATAGCATTGGATAAATCTTGAATAAAAACATCTTTTATATTAAAAGGAAAGCTAGTATGAATCCAGTTATTTCCTCCATCTCTCGTATAACTAATAATATTGTTTCCGACGGCAATAGTAAAAATACCATCTAATGTATAAATTGCATTATAAACCAAATCAGGGGTTACAATTGCATTTATTCGAATTAAAGTGTCTGTATTATATGTACTAATTCCATTTCCTGCAACAAATAGTGTATTTTGATATCCATGACTGCAATAAATATTAAAGGATGAATCCACGATTCTCAATTGATTTTCGTATATATTATTAACAATATCCAGATCGAAATAATAAATTCCCGATTTATTTCCAGGTATATTGTCGTTTGGACAAGATAAAAATAGTCGATAATTAGTTGGTGCAATATAAATACTTGGCAGACTGATATTGGTAAGAGTAAGTTGGATCAAATTCCAAGTAATACCGCCATCCGATGATTTATAAAAATACAATGAACTTCCTGCAATAATTACATTAGATACATCTAGAAAAAATACATTAAAATTGGTACTGAGAGAATGTAATTCTGCAGAAGCAGAAGCATCTACTTCCGAAATTTGCCATGTTTCACCGCCGTTTTGTGTATATAAAACCGAATAATAATATTTATTATTGAAACTACCGGTAATTCCAATATCGGTCGAACTTCCGATTGCTACTCCATGTAGGTTATCTCTCGAAAAAGACATGGAGACGATTTCGAATGGGACATTCTCTACCAAATGTATTTCATTATGATGAATATGGATAGGTCCATTAATATCCATCGCATATTTTTCGGTCTCTGGAGAATAGGTATTCACTCCGATCGTAGTTCTTGTTTTTACGAGAGAATTCCCCGATACAATCGTTTCAATTGGAATATAGTTGGATTGATTATCAGTCCATCCAGTAGTTGCCATATTTCTCGAAAGATCTTTCGGAAAGGATCCGGCTCCCCATTGCCATGCTTTATTTGTATTTGAAATATTTAAAAAAGTGGTAGCATTTATATCAGAGGCAATGAGAGAAAGTGCAGTACCGGTTTTATAAGTTGTAGAATCCACAATATTGGTATTAGTATTGAAATTATTGGTATATACATCTGGTAAATAAATGCTAGAAGAATTATCATATATGACAACCGTTTCTTTTTTTACATGGGCATGTAATTCATCTTTTCGATCGGAAATCGCCATATTAGACAAGATAACCATATCATTTGGTGTATTTATCGTCATATTTCCACAAACATCATAATCAATAGATGCGCCACCCTTTCCATTTTGGATGGTTTTACCTGAATGAAAAAAATCAATAGAGGAATTACTTAAATCGGTGGTTAGAGTAATACCATAATTTTTATTATTTCTTGCGACTATATTTCGATTGGTTGATTGATTTGAAAAAACATTTAAAGTCGCAACGGTGGAGCCACATATATCTAAGGTAGATTGTGGATTTATTTTATTCATACCCACGCCGGAAGTATCTCCCAAAAAGTACATTGTTCCATTTTTCGTGGATGGAATGATACCTTGACCATTTGCACCAACTAGATATAATGCATTATATTGAAAGGTATTCCCGTAAATCATGAGATTATTCGAAATATCGGCATTTAACCCTACATGTAAAGATTTTTGAACGGATGCATTTGAATGAATAGTTGTATTTCCGATAATATCTACGTCATTTTGGAAAAAAGCGGTATTCGAAATAACTAATTCTCCACAAATCGTGAAATTTCCTTGGTATGCATTTCGAACGGACAAATTGTCTATCACTAGATTATTTGCATTTAAATTATTTAACTGTTCTAGTTGATTGATTCCTCCGTATTTCTTCCAAGACATTTATTTATTTAATGTATTTATAATAATAAAACACATTAAACTTATATCATTGAACTATTCTTTTTGGTGTTGTTGTTTTTTTTAATATTTTTTTTCTTTTTTTGAGAGATT
>Ga0209551_1000124_pt1 | contig 24747 bp, 45 predicted proteins | sample LauGreSuBDMM15SD_2_FD_187568 | JGI IMG/M metagenome (GOLD analysis project Ga0209551, IMG submission 187568) | Freshwater lake microbial communities from Lake Michigan, USA - Su13.BD.MM15.SD (SPAdes) (version 3) | ecosystem: Environmental > Aquatic > Freshwater > Lake | place: Lake Michigan, USA... | reverse complement strand
GGCTAAGAGAAAAGTAACCCCTAAGACTAGAAATAGTGGAACAATGACAGAATCAGCATTCTGGAGTTTCATTAGAAGTGGTCTAAGGCAGAAGTCTAGATGGTGGAAACCAATAGCAGAATGTAAAGCGAAAGCTAAGCGTCCTTACAAGGGTCCATTAAAGAGACAGAAGTTTGAATATCAGTGTAATCAATGCAAGAATTGGTTTCCTGATAAGAAGATTAATGTGGATCATATTTGCCCAGCAGGAAGTCTTAATTCTGCACAAGACCTGCCTGATTTTATTGAGAGGCTGTTTTGTGAAGTAGATAATCTACAGGTATTATGTGAAACATGTCACAATGCTAAAACAAAATCAGAAAAAGATGCGAAAGGAACTACAAAAGTTGTACAAGCCAGAAATGGACTCTAAAGTACAATGGGCAGACTTAACTTCAGATGAGGTTAGGAAATGTTACAAGTTAGGTGAAGACTTTATAATTATTCATAAAGAAGATGTTATGATCTTGACACCACATCAGTTACAAAATGAAATAGTTGGTAAGACAGATTCAGGACGTCAGTATGAATTGTTTGCTTACCTATGGAATCCAACTAAAAAAATAAGCGAACTATAATGGGAGAAATACAAGCAACAGTATCAATCAATAAGAACTCTTCATTCACAGAGATATGGTATGAAGGATCTGTAGAGTTTAATGGTAAGACACATAACTTCTGGCTAGTTAATCCTAGAGGATTAGATGAGCAAGGTCGTGAATACGAAATAGAAGTTAGGTGGTGGTTTAAGCGTGTCCCTATGGAAGTAAGGAGAATGCATGACCAAATAGTAGAAGCATATTACGAATCACAAAACAAAAAACAAAATGATAAAGGGAACGAGTAAAACAGAAGCAAGTTATAGAGCTATCGTAATGGATAGCTCTTCTAGTCTAAAGGAGTTTTCACAAGACAGAAAGAAGTATTATCGTAAGTATGTACTTGGTGAGAAAGTTGTAGATGAGGACAATAAAGCAGCAACTATGGGTAGGTTGGTTGAGACCAAGTTAATGGAACCAGAGTTGTTTGATGAGAAGTTCTATCTATCTACATGTCAAAGTGTACCAACAGGATTGATGTTAGATTTTGTAGAAGCTTTATACAAACATATGAAGGAGGCTACAAATGAATCAGGAGAGATAACTCGTGAGTTTGCTGATGTAGCACAAGATGCATATAAAGATTCAGGATTCAAGATTACGTATGAAGCTGTCATGAAGAAGTTCATAGACTCTGAAGCAGAGGCGTATTTTGATGAGATTATGTTAGTTAGAAGCAAAGGCATGACAGTTGTTAGCATCAATGATGTCACAAATTCTGAAAATATTGTGACAGAATTAAGGACTAATCCTATCACTGCATCTATAGTTAATCAAACAAATACATACAAGTTAGATGTACACAATCAACTCCAGGTAGAAGACTATCAAGTGCATGGTCATAAGTTTAAGAGTATGATGGACAAGGTGATTATAGATCATGAGAATAAAATTATTCAAGTTTATGATTTAAAATGTACCTGGAGTGTTGAAGGTTTCTATAAAGAATATTATCTTTACAGAAGAGCATATATTCAAGCATTCTTATACTGGCATGCTGCACATTATCGTTTCAAAGGACTAGTAGATGATGGATATACAGTTGCCTATCCTAGTTTTATTGTCTGTGATAGCACTAACTATTTTAGTCCTCTCATCTATACACTAGATACAGAAGACATGGAAAATGCTAGAGATGGTTTTAATCTTAAAGGATATGTCTATCCAGGTGTATTAGAAACAATAGACGATCTTAAATGGGCTATTGAGAATGACGTGTGGAATATATCTCGTAAGAATTATTCAAATGGTGGTATTGTAAACATTAAAGGATAAATGGAGTTAAAGAAAACAATCACAAGTATATTTATAGTGCCCACTCTTAAAATCAATAGAGATAAGCTTAAAGAAAATGGCTATCTAAATGGTTATATGAGCGATGTTAGAAGAGATGTACAGTATCAAAATGCTGTATATCTCTTATTCCAACCAACTAATCTTGATAGATTTAGAGAGTTTTTAATTAATGAATCAGAACGTACAAGACAATTAATCGATGATTATGATTATGAAGATGGTTTTGTAGTTGTTGTATATACATTAGATAAAAAATGGAAGAAAGATTTTGCACTTGTTAGAGAAGGTTTGTATTCTCAAACATCTCAAGAGTTTCAAGATGATTTTCCAAAAGTTATTAAGATTATAAAAAGTGGTTTACATAGAGATGAAATATCTTTACAATATAGAATCTTTAAAAAGACAGATGACTTACGTACATATTGGGAAGATAGACTCGACATGCAGTTTACAGAAGATATGGAAGTATGGAATGGTTTTGATATAGATAATGAAGAATTAGATTTAGACAAAATTAAACAAGAAGAATTAGTATGAAAGGAATAGAATTATTAGAGCAGAATCCAAATACTGCTAAGCTTATATGTAGCTATTATTTGGAAATTATGATTGAATCTTTAAAGCATGAAGGATTACCTGAAGACTTTAAGGAAAGCATCAGAGAAGAAGGAATAGATAATCGTAATGTTGGTGCTATCCTTGATGGTAATCCTAGAAACCTATTTGATTTCTTTGATAGTCAATCACTTTTTATAAATATCATGACAGAAAAAGGTGAAACCTTTAGTTATAAAATTATAATTAATGAGATTGGCGTGAGTAGTACTTTGATGGCTAAAACAAGAAAAGAAGCTGAAAAAGAAGCAATTATTGCAGCGATAGGTATGCTAGAAACTAGACTAACTAATTCAATTATTGATAAGGAAAATGGTTAAACTTAATTTTCAAAAGTGGTTGTTTGGTAAGGGTTACAAAGTTACATTTGTGGCCCTTATTTTTTTAACAACACATAAACAATTAAACGTATGGATTTAGGATTAGAAGCCTTGAGTAAAATTACAGTTTTTAGCAAGTATGCAAAATTTATTCCTGAGCTAAACAGGAGAGAGACGTGGGATGAAATCATTAGTCGTTATGAGGCAATGATGATCAAGAAGTATCCTTATTTAGAGGAGTCAATCAAGGAGTCTATTCCAATGATTAGAGACAAGAAGATCTTACCTTCTATGAGAGCACTACAGTTTGCTGGTGCTGCTGCTGAAGTTAACAACGCTCGTATATACAACTGTTGTTACTTACCAATTGATAGTATTCATAGTTTCTCTGAGACAATGTTCTTATTGTTAGGAGGTACAGGTGTAGGCTATTCAGTACAAACACATCATGTTTTCGAACTACCAGACATCACTAAACCAGGCAAACCTCGTACCTATCTAATTGAGGATAGTATTATGGGTTGGGCTGATGCTGTAAAAGTGCTAATGAAAGCTTATCTAGAAGGTGGATTCATGCCTAAGTTTGACTTTCGTGCTATTCGTGAGAAAGGTGCACGTCTTGTAACAGCAGGTGGTAAAGCACCAGGACCAGAGCCATTGAAGATTTGTCTTACACACATTCAAGCCATCTTAGATAGAAAAGGTCCAGGTGAAGGATTATCCACTCTAGAATGTCATGATATACTATGTCACATTGCTAACTCAGTGTTAGCTGGTGGTATACGTAGAAGTGCAATGATTTGTTTGTTTGATTATACAGATGAAGAGATGATTACATGTAAATATGGCAACTGGTGGGAGCTTAACGAACAACGTGGACGTTCTAACAACTCTGCAGTGTTACCTCGTGGTGAAGTGAGCAAAGAGCAATTTATGGATCTATGGAAACGTGTAGAAGCATCAGGATCTGGAGAACCAGGTTTGTATTGGAGTAATGAATTAGATTGGGGAACAAACCCATGTTGTGAAATTGCATTACGCCCTTACCAATTTTGTAATCTATGTGAAGTGAATGTAAGTGACATAGAAGACCAGTATGATTTAAACAATCGTGTAGCTGCTGCAGCATTCTTTGGCACCTTACAGGCAGGTTTTACTGACTTCCACTACCTTCGTCCTGTTTGGTCTAAAACAACTCAGCACGATGCTTTATTAGGTATTGGTATGACTGGTATAGGAAGTGGAGAAATTATGAAATACGACTTAAAGATGGCAGCCACTGTAGCTAAGAAAGTTAATCAGATGATCTCTGAGAAAACTGGCATTAATGAAGCAGCTCGTATTAGTTGTGTTAAACCTTCAGGTACTACATCTCTAGTGTTAGGAACTGCTTCTGGTATTCATGCTTGGCATAATGATTATTATTTACGTACAATGCGTTTCAACAAGAACGAAGACATTGCACAGTATCTAATTGCTAATCATCCTGAGTTATGTGAAGATGATGTATTACGTCCTACAGATACTGTATGTGTACGTATTCCTGTTAAAGCGCCAGAAGGTTCTATATTACGTACTGAGACAGCTCTTGATACACTAGAAAGAGTTAAACATTTCTCTACTAACTGGATTGGTTCAGGACATATAGATGGAGAGAACACTCATAACGTAAGTGCTACCATCTCTGTTAAAGAAGATGAGTGGAAGATTGTAGGTGATTGGATGTGGGACAATCGTGAATTCTATAATGGTTTATCTGTACTACCTTATTGGGGTGGGTCTTATCAGCAAGCTCCTTTCGAGGACATCACTGAAGAGAAATATAATTCACTTATTAGTGAACTTAAAGAGATCGACATCACTAAAATTAAAGAGCTACATGATGCAGTTAACTTCAACGAATCAGTTGCCTGTGGTGGAGGTGCCTGCGAGCTTGTCTAAGGAGTTCTTAGCAAGCAGAGGGTCATGTTGTGGTAGTAAGTGCTTAAATTGTCCTTACACTCCTAAGTGGGTTAAGGGATCTAAAGATTAGTATTTAGATTGTGAAGAGTTCCAAATAGCTTAGAGGTTTTGCTTCTAGGCTATTTTATTTTTAATGAATATTTTGTATCTTTATATAACAAAAAATAAACGAAATGGCAAAAAAGCAAACAGAATTAGCTTCAGGTAAATCTAAGCTAGAGGACGCATTAGACGCGCTCAACAAAAAGTATGGCGTAGGTACCATACTATCACTAGGTGATAAAAACCACAATGAATATGATCTTATTTCTACAGGGTCTATTGCATTTGACTACATCGCTCTAGGTGTAGGAGGTTTCGTTAAAGGGAAACTTTATGAACTTGTAGGCTGGGAAGGTTCAGGTAAATCTACTATATGTGGACATGCTGTAGCTAACTGTCAAGCTGATGGTGGCAAGGTTTTGTACATCGATGGCGAGCATGCTGTTGACCCTAACTATTTTGCATCATTAGGTGTAGATATTGAAAGCATGTTAATTGCTCAGCCAACTTGTGGCGAGGAGGGTTTCCAAATTGCTATGGATATGATTAACACTGGAGAGATTGATCTTGTTATTATTGACTCAGATTCATCTTTAATCCCTAAGAAAGTCTTAGATGGTGAGGTTGGTGATAGTTCTATTGGTAGAAAGGCTAAACTTAATAGTGATGTCTATCCTAAGCTAAAGGGCATTCTATCTAAACATCAAGCTTGTGTTATTGTTGTATCTCAATATCGTGAGAAGATTGGTGTAATGTTTGGTGATCCTCGTACAACTCAGGGAGGTCATGCACTAAAGTTCTATAGCGATGTACGTGTAGAAGTTAGCAAGACTCTTGCTAAGGAAGGTACAGAAGCTTATGGTAATCTAACTAAGATTAAGACTATCAAGAACAAGATGGCCCCTCCTTTTAAAGGTGTAGAGTTTGAAATTGTATTTGGCGTAGGTATTGATCGTATGTTAGAGGTCATGGATATGGCTAGTGAGTTTGAAATCCTACGTAAGTATGGTAAGACAATCACATACAAAGAAACTAAATATGATCTTGATGAGTTTACAAAAATACTTATAGATCATCCTGAATTCTTTGATTCATTAAAGGAAGAAATTGTTAATAAACTATCTAATCAAGAAATAATTAAAATAGAAGAACATGAAAGTACACTTCAAGAAATTAGTACAGGAAGCACAAACGCCTAAGTTTGGTAAGCCAGGAGATGCAGGTGCAGATCTTGTAGCTACAACCATGTCAAATCATGATGATCATCTTGTATATGGTGTAGGATTAGCAGTAGAGATACCAGAAGGAATGGTGGGACTTGTATTTCCACGTTCTTCCATACGTCAAACAGATTTATTTATGGCTAATTCTGTAGGCGTTATAGACTCTGGATATCGTGGTGAGATCTTTATAACATTTAATGTTAAAAAAGGAGCTACTAGATGGTATCAAGTGGGTGATCGTATTGCTCAGCTGGTAATCATGCCAGTACCATTAGTTAAATATGTAGAGGTAGATGAACTATCAGAAACAGAAAGAGGAATAGCAGGACATGGTAGCACAGGAGTGTAGTGTAGATGGCTGCAACAATCGTGTATGGGGAAAGGGTTTATGTTTGAGTCACATCAAGCGTAAACCCATCACTCCTAAACGAGGTGGGCTGATATCAGTTAAGCGTGATATGTTTGTGCAGAAGACTAAGATAGAAACAATGAGAAACTTGTTCTTAGAAATCTGGAAAGAACGCAAACATTACTCAGAAGTGAGTGGAGATTACTTAGGGAAGGAACCATTATCAACATTCTTTCATCACATCCTTCCTAAGAATAAATATCCTGATCTAGAATATGATAAATCTAATATTATTTTATTAACTTTGGATGAGCATACTGATGTTGAATCATGTATGTACAAATTTGAAGAAGTAAACAAGAGACGTATTGAACTTTTAAATAAAATAAACCAATGACAAACCAATTTTTTTACACTCGTATAGAGGGTGATAAAGAGTTTACAGACTCTTTTAATGTAAACAAAGTAATTCGCAGCATTGCATTTAATGATGAGCTAGTTATTCTACTAGATGATATCCATGAACGTGTTGAGGAGGTTCCTACACACAATCCTAAGACTGGCAAAGTAGTAGGTGTACAACGTAAGCGTGACATCTTCCAATCAGATATTCATTTGAAAGGTGATGATATTGCAAGATTTAAGAAACTAACTAATATTGAAGCATAATGACTGATTTTAAAAAACTACGTGGTAACAGATTGTTACTAGACCTTCCTAAGAAAGATGAAGGTAAACTTATTGTTGATGACAACACAAAAGAAGCTCTTGAAAGAGAAATGATGCAAAAGCTTAATAAGCTTACAGTGCATGCTGTTGGTGATCTTGTTACAGACATCAAGGTAGGTGATGAGATCTTGGTAGATCCAGCATCTTTAGGTAAAGCGCCAGTGATCCCTATCAATGGTGAGAATAAGTTATTAGTATCACCATTTGATGTAATCCTTGTTTGGTAATGAATATAATTAGCGCAACTTATGGTGGTGTAGATTGTTTACACATAGTTAGATCTAAAGTTAAAGGCAATAGATTAATCATTATGGCAAACAATGATATTGTTGGAGATCCTTCACCAGGAAATAGAAAAAGTTTAGTTGTAAGAGTTGATACAGAAACTATAACAGTAGAAGAGGGTGGACTACTTGTCTATCCTTCTAGTAATAATGATAGACTTGGTATATTCTATTCAAACAATGTTAATCCAAAAATCAACAACGCCATAGTTGCATCATTAAAGAGTATAGAAAAAGCTGCTGAAGGAAAAGCTGATATTCTTACATGTATGTGGAGATCTCAACCAGAAAATCCTTTTCCTGAATACATTGCTTGGACACAAACGTTTGCTCATCTAAATCAATTGTTGCAAGTTATGCAACTGTTGTATGTAGCTAGAAACATAAACAATTATAAATATGTGTCATTTCTAGAACATGATGTGTTGTACCCAGAGAGTTACTTTGATTATCCTGATGTAAATGAAGGAGAAGTTATAACTAACATGAACTATATGGGCATATGTAAAGATGGATTCCAAGGAGTGCCAACCAAACATGAGCCCTTTCATCAAATGACTATGAGATTTGATGAGGCTATCGCTCACTGTGAATCTATTCTAGCTAACGCATTAGTAAATAATTCAGGATTAATTGAACCTCAGGTAGGTAATATCGTTAGAACTCAATGGGAATGTGTAAATCCTGCTGTTCATATTAATCATGGACATCATTTTACGTCTCATTATAATATATATTCTAGTACAGATTTAAGTAAAACAAATCCTTATTGGGGAAACCATGATAATTATTTACAGTTATTTTAAAAAGAAAAAGGGAGCCACATGGTTCCCTTTTTACTTAACAAAATGAATCACAAATTTAATCGAAACGAACAAAAATCTATTTAGAAAGTCTTTTCTGCTTCATAGGAAGCATAGGACTTTTAAGTCTACTTGGTGTGTCAGCCTCTCTCATATAATTACCATTAATTGGTTTAGGAGGTGCCACCTTAGGTGCTTTTGCAGGCTTGTGCATTTTAAGCACAGGTTTTTTTTTCTTCATATTCTTCCATTAAAGCATCTATCAAATAATCAATATTATTTAAAATCTTCATTCTTAATCCATAAGCAGCGTCATCACAATTCTGTATGTTTTCCATAACATCCATCATTGTGTCAAGTAACTCTTTTGCTCCTGAATTACTTGCAGCCATATTTACATTTCTTCATAGAGCCACCTTTCTTCATCATAGGATCTGCCATCATTGATGAGCCCATCATTGCTTTCTTTATAGAAGCACCAGACTTAGCTTTCTTTTTAGCACCAGCAATACGATCAGCAGCTGTAGGATTAGGATTCTTATCGATACCAGCTTTCACTGATAACATACCAAACTCTCCACCATCTTTTGCTTTGCCACCCATTTTCATAGTTTTCTTAGTAGCAGGTTTAATCATCATCTTTTTCATATTATTTCTTTTTAGACATTTTCTTCATCATCATCTTAGGTGCTACTTTACCACCCATTTTTTGTTTAGGAATCTTATTAAGATCTTGTTTATTCTTGATAGCATTAACCCCTGCCTTTATACCAGAACCAATTGCGCTTGTTGTTGCTGCAATAGGTGCCATTACACCTCGTGCAACTGTACTTGCAACTTTATTAGCACCACGAAGAACTTTACCAGCAGTAGTTTTAGCTTTAGTATTTTGGTAATCAGTAGAATCAGTAGTCATAGCGTTTCTCATATCTCCTCTAAAGCCCTCACCAAAACCTAATCTTTTGGTAACTTCTCCTGTTCTTGTGATACCTTTCTCTACTGTATCACCATCTTTAGCTTTACGTTTAATAACCTTTTTCATATTATTTCTTTTTAGTTTGAGCTTTAATCTTCTTTTCCTGCTTTAGCATTGCTGAAGTTGGCTTCTTTCCACTTCCTTTGTTGGCACGAATATTGTCCCACAAACCACGCTTAGACATAGATCCATCAGCACGTTTAATCATTCCACCTGCTTTCATATTATTGTTAGCATTCTTAAGAATTCTATCATTATTAGCTTTTTGCTCTGCTGTTAATTTGAATGCTGGTGGAGGAGTTTCATTGTACTTATTAATGTTTAACCTTTTTAAAATTGCATCTGTCTCTCTTCCCACTTTTTTGTCAAATGGTGTTAATGCAAATTTTTGAGCTTCTACTTTTTCAGCTAAAGTTAACACTTTAGGAGCTTTTTTAACTGCAGCTTTTTCAGTGCCTTTAATTGCACTTTTAATTAATCCTTTTACTAAACTTCCAACTTGAGCTTTCTTTAATTTTTTCATGTTAACACTTCCACTTTCGTAGAGATTTATTGATTCTTGAATTAGGATCGTTTGCAGTTTTAGCAGACGTTAGTTTCTTTTTCATGCCTGACATCCTAGCACAGAATGATTTCTTGCGAGGACCACCTTCAGGTTGTGGAGCTTTTAAACCAGGCTTACCTGGGTTAGCTCTGTTGTAGGAAGCCCTACCTTTTGCATTTAGGCCACCAGAAGGATTCTTACCTTCCTTTCTTTGCCATGCTTCGCTTTTTGCCATAGTCAGGATTATCTTTATGCCACTTCTTAACTGAAGCAACACCTTGTTTAACAGTTTTAGCTCTAGATTTAGCAGTGAGATTAATCTTATCCCACTTACCAGCAGAAGGACCAGCTGTATGATCTACAACTATATCTCCTTTATCACCTATACCCTTATCAACCTTCTTCTTAAATACCTTATGTGTCTGACCACCAGCTTTAACGATAGCTTTCTTTGCCATTATCTTTTCTTAATAGGTTGAACTTTAGATAGATCTTTCTTAACCTTAGTCATCCACATCTTTTCTTTCTTAGGCTTCATGGCTTTCTTAACCTTGCTGAAAGCATCTAGTTTAGTAGTCTTTCTCATTATTTCTTAACGCAGTTATTAACTGTTCTACCACCTTTTTTCTTGGTGCCTTTCTTGACATAGCCAGTCCAGCAGCTTATCTTGCCACCATTCTTTAATGATGTGCCATCTTTTTTTATAAGATGACCATTAGGTACAGGTGTTATCTTTGCCATTATAAACTATTTAAAAAACTTGTTGTAAGAGATGTCCAAGTTGATCCAGTTCTAACTTCTAATGAATTAATATTAATAAATGCAGAATAACCATCATCAGCGTTGATAAATGTACCACTAAATAAATATAAATTATTTACAGATCCTAATGCAGGAATAATTGTATTATGTAATATATTATAACTTGCAACTCTTATAAGCTCTGTAGCTTGAATCATATTCTCTGAATATGTATGAGTGTTATAATAAGCATAAGAAGCATAAACAATTAATGCAAGTTCATATCTTTGATAATTATTTATAAAAGGAGCATTTGTAGCTACTGGCGCTACACCATTTAATGTAATTGCATCAGCAATAGCTGTTGCTACAGCTCCACATGTATTGTCACTTGTTGCAGAACTCTTACCTCTTCTTAACATTCTACCTACATTATCATTAGCTGCAATAAGATCAGCTTGTTGTGTGATTCCTATGTGAGGCATGTTAATTAATAACAAAGGTCCATTCGTATTATTATCTGATGTAGTGTGACTTTGCCAAGCTTGTGCTCCTAATATCCCTGTATGAGGATATCCAGCAAGTCCACCACCCATAAATGGTCCAAGATAGTTATTTAATGCTGGAGGATTTTGACCTATGTTAAATATGTTAGCAAATTCAGAAGCGTTAACATCATCTGAACATGTTGTAGAATTTAAAACAGTATCATATGCATTAGCACCTAAACTATCAAGAAAACTTACTAAGCTATAAGCAACACTATTAGCTAATAAAGCATTTGGATATGTAGCATTAATCACTCCACTATAACTTTTAGTAGTTTTATTAAAATACTCTACAGGTTGCATTTCTTTCCAAATACCAACAGTAGGGGCGCTTTTATATAATGCAAGAGTTCCTGGTACTACATCACCATTTTTAAGAAACCTAGCGTATGGTTTTAAAGAATTATTTCTCATATTTATTTATTTATTTTTTCTTTTCTTAGCCATAGCCTTGAATGTCTTGGCAAGAGCTTTAGCCTTACCTGTACATCCAGGTTTAGTGATAGGAGTGCATTTGCCCTCTGTACCTCTACGCTTGATTGAGGCTGTTGCCTTCTGAATCCATTGCTTTGCCATACCTTCTAAATGTTACATTAGGTTTCACCCTAATATCTCTGTGAATGAATTGCCAGAGCTCCCCTGTGGCATTAATGATAACTGTATACATTGTATCAGTTTCGTGACCATATTCTGTAACAAGCCAAATGGTTCCATCACCTTTGGGTGTAGATACATCTATTCTGTTAACAGGCTCAAAGATCATGTTTTACTTCTTCTTTTTAGCACCCATCTTGGTAGCGCCAAGTTGCTTATCTTTTTTCAATACAGGCTTACCACTTTTTGTACCAGCTAATGTACGCTCTTGTACTTTAGTCCATGCACCTTTAGGGTCTACAGGTCCTTGACGTTTAGGTTGAGAACCTACACCTGCAGATAACTCACCCATCTTTTTCATTTTTGCCATTATTTTATAACTTTAATACCTTTGAGTTTTTTGATGATTTTATTAGCCTCATCTTCAGCCATTGTTACTATTTCTTCTGATTTTTTCTCAGCATCCCATTTATATAGGAGAAGAGCCATGTGCATTGTTTCATGCATTATAGCTGTCTTCTGTTCATCAGCACTATATCTTTTAAATGTGCCCATGTTTAAAAACAGAAAAGGTTTATAAGGAGCTTTAGCTGTTAGCCTTTTATCTGCTGGGTCATAATTAGTAAACCCATAGATGTATACACCATTACCTTTAGTCTTATCAACCTCTTCTGCTTGAGCATCTTTTAGATTTAGCCCATGCATTTCTTTAACCTTATAGTATTTGAATATGTCAGTGGCATCCTTACCAATCAGTAAGATGTACTTGCCCATATCAAATTCTCTAATGTTCATTTATTGTTCTGGATATTCAATAACTAGTCCTGTCTCAACAGCTTTGGCCATCACACTTTCAATAACGTCAGCAGCACTTGCTGCATTTAGTATAACTCTAGCCTCTGGCGTAGAAACAATTCCACGTAATGAGTTTAAGATCATTCCAAATTCATTACCTGAAAGAGTGAATTGGGCATCTTGATGCCAAGTGTACTTCTTTGAAGGGTCGTATGCAGGAACTACTGTAGCGCCTGTCTCATCGTCTTTTACTATGTGCATTTTATTTTTGGTTTAGTTTGAACAAATATAATCATCCCAAATCAATTTCAAAAGAAATAACTGCATTTGTTTTAATGCTCTTACTCATATTTAGTTTGATCTGAAATCTATTATGGAACTTAAAGAGTTCCTCTATTAACATGTTTGTATACATAGGAAGAGAAGGAGCGATTCTAAATGAATAATGATCAGGATGTTTTACAACTTCCATGGTAGATAATTCATCAACTGAATCTATAATGCCTTCTAGATGCGAGAAATATATTGCATCATTGTCAGCCATTATTTTTGGGAAGAATCTCTTCTCTACTTGCATTAAGACAAGGTTAATAGGTATTTAGTTTTAGCTGCCTCACCAGATAATGCATCAGCTAAGTTACATACATCATGATATGAGTTCTTCTCTCCATACATCTTTAATGATGATGCGAATGACATTATATCTGATACACATTTTTCAGCTGTGCAATCTATAAGAGGTTCTATTTTATAAGCTCCAGGTCTTTTACCTGTATAGCCCATAAGTTTCTCAATCAATCCATCTTTGAAATCATGTACATAATCATACAATGCTCCTGTGGATTGATGTTGTGCATAGCTTTTTGTTTGCCAGTGAGTCAGATGTAATTGCTCATGAAAGTAAGTAAGCTTAGCAGCGATACTCTCTAATGAGAGCTCGCTACCAGTTGCATTACTTAACATTTCTTCTGGAAATAATGATTTAGCCATTATGGTGTTATAAGAATTGTACCAGCCATTGCAGAATGGTATTGGCAATTATAATATAGCGTAGCAGGTGCACCAACTGGAACTACAAATGTTATTGTTCCACTATCTGTTCCATTATTAGTTACCCCAGTATTATATTGATTTGCTGTACCTGTTGAACTTACTGTTTTAATCCAGAATGGATGTCCAACTGCAGCTATAACAAATGTATATACTTCTCCTTCTACTAAACTCAATGTAGGATTTGCTACTCCATCTATTACATAATTTCCTGTACCATTATTAGTTACATTAAATGTATTTGGTGCTACAGTTGTAGTTGTTGTAGTAGTTGTAGGGGCATTTGTATAAACTTGCCATCCTTTAGCTTCTAAACTGTATATAGCTGTAATACCAGCACCTGTTGCAGCAGCACTTGTACCATCTTCCATGCTTACATATCCATTTATTACACCATTAGCATCTAATTGTTGTAATATAGTATTTACAACTGCAGGTAAAAGAGCAGTGCCATAAAGATTAGCATCGTTAATGTTTGATGCAGGTAATGTCACTGATGTTAAACCAGTGTTATTACTAAGATCAAAGCTTTCTAGTGCAGAAAGCATAGAAAGATCTAAAGCTCCTGTTATAAGACATTGATCCAGATCAAGGTTAGTCAAACTAGTAAGTCCTGCAAGGCTAGGAATGCCAGCTGAGAAATCACTATCGTCCAAACGAAGTTCTTCTAAAGCTGTACAACCAGATAGATTAACACTAGTTAAAGATGAATCACCACTAGCATCAAGTACATAATTATCACTTATATCTACATATAATAGATTTGCAAGTCCAGATAGATTTACTGTAGTTAGTGAATTCCAATCTGCATTAAAGTCTCGCAGATTGGGTAGGTTTTGTAAACCTGTTATTGATGTTATTACTGCTGCCATTTTTAGTTGTATTTAGTCGTTACCATAAAAGCTTAACTCTAGAACGTCCTCAGGAGTGTCAAAACAAATCCTAGCTGTGTATTGTGTACCCTGTTGAGGATATGTATGTGACTCTTCGTAGAATCCACCACCTCCTGAATCAGGATGTGTTGTACCATCACCCCAATCAATAGTGAAGTTGATAGGTCCTGTAGTGTTAAAGCTGAATATAAATTCTGTTGTTTCTGTTGTGTTTACAACAAACTCAATACAGTTTGAAGGAAGAGTAGGTGTACAACATTCTGTTGCTGGAATTTCTTGCCAGTTACCAACCTTAGGCTTAAATCTTTGTAAGATTAAGCTGCTTGGTACAATACGTCCTGTTCCATCGAAACGAACGTATGCTTTTAATTGATTATTGCTATTTGCCATGTTTTTATATTTTATATAGAGCACACCCTTTATGATGTGCTCTATTTATTTTTTAGTGTTTTAACAAGTGCCTGCAGTTCCTTGAATTTCACCAGTTCCTGGGAAACTACCTCTTGCCCATACTGTGCTTCCTGGTGTTCCAAGTCCAACACATCCACCACTAGGTGTATTGTTTATTATATATTGTGTAGTTAATGCTGTATCAGTATACAATATTACACCTACGCCTAATGAAGCAACACTTGTGTATAGAGTAACTAAAGGTGCTGTATTATTACAAATATTAGTTGTAGTTAAATTAGATTGATTAGTATAAAGATTCCAAGTGTAATATCCAGGGGCTACTGTTGTAGTAGTTGTAGTCGTACTAGTAGACGTAGACGTTGTAGTAGTAGTAGGCGCTACAGTAGTAGTTGTCGTTGTTGTAGTAGTAGAACAAGCTACATAGCTTTGGATAATATTTCCACTCATAGTGCAAACTTGATCCTCACCTTGGAAATATAGTCTAACATAATCACCATATACCTGATTATCATATCCTATAGTTAAAGCTGCATCTGAATATAGTGCTGTTCCATTTCCTAGACTTCCAGTATAATATAAAGTTATAGCTGTTGCTGATCCTCCTGATCCAGAACATGCATCATTTGCATCAAACGCACCAATTGCACTTTGTGAAGATACACCACTTGTTGTAGTAGTAGTTGTTGTAGGAGCCTCTGTTGTTGTCGTCGTAGTTGTTGTAGGAGTAGGTTCTACTGAACAACCTTCTGAATTGCTACAAGAAACAGTTCCACCAGTGATTATAAGTCCATCATCTCCTGTTACAGCTGTAGAAGAACATACAATTGAAATTGTATCTGCATTAATAGGTGCTCTTACAAATTCACTACCACAATCTGTATATGAATATAAAAGTGTTCCTGCTGTTTCATTAGATATTGTATAACAGAAACAATCACCTGGTGTTGGTATAGTGGTAGTTGTAGTGGTAGTAGGCTCAGCTGTTGTAGTTGTAGTGGTAGTAGTAGGTTCTACTGCTGTAGTTGTGGTAGTAGTTGTTGGACTAGCTGTTGTGGTTGTAGTAGTCGTAGAAGTAGACGTGCTAGTAGAAGTAGTCGTTGTCGTTGGACTAGCTGTAGTAGTAGTCGTAGTTGTAGGAACGTAATTACAGCACTCATATGCTGGAATCTCTAACCATCTACCTACCTTTGGCTTGTTCTTTCTCAGAATAAGGCTGCCTGCGACAACCCTTCCACTACCATCGTAGCGAACAAATGCTTTTAAATTTCTCTGAATTGCCATTTTATTAATAATTTAATTTGTATTTATATTTTAATTTCATCATTTGCTCAACATAGTAGTGTGTACCTTTCTTTTGAGCTCTTGGATCATTGAATACTAATTCTAAATGAGGATCTTGAAATGGATCTTTACCCATATGATACTCACCTTTGTAAAACGCTGGGTAGTCACCCATATCTTTATTGACAATACCAGCGTTATGTAATATGCCTAACCTATGTACCTTCTCAATAGGATCTGATGACCAAGAGAATTCTAGTTCAGGTAAATTCTTAGTGACACCACCTCTATACCAAATAGCCCAGAGAACAGCCCACATGTCAGCACACCAACTTTGAAAGCCTGAAGATTCATCCTTGAAATATAGTCTGTTTATATTTAATAAATAACTACGTATTGTAATGCAATCTCGTAACACTTTCTCCCAGAATATAACATCAATATTCTTTAACAAATATTGGGCACCTCCTGAGTGGTCATTGTTTTCTTCTGCTATTGCTCTTGATATATTACACTGTGTGGCAATATCTTCAAGAACATCTAGCTCTTTATATGCTTCCAATCTTTCTGGAAGCACTTGATGTATTTTACTATCAAAATATGAAGCGTTAATGTAGCTATTGGTATCTGATAGATAGTTTACATCATCATCAATATATGCATCAACATTAAATTTATCTGTAAACAAGACATCAGAGTCGCAGTAGAATACTGCTTTGTCTTTCATGTCTGGATGATCTTGCCAATAACGCATCAATGAGTAAGGTCGTAATACAGGAATATAGATTCCTAACTTCTCACTTACACCATCTTGATCCTTGTAGAAAGCAAACTCTGCTTCTGGATAGAGGTCTACGACCTGTTGCCACTTCTCATTCTTCTCTCTGAATGATGGGATAAAGATGAGGACAATAGCCTTATCTGAATGTCCAATGTTTCTTAAGCTTTCTAACCATAGATGAACCTGCCATGTATAATACGAATCATCAGGCTGGGCGCAGATAAACTTTAATTCCTTCATGTAGTTGTTGGTTTAATTTATATTATACTGTAGTAGTTGTGGTTGTTGTTGGTGCTACTGTAGTAGTTGTGGTTGTAGTAGTAGTAAGTCCTGCAGTATTTCTAACTACAGCTCCAACCTGTCCAATCAACTGTTCCATTTGCTTAGAGATGTTCCAAAGCAATTGGGATTGAGGATCTTGCCCTATGGGTCTTGATGGTATAGCCATTTTATTATTATTTTATAACAAATATATTATTGTTTTAACAAACTTTGTTAAAATTATTGAAAATTAGATTAATGAGTTTCATTAGCAACTCTAACTAAGTTAGTTATAATAATGCTATATGCACAAACCATACCTATTGATGCAATGACTATTATAAGTTTATTGAGTGTTTTCATCGTCCTTGTCCTCTATACTTCTTCTTACTAGGAGCAGCCTTAGGGCCAAAGTTTTTCTGATGTTTACCTTTACGTCTTACACCAAATACAACTTTCTTTGATTCTGTAGAACCTTTTGCCTTTGCCATTATTATATATTTTTTAATTGAAAGTGCATACCATCAAGACGTTTCCATTCTCCACCCCAGTCAAAGCCTGCATCTTTAAAGCATTTAACAAATCCTGCTGATAGTTTAGGGATTTTATTTAGTCCATTCTCAAAAGCATTGACATCAATAGCAATGCCCCAAGAGTGTAATGACATAGATGCTAAACCACGCTTCTTACGAATGTTAAAACATCCATCCCATGTCTTGAGTTCTTTTACATGTTCTGTATCTACAAGACTCTTGAACGCTTGTGTTAAGGGTCCAACAATATCTTTATTGCAATATAATCTTTTAGGGATTACGCCTATCTCTAGCTCTGTGGGAATATCCCACATAACCATATTCTTACTTTGTGTAGCAAGGAGATCAGGTTGTCCATATTTCTTTAATGCTTGTGCACTAGTTACCATTACTTTTTTTCTTTTTAATTGCTGCAGCAAGTTTATCAAGATTCTTCTTCTTATCGATATCTTCTTTTTTACGTCTAGAAGGTTTAACTATAGCAGCCTCAGCTTTTATAACACACTTCTTGCAAAATAATCCTATAATAAAATCTATAAGTTTTTTCATCATTTTATAAAGATAAATTTAAAGTATAAGTATACAAGTATAAGTAAACTCTCAGAAATAAATGCAACGATTAACCATGTAGGATACACTGTCTTTATTTCAATCTTTTCAAATAATGTGACGTCAGAAGTTTCCTTAGAACGATACTTTTTCTCGTAAACACTCCTTATAGAGTCGATGTTTACTGTAGCTTGTATCTTACCTTTATATGATCTAATGATTATCTTACCTTGTGGTAGTGTTATTTTAGAGTAGAAACTTGTCAGGATGCCAGCAGAATCGCAAGGGTTATCAATTGTCAAGGTGTCATGGACAGCGTTGTATTTAACAATTATTTTTTCATTAATAATCGTATCAATACGTATCTTTTCAGATATAGTCACCACCTTGGCTGGTTTACAAGATGCGACGATAATCAACGCAAAAATAATTAGAATATTATTTTTCATTCTGTAGTTGGTGGTAGTTTGACTGTTGTTGAATATGTAGTGAGTGTTAATAACGCAGCAACAAGTCCTGCTTCTATTCCTAATAGCATAGCCACATCTGCATATGACTTACCCACTTCCCATTTATGTATTGCGTAATTAGTATTGTTAATGAAATCAATAATCAATGCAATAGCAAACACTCTACGAATAGAAGGCTTACCATCCCTACCTACCCACATGTTTTCTATATACTTAAATATCTTTATTATCCATTTCATCATCTTCATCCTTGTTCATTATTGCAAGTGATCGATCTATTGAATCTTTAACAGGAAAATCAATAGGAAAAGGTACCTTATAAGTTACACTGGCTTTATACACTTGTCTTTCTAAAGCATCTATACGTGTCTTATCTACACTTGATTGAAGCATTAATGCTTTTACGTCTTTCTTTATCTCTGTTACATCATTCCAAATCATCATACCTAGAATAGATACAAGTCCTGGAAATATCCAGCTTTTAAATTGAGATTGGTAAGTAGATTCAGCCATAGTGCATAGAAAAAAAATAGCATCCCTATCCTCTTGAAAGGATTAAGATGCTATGTAGTTAACAAAAAAATTGATGAAGTATAAAGTCTTACAACAAATATCTGTAATTCCTATGAATTATGCAAGTAAAACTTTAATTAATATGAGCTATATGATTTTTCCTCTATGATGTCTGAATTATACTTAATATTTATTTTCATTTTTAGAGCTGCTCTATTGTCATTAGTAATATAAACTTGTCTTGCTAATTCTATAAATTCATTGTCAAACTCACCTAAACGTTCTTTCTCTCTAATAGCATCTTCAATTTGCCATAAAGAAAGATTAACTGCACATAACAGTGTATATAGTTTATCAATAAGTATTTCTGCAGGAAAGTTTTCAACTAGAGAACTTAACTCTTTGTTAATATTCTCAAGCTTATTTACATCTGTTATTCTTTCACTCTTTATTAGAAGTATGCTAATCTTATCAGCCACTTCTCCTGTACTAACTTCTATATACATATCTTGTTTTTTTATACAAATATATTTAACTTTGACCAAACCAACAAAAGTATGCCTTATAGTTATTCACTATTTAAAGATGAAGTAAAAAAACATCTGGTAGATTATATTCCATCCACTCATACAATATTAGATGTAGGACCAGGAGTTGGAACATATGGGAGTATGATGAAGGATACACATAGTATCGACGCGCTTGAAATCTTCGAGCCTTATGTAGATAATTTCAATCTACGAGAGATTTACAACAAAGTTATTATTGGTGACATTTGTCAATTTGATTTTCATGTATACAACTACCTTATACTAGGAGATGTATTAGAACACATCCCTGTTGATAAAGCTATTGCTCTTGTTGATAAAATAAATGCTTTAGGAAAGAAATGTCTTATTGCTGTACCATATTTATATGAGCAAGGAGAGTGGTATGGTAATGTTCACGAAACACATTATCAACCAGATTTAACACACGAACTTTTTACTAGAAGATATCCTGCTATGAGAGTATTATATAAGGATGATAACTATGGATATTATGTCAACTACAAAACAAGTTTGTCTTAATCTTAGCGAATGTCCTGCTCTAGGTGATCTTATATGTGCTACACCCACTATAAGAAAACTATCTAGAGCCTATGAACAGAATATAACTGTGGTTAGTCCTGTGCCAGAGCTGTTCAAAAAGAATCCATACGTACAAAATAGTTATAAGTCCACGTCAATTGATTGGGAATATTTCAATGAACATTTCATTATGCATAACTCCTTCACCAATGTAGGTAAGAAGAATGAAAGAGGTGTGGAAATGAAACATAATACTATCGACATACGTCAGTATCATGCTATACAATTAGGGTTCATGTTAGATAGATATGAGTTGTATTGTGAATACAGTCCTATAGAACCAAATAGATTTGATATACACCATAAGTATATACTTATACATCCTGTAAGTACATGGCCTAATAGAACATGGCCTGCTGAGAAATGGATGGAGCTTGTTAAACATCTTAATGATGCAGGATTTTACGTCATCAGTATAGGCAAAGACAGCTCAGAGACTGGTTTCTTTAATGTTGACAAACCTGTATTTAATTTTGACATACCTCATGGTATGAACCTAATGAATCAAACTAGTATATCAGATTGTTATCACCTTATACATAATGCATCATGTTTTATAACTATGGACAGTGGATTATTACATCTCGCTGGCACTACAAATACTCCCATTATACACTTGGGTTCGTCACTCAATCCTAACTTCAGAGCTCCATACAGAACAGTGCATGGTCAGTATCATAACTACAAGTATGTAGCTGGTAGCTGCGCACTACAATGTTGTTCTGATATGAAGTATGGAGTTAAGGAGTGGGGATCTGTACAAGGCGTACAACCTTTAATAGGCTGCCTTGAAAATAAAGATAAGTTTTATTGTCATCCAGAAGTAGATCAAGTTTATGAAGAAGCTATTAATTATATCTCCACACTTTAGTACAGGAGGAGCACCACAGGTAACATTAAATAAGGTGAAATTGTTACGAGACCACTATGAAATCATGGTGGTGGAATATGCATTTCTTGCATGGAACTATGTTGTACAGCGCAAGAAGGTACAAACTTTAGTTGGTGATAACTTTAGATCTCTAGGAGAAAACAAGAGAGAGCTTTTAGATTTTATTGATACCTTCAATCCAGATGTCATCTCTATGGAAGAGTTTCCTGAGATGTTTATGGATAATGACCTTACTAGAGAATTATATAGTGAGGATAGAACATATCGTATTGTAGAAACTACACATGATAGTTCATTCCCTCCTAGTCAGAAAAAGTGGATGCCTGACAGCTTTGTATTTGTTAGTGCCTATAACATCTTCAAGTATGCTCACTTGGATGTACCAATGGAAGTTATTGAATATCCTGTCAATCTAAAGCTTGATAATAGGGAACCAAAAGTAAAGCTATACCTTGACGTTTGTATAGTAGGACTGTGGACACCACGTAAGAATCAAGCTTATGCTATAGAGATAGCTAGACATCTTGTAGACTACAATGTAAGATTTCATTTCTTAGGTAACCAAGCTGGTAACTTTGAGAGTTATTGGAAACCATTAATGGAAGATCTTCCTGAGAACTGTATAGTCCATGGAGAATCAGATAGGGTTAGTAGTTTTATAAAAGACTGTGATATGTTCTTGTTTACATCTAGAGGAGATAGAGGTAACAAAGAGCTCAATCCAATAGCTATTAAAGAAGCGCTAGAGTATCCACACATCCCTAAGATGATGTTTAATCTAGATGTATATTGCAATAAATATAATGATTATAAAGATGTAGTTTATTTAAGTGGTGATAGTTATACTGATAGTGTAAATATGAGAACAATATTAAACCTACAAGAGAAGAACAACCAGCTTATTGTTATAGGCACCTATCCAAATACTGATGCTAGGATTAAACTAACTATAGCTTGTATCAATAGCGCTAAGAAGTTGAACAGGCCAATCATGTTAGTGAGTCACTTCCCTGTACCTAAGAAGATACAGGAGATGGTAGACTATTACATCTATGATCAGCACAATCCTTTAACACATCATAGCTACTACAATAGGTTCTATCGTGAAGATGAACAAGCTAAGGTGGAGATGAAGATAACTGGAAACAGTAACCAGTCTCTTACTGTTCTAACCAACTTGATTAATGCAGGTAAGGCAGCCAAGTCATTTGGATTTAATAAGATGTTCTATATAACGTTTGATATAGAGTTAGATGAGAAGGACTTCCTTTCTATTTATAATGGGTTTAGTAAATTAACTAATGAATGGCAAGCTGTACTAGCTACATTGAATACACCATTTGGTAAGGGTATACAAACTAATGGCATGTTCTTTAATACAGACTTTGTTGGTAAGTTATTAGATGATGTACGTACGCCAGAAGAGTATAATAAGTTATGTGAATCTATAGGAGCTCAAAACTTCCTAGAAGATTACATGATGAAGAAGGTGGAGAAGACTCATGGGGTGTGGGTAGAGTATCCAAATATGGAAACTTTTCTAGAGCATAGTGGACATGGTACATCTTCCAACAGTGAGTATTATGGAATACTAAAGGAACAAATATCTGGTCAGAATGTATTCTATTTCCATTCATACAACAATGATCATAGGGTTATAGATGTCGTATTTGATGAAAGTAAGACATCAACATCTATAACGTTATCAGAGAAGCAGACCCTAGTGTTACCTATTCCTGATGATGTTAAGACAGTGAGTTTATTTATAGTAGATCAATGGGTAACTATAAAAGAAGAAGTATATATCCTAGATGGATATCAACATGATGGAACTATTATTTTAAAGCAAATGGCAAATGCAAATAAGAACAGACCTACAATTAAATTAGTACACATTCAAACTACATTAAATGATGAACGAGAACAACTATCAAGAACCTCCCTTCAAAGGGTTAAAGATTATGGATGGGAGTACATCTTACATGTCAACGAGCCTTATGCTAGCCTCCCACCCAAGCATAACTGTAACAGGCCACAAGCAGTCTCAATGGAGTTATTCGATGAGGCTACAGTCAGAGAAAGAAGCACAGCACTTACGCCAGCACACTATGGGTGTTATCAAGCGTTTAGGGATGCCATCCTAAGTGAATTCAACGATTGTGATTATCTTATTGTATGTGAAGGCGATTGTTTAATAGAAGGAGATGTTGGAAATTTCATACACAAAGTGGAGAAATGTGCGTTAATGTTGGAAAAAACCAACATAGGCTTTATGTCTTTTGGAGATAAAGATACATTGGAGTTTGCATGGCCACAGAGTCCTGTAGTAAGAGAAGTAGATGAAGACATGTATGTTACAGATCATCTGATAGGACTGCAGTGCATTATGTTCCCTTCTTATGTCAGTAACTTTTTAAAAGAAAAAGTGCGTTTAAGTAAATGGGACGCAGCTGATATGTATTTTAACCAAATATTTTATAGCAGTTCTTATGATATGGGAATTGTACATAACAGACTTACAACACAAGCTGATGGTTATTCATTGATTGATAAACAACATAAGGAATTTATAAAGAAATGAAACCATTAGTTATCATAGATACATTTCCTAGTAGTAAAGAAGCTTATGAAATTCTTAACAACTCTATAGATTCATTTGTATCTATGGGCTATGATGTTATGCTAGTTAGTCATATGCATATTGAACAGACAACTACTAAGAAATGTAAGTATGTAATATATGATCAAAATAATAAATTCCTATCTAGAAAGAATTGTCCTTTGTTCTATAACATATTCTCAAATATTTATTTTGAAATAGCATACGCTGGACATGCTCTTCCTATATGTAGAAATATAAAATCTTCAGTGGCATTAGCTAAAGCTTTTGGATATGAATATTTTATATTTACAGAGTCTGATGTAATTATAAAAGGTAAAGATTGTGAGCTGTTTGAATCTTATGTTTATCAGATGGTTAATCAAAAGAAATCAATGATGTTTTTTAAACCAAAAGACTTTAAGTCACCATCTGGAGAAGATGTATATGAGACATTATTGTTTGCAGGTAATATAGATTACTTTCAAAAGACATTCAAAGTTCCTATAAATGAAGAAGAGTGGGTAAAAGTACCTATGCAAGTAACATTGGAACAATCTTTTTTCAAAGTATTCAACACTGATGAAAGAAAGTTTTTAATAGTTCCTGATCATAGCTCTAAGATATTTACAGAGAGTGATATAAACTTAATAAGAATAGGTTTATTTAATTGTGAAATGATTTATAATGAAGTTAGCCCTAATAAACCAGTGTTAGTTATAATGAATTATCTTTTAGAAAATAACACCAAGTTTGTAGATGTATATGTGAATGGTAAGTTGTCATCAACTCAAACATTAATACGTTCACAGTTTTGGTTTTATGACTTTGAAATAGATAATTCTGTAATACATATAAATGTATATAATGATGAAAGTAAAACCTCTTTATATTTATCAAAAGATTTTATTCTTAATGATGA
>Ga0209551_1000122_pt1 | contig 24917 bp, 23 predicted proteins | sample LauGreSuBDMM15SD_2_FD_187568 | JGI IMG/M metagenome (GOLD analysis project Ga0209551, IMG submission 187568) | Freshwater lake microbial communities from Lake Michigan, USA - Su13.BD.MM15.SD (SPAdes) (version 3) | ecosystem: Environmental > Aquatic > Freshwater > Lake | place: Lake Michigan, USA... | reverse complement strand
AAGGCGGAGCAACATACTTTTCGGTCAGGATCGCTATCCAGGTGGCTAAAGATCCCGAAAAAGCCACAGTCGGTTTCGACCATGCGCTCGCGTACAGTGTCCGAACAGGTTGGCGAGGAGAAAACTACAGGCCAACCTCTGATGACGAAATCATTGACCTGTTACGTCGATCAGAGCCTCAAAGTAACGCAACCTGCACATCAGAGGGTAAGGTAGGGTACTCGCTCGGACTGTTAGTTTCAGAAGCACAAGCGGAACAATGGGGCGAAGATGCCATGATCCAATGGTGGGTTCGAGCGGGACAAATCGGCTGGCGCCCAGCGTGGAAAGAGATCTACAATGTCGACGCTGACATCTGGATGAAGGACACCGCAGTCCCACACATTCAAAGCAGACTGAAAGCTCTGCCAAGACATCGATAAATTCAAGTTGCTTGGATTGTGCTGTTCACACATCTGTTCCGGATTCCGAAGAGTACAGAAGCAGCGCCCGGAAATCACTGAATGAAGAGATTTGAAACAGGTTTTTGTACGATAAAGATCATGAACATCTTCCACTTCCAAACACCAGGAAGATGTCCATGAACCAACGCTAACCTTAGTCATTGCTTTAGGTTTAGCTCCGAGAACGAAGTTCCCTCTGCAGCAGAACCTATCCGAACACCATGAAACCGGTGCAGATTTGCGAAGTATTCCGTTTCGGGTAGCTCCGTGCTGGTACGAAAACAGAAACTCCGGACCGGACAACAAAAAGATGTAACAGTTACGTTACGAAGTTGGTTGCTGTTGGGCAAGGGGACCAACAACATAATCGTGAGAACGTACATCAAAAAAGAACCCCTCCTTCTGCCAGTTGACAGTGAAGAGGGGTTCTTGTTATGCAGATTAGTGTTTTAGAGCGTGTGCTGCTTCGACACAAACATCGAAATCGAACATCGGACATTCAGGACGTCTATCCCATAGAGCTTTAGCGGTTTCAGCGATGCTGTCCGGCAAGTCAGCATACGGTTTCGATAACCATGTATCACCACCAAGTTGTTTCAAAGCTTTATAAGCCCATGTTGGCATGGTGGAGATTTCACGTTCGAGAACTGCTCGGAGCGCGAAAGTCACTGTCAAACCATGAAGCTGGTAGGAGCGCATCGGGTCATCCGGGTACTCAACAGCATGTGGTGACAACGCGACCAGAACTGGGGTGTCATCTGGTTCGATTCCAAGTTCGTCGCAGATGTACTCAGAGAACGAAGAAAGGAATTCTGGGTCCTGGTATCGAATGCTACGTAACACATCAAGCGCTTGGTGTAAAGCTGTCACATCATCCTCGATGTAATCAAGGTGTTTACTCGGCACTCGTGTTAGCATTGATGCCACATTTGAGATTATATCGTTGATCTCTACCTGGAAATCAATAGCTGCATCAAGTGGGACAAGATCAGCAAACGGAGTCAAGCTCGAGTCAACGGTATAAACATGTACAACTTGGCGTGCCTCATCGATACTGAGAAGAGCTCTAACGCTGTTGGTCAGCATCCCAGGGGAGAGCTCATCAACAAGATCTTTGATGTTCGCAGAACAGCAGGTTGCAGTCATTTTGTCTGCGACGAAGTTCCAGGGGAACGGACCGACAGGGCTGTCAAAAGTTCCGACTACATTACAAACTGAGCAATGCCAAAGGTTGTCAACAATTTGGCCGCTGAATGCGACGTCGTCAAGTCCGTTCGTCCCGAGTCGCTTGAGGAGCGCATCGAGACGGTAAAGTGAAGTCTTCATGAGTGCTCCTTTCAAGAGGCTGTATTAGTATTGTTTCAACTATGGGTGCTGCACAGGATCCCACCATGGTCCTCCCCCGGAACCAATGTTGACCTTGTGGTCTGTAAAGCGTTTTACGGACCGTTGACATCATGGTTGAGAGAAACAGAACCGAACGTGACATCGAAGGTCTCAGCACAAGATCTGAAGATTTGAGGGAATCTGATGTCAAGGTCTGTGAGGAGCACGGAAACTCCCTACCTTGTGAAACATGTGTTCAAGACAAACCTGCTGCAGTACAGTACAGCTCAACTGCAGTACTCGGAGCAGCGGATGATGAACTTCCCACAGATCGATGCGTGAACGAAGAAGAAATTGCTGATGGGCTTCGTTTACTCACGGATCGGCTTGAAGAGCTGGGCGCAGAACCAGCAGACGGTGATTTGGGAGAAGTGTTCGTCTATGGAACTTTCTTCGAGAACGACATTTTCGGTATTCATCCGCATTGTTCCTGTGGCCGTGACAGCTGTTCCCGTTGTCTGCGTTGCACCTGCCCAGACAACGCATTCACTTACCTTATCGAAACAGAAGAAGTGGACGCAGAAACATTCTTCGCGGTCAACGTAGAAAAGTTCATGACATCAGAAACAACTATCTTCAAAGATTCATCTCTTGCTTGTGATCTCTGTTCAGGGAAGTGTGTTCCATCACCGAACTTCTGGCATAAAACATCAGGAACGAAAATCTCATGGTATGTATCCATCGGCAGAAAGATGGCAGTAGACCTTCAAGGGGAATGGAGAGCCATTCTCAGCGAATGCCTAACATCAATTCAGACAGATACAGATAAGAACCTGTAATTTCTCGGTACGGGGGAGTCTGACAGTTCTCACCCCTGCAGTAGAACAAAAAACCATACGGCTGCTAACAAATAATGTGTGAAGGCCATACTAATATCGAACGGACGAGTAGTTTCGAAGAAGCAGTTCGCGAACATGTTCGTATCACAGCTTCCGCTGGTAGGATATGTGAAGATGTTGTCGCAGTTGGTGAATTCTGGAAGACAAAAATCGGTCCTACCGAAGATCCTTTCCAGCTGGATCTGGTAGAGCTTGTCAGATAATCACGTAAAGTGGGAATTGTAGGTGAGATATAATGGTCGAAAAGGAAATCAGATCGCCTGTTAGTTAGTATAATTCAACGAAAAGCAGCAGAAGCAAAGTTGGAACTCATAACAGATCAGTTATGGGTTGTTGCCGCTCGAAAGGAACTCACAGATATATACCTGAAAGAGCTCTCGCTTTGACAACCGCAGACATCTCCCCCAGACACATGTTACAGAGACAGCAGGCATGATTCTTACCCAGTATCATAAGTATCTGTTGTAGGGGGTGATAGCGATGAATGGACGTAACACGGATACGAAGAGGTTGCCTAGACAGAAAGGTCAGTTACGTTCTAAATGGAACCTTAGAACTATGGTGTCAGGTCAGCCTACGTAGAATGAGGATACAATCCCGGTGACGATGACAAGGTTCAAACGTTTAGGGTTGTAGTCCTTGGTTAGCATGAAACCTTCACCGTCACGTTCTGCAATACGTGCAACTCGACCTGAGTTTTCGATTGCGTCAACTGCGTCAACTTCGAACATTCCGATCAACGTCATTCCTAATGCGTCAGAAGCTGCAGCTGGATCCTCGATACTGTCAATTTCTTCATTTGTATTCGCGGTTGTTATAGTTATTACGTATTGAAGTGTGCGACCTTCTTTGTTGGTGAGAACAACGGTAAGCTGTCCTGCTTTCACCGGGTAGAGTGAAGGGTTGTTCACCACTGTCGAGTCATCGGTACCTGGAAGGAATGTAGCTAAATCCTGTGGTGTGAGCGTCGCTTCCCAGTCAGCAGGGTTAGGAAGATCGAAGACAATCGTATCAACCCCTGCGGTCACTAACGCTGATGTGTCGTTCTCTCCGAGGAATACCGGTCCGATCACTTTCATACCACCAGGTAACTTCGTACTTGAACTCTGAACTGGGTCTGGTGTAGGTGTTTGCTCAGATGCCGAGCATCCGGTAACTGCAAAAAGAATAGCTGCACTCAAAATAAATATTTTCATGTTCTCTATTGTCCGGACCTGTTACATTCTGGAACACATCTCCTTGCGGGCTGATGATAGTTCGAAACTTCAGGCAAGCTTGGTTGGTTACCAACCAAATTCTACAATAGTGTACTTTGCCCGGAAAAGTGCCGTTACTGGCCCCCGGAGATCACATATAAGGAGATGACTATGTCAACTCATCAAAACTCAGAACGTCGTCGTGGAACAACTCACCGACGAAACAGAAAAGCTACGATCAAAAAGATCGTGCTCGCTGGAGCACTCGTTGCTCTCATCACAGCTTTCTACACAGCTAGTAACAGTGTGAACGTAATTCTACCAGAGATTCTAGCAATACGAGGATATTCGGAATCTGCGACCTTTCTAACCACCACACTATCGGCTGGAATGATCGCAGGATTCTCCACTCTTTTTGCAGGTATCGTTGACAGAAGCCGCCGTGGACGTAAAGGCCCCGTATGGACCCCGTATGGAATACGAGGAACAGCTAATGCACGCAGTTGTAAAAGCTTCTCAATTTTATCGGACAGAACAAGTCAAAACTAGTTTCGCAGTAGTGAAGGCGGGAGCTTATGCTCCCGCCTTCTTCGCTTTTCGGCAGACAATTCATCTACGTTCTGAACTTTAGATGTCACACCATCTAACAGAACACAGTCTCATAAAGAGCAGTCTTTACTTCGTGAAGTAGACATCAACTTTACTATGAAACCTAACTCTAGTTCGATGTTCGCTCCTCATAGAATTTGATGAATCGGTAGTAGGATAGAAGGGGATACGGTTGGCGGTTCGGTTCTCAGGTTACATATAACCGTAACGGGCCATGTTTTGAACTTGCATCCAAAGGAACACATCAGCGGGGGTTGCGCCTGTGTGAGAGTTGACGATGTCGTAGGCGGCGTACCAGATCCCGTCCTTGTCAAACGCAAACGGTAATTGAACCTCTTCGGCGTACGTTGTAGTGTCCTGTGAGAGACAGGTTAGGTTTCACGTTCTTGTCTTTGCGCTCAAACTGGGGGGCTGGGATCATGACCGACTAGAGGTACTCTCGAAGGGCGTTGACCAGCAGATCTGCGATTGTACTCGCCGCGTCCAGTTCGTCAACAGCAAACGCAGCTGCGTCTCGCAGGTTCGTGGGAAGGGTGACGGTGACTTTCACCCGTCCTTGACAGGTTCAGATGACAAGACGAACAATAGCACATTCCGATTCGGTAGTATTGGGCCTGAGAAAGAGTTCACCATCTTTAGCTATGGAGTGTAAAGACTATTCTGTAAAATTTCACCTTGGAAGGGGAAATGTATCAAGGTTTGGTAGGAGCTGTTGGGAGTTCATGTCCGTGCGGTGGTGGGTTTCCCCACGGTGTGCTCTCTTTGTTACGTTCGGCCACAGCTTTAGAGCTACGACATGCCGGGCACGGTTTTTCGGCCGCTAGATAATCTCGCCAAAATGAGCAACACGGACGGTAGGACATGTTATGGACGATCGCTTCACAGCAGATACAATTCAGGGTTTTGTTGGGTGCGCTCTGAGCGAGCCTTGAGAGACGTTCATGCAGAGAAGGCATAGCAGTTCGATGCTCCCGGTCGTGACATAAACCGTGGCGTACAGTTTGAAAAGAATTTGTGTTGCGTCTATACTGAGGTCCTAGACACCTTTCTCGGGCCTCTAAATATAGATCATCAAAGTCTGGACGGGGAGTGGTTTCTGCTTCATGTTCAAGTGTTTACTCTGATTCTTGCGTCAACGTATCATCCGTTGCATCCTACACGAGAAGGTCGTGTAACAGCAAAATATCGTGTATGTGAACCAGGGAACTCATCTTTCTGCCGTTGCTAAACGGGTTCTTAGGTCGCTGCTCAGGGTTGGAAAAAGAGAGTACGAGACCTTCCGCGTGTCCGGAAGAGTATGGTTAGATGTACGACATCTGAGGGTGTTAGAACCGGTTGAGCCGCATGTTTCCGGGCCGCTTCACCGGAACTCCGAACCGTTATCGAAGTGAGCGCGAACAACGAGCCCCGCACAACCTCCGAAGAGGTTGGCGATCTGTACGCGCGCCTGAACGTAAGCCCTAACGCACCTACTGAAGTGATAGGCGCCGCGTATAAAGCGTTGATGCGTGGCAGACATCCCGACCTTGCAACCGATGAAGCTGACCGCGCCAGCCGGGAGACGGCAAGTAAGTTGCTAGGCGAAGCGCACGCTATACTTACCGACCCGATAAGTCGCCAACGATATGACGATGACTTACGACGCGCAAGGCGTCTTGCGGAGCAACTACGAAGTGAGAAGGTCTCGTACCAAAAGCAGAATAACGATACCAACGTCGCACCGAAATCAGAGCCAACACTTGTGACGCCGCAGGGCTCATCCTCTGCGAACCGGGGAAGTCGTCGGGACTCGACACCGGTTGTCGAAGCTGACGACCTTAGGGAGTACGACTCACTCAGTCTATGGTTACGTTATGTGCTGTGGCGTTCAGCTAGGAACAACATGCAATGGCGTCAGGTTCGAAACACAATGCTTGCTAGACGCGAACGCCGCTTCAAGGTTCCTCTTGCATGGTTCGGAATGAAGGGTAAGCCAGAGCTACCAGTTCAACCGCTTGTACGTTGGCACCCTGTATTAGGTGCAGCAATATCTGCTGCTCTAGCATCTTTCATTGTGTGGTGGTTCGACGCTGCTCCGATGTATGCCACGTACCTTCCAGTGATCGCAGCTCAAATCCCTGATACAGGAGTTGGTGTCGCTGTCTCTTTCAGCATCGCAGCAGGTTTACTCGGCGCCCTCTGGACTTTGATGTTCTGGCCGTCTATCCGTCGATTTCGTAACTGGAAACGTCGGTTCTGTTTCCGTGTAGTTTTGGTATTCATCGCTCTTCTCAACGCACCTCTGATCGCGATAGCAATCATACTCGCAGGGTTTGCTTCAATGCTATATTCTGCGGTTTCTCGACGCCGTTGAGCAGCACCCTCAAGCAACAACAGTTTCTGTTATCGAATAGGACAACACTTGAAGTATATAAAGTTTGGGTCCTCTCAAACGTTGTTGTTCCAGATCGCTTCTAAGCTCGCAAGATATTCTGGGCATGTTACACTATCACAGAGCTCTATTTTTGATATCTGTAGAGGATTAGTTGCATGAAATTTCTAAACCGACCAATGAGTGTTCTACAAGTATTTAGGTTTGGTCTCATCTGGGTACACGGTTTTCTACTGCCTAACCTGTCTGGGGTCGACAGCCCAGTACAGTAGTGCGATGTTTTCCGTTTCGGTTGACTAACATCGAAGCCTCATGTGTTGCAATACGTTCTTTTGGTCGTAGAAAAGAGAATAAGACCTCCCGTGTTTTCAGGAGGTCTTATGTGGCAGCTTCTAGGTTTAGAGCTGGTTCTTGTTCGAAACTTTTTTCTCTGTTCGAGCGAGATAAATGGAACGGATGACGACAGCAGATACTAGAAGACTGACAGTGATGATCCATCCAAGGGATTCGTTATTCATGGTTCTCTCTTTCCGTAGAATAGTAATACGTGTATGTATTTGACACTGTGAATGCTGAAAGCCACACCTGAAGATTCAAAAGACGGGTTGTAGAAGTATTGTTAGCGTTGGTGGTTGTTGAGATGCGACGATGGTTTACTGCATCCCATACAAACGAATAAAGGAGTATGATGTCCGCCCATTACTTGGACGACGTCGAAACTCAGGTTCGTCGTATCGATCCTGACCTCGACCTCGACAATTTACAGTTTGACCTCTCCATCTCAGATGATGGCACAATCCATCTCGGCTGGTGCCATGATCATATCGGGGTGACAACAGTACGAGTGGCATGGAAGAACATGCGTGATATCCCTCTTTGTGAAGGAATTCTCAACGCGAACACTGTCTCAATTCTATCGAACTGCACCGACAAGGACCTGGCTTCCGCGGTGGAGATCCTGCTCGACCTCGAACGTTTCGCTCACCGTGACAGCGCAGATATCCGCGCTGATGTGAACAACCTCCAAGATGTGGTGGATACCGCATTCGAGCTTGCCCGCTTCGAAGAAGAAGTTTGGGACATGTTCGCACCGGCAATGTCAGCGATACCGAAACGTTACGAAGATGTCCTCCAACCGGTAGCATCCTCAATCAGTAATCGCGTAGACAGTCTCGCACAGGAAACGATATGTCATCCAGATGTTCAACGTTACCTGATTGAGTATCATACTGAAAGAACTGAACTTGATCACACGCCGGTCACTGTAGCTCTTGGGCCGCTGTGGTTATTCAGACCTAGATCTGAAATAGACAAACAAGGTGACATACTTTATGCCACTGTGCGAAGCATGATCCCTGAGATACGTTCCAGACGAGAGGTGCTAACGATTCCTCGATGGTTGTACACGATTCTGCGGGATGAAGTCCCGGTACTGGTTCTATCCGAACCGTACGACGTCATCGAACCAACCGTTCTCTCAACCGCAACCACATTGTGGAGCGAAGAAGAGGAAGAGCTCTATCATGCGTTCGACCGTTGTGTCGAAGCTGCACAACTAGTCAACCGCTAAACCAATGGATGCTGCACCTTCAACACCAAACGTAACGTAGAACCATACAGAACCCTTCTGCTGGGCATGTAATATCGAACTAACCCGGACCCGGTATTCTCTCTTTTTGAGGATGCCGGGTCTGTTCCATTTCCACTGCGGGTCTAGCTCCGATAAAGGTGTCAGAGGGGTGTACTGATAAAGTTCATGTTCTGCTGACCTAAGCCGTAGAAGGTTTGTCTACCCTGCTCAAGAGCCTTGTAAATCGATTCCAAGATCACTCAATGTAAAACTTTGATGATCGCCAAAAGAAAACCATTTCCCCACAGGTCTGTAAAGAGAGGGAATAATGACGCAGCGGGTATACAAATCGCTGGCTAGTATCTGCTAACGGGTGGTAACTATTTCTCGAGCTCGTAGGGTGGTTTGCTTACAAAGTAGACACCAGTATACCGCCATTCAAGATGTGTCTCTCTTGTGCAATCCATGGTAGGGGGTTCGGACTGATCAGAACATGAAACACCGAAAACTCTACCAGCCCATTTCGAATCAATGTTTCCAACATGATAACATTGAATATCTTTGCCCGTTATACTGATGCCCCTGGACCCAGGTACGTCACAAGGTTTACCGTCAGTTTGTGTTTCTGATGCGCAAGAAGTTAGCGACACACAAAGAATGAGTACAGTGCTGAACGCGAAGAATCTTGTACGCGACTTGTGTACCATAAAGTTCACGGTCCGTTGATTTGAAATAGAGGCTATCATTATGGGTGTTCAGAGTAAGCGTGCGCTGTTCAGAAGCTCTCGGGTTGTGCCTTCCCATTCAGGCAGAAGTACAGAAAGAGTTAGAAGTTGTTCTTTAGTGAAACCTTCAGTCCATCCGAGAGCATCAAGAATCTGAAGTCGTAGCGCCTCGTGATGTTCATTCGGGATGGTGTAGGTTAGCCATGCTGGGTGTTTATCTAAACCTATTTGAACTTCTGATTTTTGCCTCAGGGTTCGTAAAAGCGGGAGGTCATGAACCGAAAGTTTGTATGAGTCTCGATGGTAGAACTCGAGGTTACGGCAGGTGAACACCAGGTCACTCAATGATTGCGTAGCGTACAAGGTATAGAAAGTATAGCCGTACTTATGAAGGTGACGCTCGATGAGAGAACCAGGTTTCATTGCCAGGTCGTAGCCCCATCGTCTGCGATGTTCAATTGAGATGAGAGTTTGTGCAGGGTCAAAAACATTGTTGAATATGGTTCTGAGATCGTATGGAGCTCGGCGTAGGTTCCGTTGTGTACGCTGCACATCTGTACTTTGAAGGTGTTGAGCGTAAACTTCATGTAGCAGTGAAAGTGCAACCTTGCCGATGTTTCCACCAGGTCGGCATCCGGTAGAACAGAGTTCCAAAAGCTTTTGTAGCCCTGAGACAACACCGGCGAGTGCATCAGTTCGTATCTGTCGCGAGCCGGGTGTGCCATCTACAGGTGCGTGAATAGATGAGAGGTTCGCTGCTACTGACGTGTAAATTTCTCGACATGAACAACAAGGCAGGTTCCCATGCTGGGAAATTTCATGAAGTGTTGCTGGTAGAACCCCGGTTGTATTTATGGTTGTGGACGTTATCACAACTTCGGTTGAGATCTTCAGCGCCCTGCCTTTCAGGTTACACGAGTAAACTTTGTTTGCCTGACTTTTCTTTGACTACAAGAATGTCTGAGCATTATCATAAAGCTTCTTTCATAGAATGTTCTAGTATATTGGAATTTTACCTGAGTCTCGTCCTATACCGGGACGAACCTTTCTCGGACACAGGATATTTCCAGGATAGGGTCTCAGCCCTTCTTGCGTATCAGGCTATAAACGGACAATGAGTGGAGGTAACAAGGTTTTGATGTCTAGGTTTTGACAGGTGGGTTCGATGCTCGGAACAAACGGTAAGCAGGTCAGGGTAGCTCTGGTAGCAATTCTAGCTATCATGTTCGGTTTCGGGTTTCTTGCACCGGTCGGACCAGGCCCTGGAACCCCGTTACGAATGTATGACGCTGCTGGTACCGACCTGAAAGTCGCAGCTCTTACCTACTCTAAAGGACCTGATAAGCTCTGGAATCGCTTCACTGACCCAGCTGCAGGCATGATACCAGGGCGCGTACTTTTAGCAATGGATACGTTTCAGATGGGTTCAGGTCAGGAACTAGCTCATGCTGCGGGTGTTGACGCAGCGGTATACGTGCTGGGTAGATCAAATTTGGACGAACCAGTCGGCGTATACCCTGGAGTGGTGAGTGGAACATCTTCAGGTCTGGCTTGGGCTCTCGCAACCCTTCTTTTGAACGACCCTGAGCTTCGTGATGGCGGAGCGATCTACGCAACAGGTGCTCTGTACGGAGATGAGGGTGTGGGCAGCATCAGCGGATTGGCGGAGAAACTCTTGACCCCAGGGTTGAGTGACGCCAAGGTTGTGTTCGTGCCAGCATCGCAGTTCAGAGAGGCAATCACCTCACTGAACATGAGAGGTTTTTACGACATCGCGAAACGTGTTGTTGGTGTTGCCTATGTTTCAGACGCTCTCCAGGTTCTCTGCAAAAATACCCCTGAGGCGCGTTCCTGCTGAGCCAACGGTTCAATCTGCAGGTGGCGCAACCATAAACATTAGGTACCGTAATAGTCATGAGTGACATTGGTCCCGATTTACTCAATGATCTACATGCGCTCGCTACAAAAAGTAGAATCGAAAATGCTTCACGTTATCATAAAACCGGGCCTGGTCAATACGGTGAAGGTGACCGATTTATAGGTGTTTGTCTTCCAGACATCCGCAAAGTAGCAAAAACATACATAGATTTACCTTTTGTCAAACTTGAAGAGATCATCAATTCGCCAATACATGAGGAACGTCTCTGCGGACTGATCATTCTCACGCTCAGATATAATCGAGATACGGATCAGCAGTCCAGAGAGAAGCTTTTCACTTTCTATTTGAAGATGCTGCGTGCTGGGTGCGTAAACAGCTGGGATCTAGTCGACGCTACAGCACCAATTATCGGTGATTATTTGCTTGAGCAACCAGATCACATGGAGCTGCTGGAGAAATTAGCACAGAGCAAAAGTGTATGGCAGCGTCGATGCGCAATAATTTTCACTTTTGCTTTTCTACGAAAAGGAATAACAACCCCTACATTAGCAGTCGCTGAGAAATTGTTAGATGATCGCCACGATCTGATCCATAAAGCTGTTGGGTGGATGTTACGTGAGATGGGTAAGCGTGACCCAGTCCTGCTGCGAACATTCCTGACCATACATGCCACACATATGTCTAGAACGTCTTTACGTTATGCTATTGAAAAGTTCCCTGAGTTGGAACGAAGAGAATGGCTAGCGAAGGATACTACGAAGAGATCGCTTAGCAACTAGATTGACGTACTACGGTTTGGTGTAGTATTTGCCTTGCGGGCAATGTATATCAAACTTTCCTCCGCATTTGACGCAGCGTTTCCAGGTGGTGAGTGCTCCGCATGTGTCGCAAGGGGTGAGTGGTTGGGAGCCACCGCCGATATTTCTATTCTCGTACACTGAGTTCATTTCGATCCCCCTCTCTAGCTTGTCTATTTTAGACAATCGGCGTTACACGGCAATTATCAACCGGTCAAACATCAAGAGATAACGGTCATATTCCGTACAGCTCTTTGGTGCAAAAGATTTTCTTTAGAGAACGATACGGAATGTACTACTGTAAATATTTATATATCCGTTGTTGCAGCAGTCTATCTGAGAGTTCAAAGTGTTATCCGACAGAACCTTCCATCTGTAGGCCAATCAACCGATTTAGTTCAAGAGCGTATTCCATAGGGAGTTCACGTGCAATAGGCTCGATAAAGCCACGCACGATCATCGCCATGGCTTCGTCTTCGTTGAGCCCGCGGGACATCAAGTAGAAGAGTTGCTCCTCACTAACCTTTGACACGGTGGCTTCATGACCCATAGAGACGTCATTCTCTCTAATATCGACATAGGGGTACGTATCTGAGCGTGAGATGGTATCAACCAATAATGCGTCACATTTGACTGTGCTTGCAGAATGATGCGCTCCTTCTTGAACCTGAACTAATCCTCGATACGATGTCCTACCACCTCCTCGAGCTACCGATTTTGAAATCACTGAGGATGAGGTGTAAGGGGCGGCATGGACCATTTTTGCCCCCGAGTCCTGGTGCTGCCCGGCACCTGCGAATGCAAGGGATAAGGTTTCGCCTTTCGCATGAGCTCCCATCAAAAAGATTGCAGGGTATTTCATAGTTACTTTTGAGCCAATATTGCCGTCTACCCACTCCATGGTTGCACCTTCGGCGCAGGTTGCACGTTTCGTGACCAAATTATATACGTTGTTTGACCAATTCTGAATTGTTGTGTACCGTACTCGTGCGCCGCGTTTTACAATGATTTCGACCACAGCCGAGTGAAGCGAATCAGATTTATATATAGGTGCGGTACAGCCTTCAACATAGTGGATATATGAGTCTTCGTCAGCTATGATCAGTGTTCTTTCGAATTGCCCCATGTTTTCGGTGTTGATTCGAAAGTATGCTTGTAACGGGATGTCAACATGAACTCCTTTAGGAACGTAAATGAAGGAGCCTCCTGACCAGGCAGCGGTGTTGAGCGCAGCAAATTTGTTATCACCTACTGGTATAACTGTCGCAAAGTACTCTTTGAAAAGATCAGGATGTTGTTTCAGAGCAGAATCTGTATCAAGAAATATCACCCCTTGAGCTTCAAGATCCTCTCTAATTGAGTGATACACAACTTCTGATTCGTATTGTGCTGCAACACCGGAAACTAGACGTTGTCGTTCCGCTTCAGGGATACCCAGTCGGTCGTAAGTCCTTTTGATTTCATCCGGAAGCTCTTCCCAGGTTGTAACAGGTTTCTCAGTGGACCTGACAAAATATTTTATAGTGTCAAAGAGTATCTCTGATAAATCAGCACCCCAGGATGGCATAGGTTTCTTTTCAAAAAGTTCGAGTCCTTTGAGACGTAAGTTCAGCATCCATTGAGGTTCAGATTTCTTCGAAGAGATGTCACGAACGACTGTTTCGTTTATACCTCGTTTTGCTGTTTCGCCTGCGTCGTTCTTATCTGACCAGCCATATTCGTAAGAACCTAGCCCTTCGAGTTCCAATGGTAACTCATTCATATGCTGACCTTGTTTCTGATCAAAAGAAAGAAACTAAAAATATATTTCAAATGAAAGGGTAGGACAAGAAAAATTTCGGATTCAGCGCCTACTTTATTGGCTTCCATAACTGCTACAGTGTCGGCTGCTTTCCCAGGTGCCTGTTGTTGGGCCAGCGCCTAGCGATTCAACCACCTCAAGCCAGGTCACATGGTGCAGATCGCCTTCTTATCTATCGAAAATATCTCAAAACTTCGATAAGAATCATATGAATGATAAGGTCAAAACCATCGCTCAAAAACAAAATTTGTCTACCCTTGAGGCTCGCTTTCGGGGAAACCTAGAAGTGATACAAGCGTGCTAGGAATCGAGCTCCGAACAAATCTTGAAACTAACATATTTCAGAAAATGACACCCATCCCCTATAGACATTCTCGATGACCCCCGGCTAACCAGACCAGAATGTGCCTAAAGTGCTCTATCTGCCACAGTGAGGTACATAGAACCTTATAGGAGGCTAAGATGGCAATGTATAACAATATTACCGAGGCGTATGGTAAGACTCCGCTGGTAAGGATAAATCGGCTTGCGCCTGGTAACGCTGAAGTCTACGCAAAACTTGAGTTCTACAATCCTTCTTCAAGTGTGAAGGATCGACTAGGAATAGCAATGGTTGACGCAGCGGAATCAAGTGGGGATTTACAACCCGGCGGGCTGATCGTCGAGGCTACCAGCGGTAACACCGGCATAGCTCTGGCGATGGTTGCAGCTGCGCGAGGGTACCAAGTGATTCTTACAATGCCTGAGACGATGAGCCAGGAAAGAAGGACACTACTACGCGCTTATGGAGCAGAGCTTGTTCTTACTCCTGCTAGCGAAGGTATGCAAGGCGCTGTAAAACGCGCAGAGGCAATTGCTCTCGAGCGTGGAGGTGTACTTCTTCAACAATTCGAGAACGAAGCTGGCCCTCAGGTACACCGTCTCACAACCGCTGAAGAGATCTGGAGTGACACAAAAGGCAGAGTTGACGTGATCATCGCCGGTGTTGGAACCGGAGGAACGCTTACCGGAGTAACCCAGAGACTTCGTGAGTTGAACCCTTCATTGTATAGCGTGGCTGTGCAACCAGCGGCGTCACCCCTACTAACCGGAGGTACAGCGGGCCCGCATGTCATAGCTGGAATAGGACCGAATTTCATTCCGGCAGTGCTTGATAGATCATTGATTGACGAGGTCATCTCGATAAGTAACGAAGATGCTCTGAACACAGCTCGACGAGCTGCGCGTGAAGAGGGAATCCTCGCAGGAATCAGTTCAGGTGCTGCCTTGTTCGCTGCTGGTGAAATTGCTCGACGTCCGGAATTTGCTGGAAAACGAATTGTTGTGATCCTTGCGTCGTACGGTGAACGGTATCTTTCTACTGCTCTCTACTCAGATCTCTAGAAAAGAAATAGTCATGGCTATTAGACCGTATAGTTTTGTGAGGCTGTTCCTTGATGACGTTGATGCTGTAGTACTTCGTGACCCAGCAGCTCGGAACCGTCTTGAGGTCTTGCTCTGCTATCCGGGACTGCACGCGTTGTGGTGGCATAGGGTCGAACATTTTCTATGGACACGTGAGCTGAAGCTTCCTGCACGCTTTCTCGCGGCTAGAACCCGACGTAGAACAGGAATAGAGATTCACCCTGGAGCAACAATCGGAAAACGAGTAGTAATCGATCATGGAATGGGTGTTGTCATCGGGGAAACCGCACGTATTGGTAATGACACACTGATCTACCATGGAGTTACGCTCGGAGGTAGGGGAGGGGTTGGCGAGCGTCACCCGTCCGTTGGTAACAATGTGACACTAGGAGCTGGTGCGACAGTTCTTGGCCCGGTAACAATCGGGGATGGGGCAAAGGTAGGAGCAAACTCACTCGTAACTGTCAACGTCGAACCTGGATCCACAGTGTATGCCCCACGTTGAACATGAACTAAGCATCGAGAAATGCGTAACGCATAATATTATATGTGAACGATAAAAATAAACATATTCAGCCAGATCAGGTATATGTCATCACAGGTGTTGCAGAGTCTACTTTTGGTAGGAGACGCAAGCGGTATATCCAGTTGATGGTACTGCGGGTATTACTGGTTCCTGGTGTATTCTTGTTTGACCTTCCCGTTGGTGTTCAGGCAGGTGTCGTATTCGCGGCCGCACTTTCACAGTTCGCTGCTGTCATAGGAGCAAACACGCCTGATTATAGAATGCCAACTAACCCTAACAAGTTACCCGATAGCACAGCGAACGGATCCGAAGAAAAGAAGATGATACTGTAACTTGAGTTCCTGATTTTTGCTTTGCCCTACATAAGCAACATAACTCTTCGCTCCTGAATCTTAGAGGGCTAATCACAATCTCAGCGTGTATGCTCCAGGGGAAATAACATTCACAGCACGAATGGTATGCAAACTTCTATAGTATACAGTTATGTGGGCCTGAGAATGTTTTAGGGCAACAAAAAGGGAGGGTAACCCCTCCCTTTTGAGCTCTCATGACTCGGATTGCCACAGAGATTTACGACATCTACATTTTACACGTGAGCCTGATGCCCATCTTGAGAATCAGGTTTTGAAATGTAGATGTTCTTCTGACTATCAGCGCTGGATATCTGCTAGCGAGAGTAGAGGCGAACATAAAGTAGTGCCAAAAGAATGATTGTCAAACATAGAAAATACATAGAAAAGCATATTTATTGTAAGTTTACTGAGTTTACAGTAATGAAAGAAAGTTTATATGTCAGTTACTGCATCAACATTATGTCTATGTCGTAATTGCGAAAGTGTGAATCCTTGATCTCCTGCATGTGAATTACAAACGGCTTTCCAAGTATTCCCATCCTTTCTCAGCGCTGATGTTTCTGAGACACAACCGCGATGGCGACAAAGAAATGGAAAATGAATGGATAGGACATCTTGTTGCTCAGCACGCCAACCGGTTGTGTGTTGCACCAATGTGCCATACAAACCAACGCGTAATAAAACGGCGTTGGATCTTCGGTTTAGTCTCTGCTCTGCGTCCTCTCTATTTTTGTACGCATGAAAACCGCAACGGCAGGAAAACTTAGGACTTATGTGGTCACTTGTCAGACATGCCGAAAACCCTGTGACATGGTAACTTCCCCAACTGAACCCTCCGAATCGAAGGGTTTCAAGGTCTTCGATGACAGCTACCTTCCAACCTAGCACATCGCCAACCTCGACGACTCCAGCTTCATCTTCATAATCTCTAGTGTCGTTTAGCAGATGAAAGATTCCCTGTTGTTTTCGAGTCAGGTAACGCCACAGGGTAAGGTATGTGCTATTCAGCCGATCTCCAACTGAGAGCTTTCCCACGTTATCCATACTATTGATGGTGTTCAGGTTGCGGTTCGGCGCACAGTTCCTCATCGGACAAGTGAAATCGGTTCAATTCGGACAGCAGAACCGCCCTACAAACCGAACCTTTGCGCCGAATTATACCTGCGGCGGTCTCTACGAGGGCTCCGAGCATGTAAGTTATAGGGTTCGAGGGTACCTTACGGTTCATCAATAATAGATTTTTGGGGTTGTGGCCGCAACAGTATCTAATATGCCGCGGTCCGCGGCTAAACTAGAAAGGTTGTGAAGAATGCTATCATCTCTACAGAAGGATTTGCTCCGGCAAGTTATCACTGCAGCTCGCGAAGGTCGCTATTGTCATGGTAATGGCGCAAACTGGGTTTTTGTTGACAAAAGTGATACCAGTCGTGTAATCCATGTTGATCATGTTAGAGGTACAAGGGAAGTCATGAACGCTGCTGACTCAGAGAAATATTTGAGGAATTCTAAACCGTATCGTGATGAGGCAACAGCAAAATCTTTAGAAAACTTTATAAAGTAAATACTTGAACTTTAGGTTTCTTGATTCGCTATAGCTGCTATACATATACTGACAGTGTCCGAGCTGTTTTCTTTCCCAGCAAAGGGAAGTTTCACCAGAGACCTGATTTCACCTATAAACAAATAAGTAGTGATTTATATGAGAAAGCGGTAAAGAGATGGCAATAAAGAACTGTAGTTGTATATCTTACAAGACTGGGTGTGGTCACCTGCCTGGTGGGTGCAGAGGGGAAAGCATTTGGGAGATCAGGTTCGAACGAGATCTCGGTAAGATGGCAAACTGTCATGTCTGCAAAGTGTGTCACGATGAGTATCTGAGCAGTGGCCAAAAACTTTACGTCGACAAGAAGCTTTAGAGCAATCTATGATCTAAAGCGAAGAGATTATGGTCTTCGATTCTTACAGCATCATCAAGGCTCGACACTCAGAAGCTCATGGGTTCCTCTGACTACAAATACTTACGAAGGGTTACGAGAGTAAGCACATTGTTGACCTACGAGATCAAACCGTGCAGTAGTATTGGCAATCGCCACTACCCAACTCAGCCGAGATATCCTTCTAGTACCGCATCCACACCTTTGGCCTTGACTTCTGTCGCCAGCTTTTCGAAGTATGTGGGTGCACCGGGACTATCGACGACGCGCGGGTTTGTGGGTGTCAGCATCAGGCTGAGAATCGCCTTGCCGTTCTTGAACTGAGTGAGGGTAACCTTACCGGTCGCGTCGGTGTCGATCGTCACGGTGGTATCAGTGGTAAGCGGAGTGTAGTCTGGTGCCGAGAGCTCGAACAGCAGTTCGGCGGTCTCATCGTACTCGGCCCCTTCAACGCCGACTGCGGCGAGGAACTGGGCTACCGAAAGTCCGGTTCGCGCGGCTGCAGTCTCCTTCGTGCGCTGTGCGTCGAAGGAGAGCGTCTCACCGTCGATGGTCATGAATCGGGCCATCACAGGAATCGAGCAGAGATTTCCTGTACCTGCACCAGGTAAGACGCCAGCGGAATAGTCTGCTGCGACGATCGCCGGAATGAAGAGAAGGGGAATCAAAGGGGCGGCTGGGTCGGCAGTGTCGAACCATTCACCGGGCGTAGCAGGGTCGGTGGTGTCGCGGTAGAAGGTTGGGCCGCCAAGAGCGCGTCGTGATTCAACGGAACGTATAGGCATGTTGGGTTGCAGGGTAGTCAAGCTGTATTCGGACTGGCATTCTATGCCGTCCGCTGCGGTACCGAAGTCGACGAATCCGTCGAGCCTTACGCTGGTGCTGTCCTTGACTCGAAGTTCACCGGCGACTACATAGGCGCCTGTTGGTAGGGCGGCCTCGACCGCAGCATCGGCAGTGGGCGGGGCCGGTGGAGTCCAGGTACTGACCGAGGTGCAAGCGGAGAGAACTAGAAGTGAGGCGGTAGTTAGAGCCATAGTCAAAAGACGTCGTTTCATGGAGAAAATGGTGCGGCTAGCCAGGAAAGGTGCCACGATCGCCACTCACAACCAAGCGCCGAGTCCTACCGATCAACGCAAACTTCGTAGCGACTACCAGGACGTAGGTCAGGCGAGGTGCACCTAGAACCTCACGGTTCCGCGAAACCGAACAGAGTTTCCAGGGTTCTGTGCGGCTCTCGGCTGTACGAGCACAGTTGTTGGCGTGAAGCCGCTATTACTCACAAGTCGTCGAGTCATTGATCTGGGCCGCGCCCAGACGACTCGTTGTCGTGCTTGATCATCTATCGATCCGCGACCAACGACCAGAGAAGGAGCTTTACATGCACGTCAAACATTTCCCTGACCATCCTGATGCCACATCCGCTCACCCCAGCGGCTCAGCGGCGGTGAAAACCCTTATGACCCGGCAGGTCCGTGCCATCGCAGCTGTCACCTTTGTGGTCACTGCGCTGGCTGCTTGCGCGTTTGCATCCGGTCTCGTCACTCTCGGTTTCCTGCTTACCGGCGTGCAAGCTGCGGCATTCGTCTCAGCCATCCGTACCCCAGGACGCCATCCTTACCGTGTCCCGGCCCGCTCGATCAGTAGATGGTTCCCTTCAGGTGAGGCCGAGCACCCACTACCGTTGCGGTTTGCAGCACAGGTCGGACTCTGCTTCATGGTCGTTGCGCTTCTCGCCGCCGTGTATTCTGGGCCCCTCGCCGCGGTGTTCGCTGCAGCCTGTGCAGGCGCAGCAGCGTTGAACGCCTTCGCCAATCTGTGTATCGCCTGCCATCTCTACCCGCGAGTACAGCTCCTGCGATCGCGTTTGGGTACAGTCCGCCGTTAGCAAGTCATACACATAGCTGTGTTCTCTGGTCGAGCAGTCTGATCGACAGCGTCAGGTAACGCTCTGTTCATGCTTGACGGGCCGTAAAGTGCAACCGTCGATGTGATGTAGGACACGGACAATGAGACCGAAGTCGATAAAGGCTCGACCACAGTGACCGCTGAGCAGTTGTCTCTCATGTAGGTGCCGCTCGTTTTGCAGTAACTTTACGCGTGTAGATGACGTCATGGTGTAGGCCTACACGCCTCAACTGTAAACAAATATATAAAATATGTTTTTCTGGGTACGTGAGCAGCATGCTGCATAATCTAGATAAACTTTTGCCACTCATATAGAGCCTATATAAGCTCATACATAAAGGAGCAGTAATGACCAAAATAAAGAAACTGATTGCTATTGTGCTAACCGTGGTTGGCGCTTTCGCTGTACCAGCTCAAGCTGTTGCCGTGGTCGGTATCGATAGACCTGTTCACCAAGGTGAAGCTGAATGGGTTGGATCCATTGTTCAATGGGATCCAAAGACCGGTTGGGAAAGTTTCTGCACAGGAAGCCTAATCTCACCTCGTGTAGTTCTCACAGCAGCCCATTGTATAATGAACGTATCAAATCAGGAAACCTGGAAGGTATTCTTCGGCGAGAACATCCAAGATTTATCAAACGGTCAAGCCGTCAACGTCATAGGTGGAGTCTACCATACAAAATACGAAGTGCAGCAGAGCTACGACATTCTCGATCCTATAACACTTGAGGTAATTGAGAGTGTAACGGGTTATGTGTCACCAGGAGAATCTGATCTCGATTCCGATATTGCTGTATTGCTTTTAGAAGTTCCTGTAATTGGAATAGCTCCTGTGAAAATGGGATCAAACACAACACGTAGCGCGCCACAATGGCGTGTTTATGGTTGGGGTGTTACCTCTACTAAGAACTATACGGCTAATAATATCTTGAACACCACATCTGTTGCTGACGCAACAAATGAGATGTCCGAGATGATTAGTGACCCAATGTCAAACATGGTTGCCGCTTATCTTGAAGATGAGCAAGGGATTGTCCATAGCACATGCTTTGGTGATTCTGGTGGACCTCTGGTCGACGGTAAAGGTGTACTGATTGGCATTACCAGCTTTTCTTTCGCCGAATACTGCGAAGAGTCGACTCCTACAGTTTATACCAAGGTTGCGAGTTATCGGTCGTGGATCACTCGCGCTTCGACGATGATTACACGCAGGGTAGAGCGTAAACCCGGCGAACCTATCACAAAAGATATGTCTTTAGTGATAGACTCGCTCGGAAATTCCGTCTACCATCCGGTACTAATCATAAAAACCTATTGAACACGTTTCTTTGAACGTGCCGCAGCCCTCGCGTCTCTACGATGCGAGGGTTGTTTTCATCCCGAAACTCCTTGACACAGACCTTGAATCAACTTTCGAAGGTAGCTGAGAGATTTCATGGGAAAGCCAGCAAATCCGTGCTGTGTTGTGAATTGAGTCATAATATACCGTTCATAACATACTTCCCAGGTTCGGGTAAGCAACTTAGTCATTTTTCAGCGAAAAAGGAGTTGAACGTGACCTGAAACAACCCGTAACCTTACTTCAGGGATGAACCGTACCTGCCACTAACTCCGACCTTAGAGAAAGCGCTTATGAGGGCGGCCATCTAAAGAAATATGAAGCAACTCTAGCTGCTAGCAGATCCGTATCCTATTGAGCAAACCAAACAAACCAGTTTCAGCGCCGAACTTACCAATTGTATGCGGTGGTATAACCTGTTGTCACAATGAAGACAATGTCCACATTCAGAAAAGCAACCGTGACAGCTGTCGCTAGTGGGGCTCTTATGGCTTTACTTCAGAATGGGCGATCTGGCAAAATGCGATCATCTGTCCCTTCGCTGCCGCAAGCCCCTACAAATGCGCTAGTTCTCGGAAGTGGTGGTCTTTTGGGTGCGGCATGGATGGCCGCATCTCTAGCCAGTTTAGAGGATCAAGGGCTCTGGGAACCCGATTTGGATGATCTCCGCATCGGGACATCAGCTGGTTCATTGCTCGCAACGCTTCTAGGCCATGGGATCACAGCCGAAAATCTGATCGACATGCTCGCCACCGGTAAGTATCATTCCAGTAACGGTAATGTCGATCTTCCGCTTTCGCCGACAAGGGACAACGTTCCTTTCAGGCCGTCGGACCCAGGTTTCCTGATCAGAGCTCTTGCAAGCGGGCGTGCACCGCATCTAGGCACCGTGGTTTCCTCCCTCTTCGCTGAGGGACTTGAGGAAACGGATCAGATCGAAGATTTTGTGAACGAGATTTCGGGCAGCCGGTGGCCGGAGACCCCTACCTGGCTTGTTGCCGCAGAAATAGCCTCAGGTGTACGAACTGTCTTCACCAAACATTCCGGTACAACACCCGGAAAAGCTGTCGCAGCTTCATGCTCAGTTCCCGCATTGTTCCGCCCTGTCTCCGTAGGAACAAAACGTTATATTGATGGGGGCACGATCAGTTGCCATAACCTAGATCTTGCCTTGGAGTCAGGTGCAAAACACGTGACTGTTCTCACCCCAATATTTGGGTATACGAAAATCGATCTGCGATCTGGAGTGAACCAAGCTCTCAACCAATTTGTAAGAAACAGCGAACAGTTTAGTATAGATCGCCTACGTAGCCGACTCGAGCCAAATACCAGACTCCGAATCGTGTCACCTGGTCCTGAAGCTAGCGCAATCCTAACAAAAGGTTCTCTGATGAATACTGCACGTATGGCCGAACTCATCAAAGTTTCCAAAAACGAACCACCTCAAATCATTGAATCATGGTAAGATACTGTGCGATCGAGTGAACAACTCCACATCCAAGCGAATTTGCCGCTCGAACCTCATCAGCTCGTAGCAGCAGCACTTGGTGACCAGTCACGACACACAGAACTCCAAAAGCTGCTCTCTACTCAAATAAAGGATAGCAGTAGACCTTGGGACGGTTGTTTCGCAGCGTCGCCATCTGGTAACATCCCTTGGCAAGACGGCTGGGACCCGAACTCTCGAGCTTTAGTATCTTTACTTCTGTGCATCGGGTTAGCCCATGATAGATGGCCGGAGAAGATTCGGGCTAAGGCGCTGGAGGCGGCATTATACGCAGCTAGGGCTGAGGTAGCGCAGAACCGTCTGCCTTACACGTACACAAATGTTGCAGTGAGCCTGGCAGCAACTTGCCTTTATTTAGGCTCACATTTCGGTGAAGCAGATCTAGGGGAATACAGCCTCCATCTCATTGACCGGATTACTTTAGATCGAGTCCAACGAGATGGTTTCTGCGAGTTCAGTTCCCCAACATACCTAGGTCTCTCCCTTCTAGGCGCTTCGTTCATGGAACAGTTTACTGGAAACCATTTGACATTGGTAGATCAACTCAGCTCAGATCTTGCAGACTGTTGGTCTCCGGATATATTTGACTTTGTGGGTACATCGATGCGTTCATATGGACCCAGCGTTCACTCACATTTCTCACTTTCTATGCTAGCGTTGGGTTCTCATGTAAGCGAGGCAGTGTACAATGCCCCTTCACACACCGGTGATAGCTTCTTTCGAACCGCTTTCGACTTGATCAAACCGTTCAACCCAGCACGTGGTTACGTCAGATCCGACGCTGGTAAAACAATAAGCGGAGTTGCTTCTCTGACCCGTAGTCGGATAGCGTCATCGGTTCATCTTGAAGCTGCAACCTTCGAAGCCGGCATGTGGCACCATCAGGCAACATCGGTATCAGTGCACACAAAAGGCGGCGCACTTGTATTACGGCACCCGTCGATCAAAGCCTATGTTCGAGAAGGTTCAGTAGAATGGCATCGGAGAAGTTCCGCACAAGAAGACGGTAACCCGCTTTGGCTTTGGGGTGCATTGAACCGCCCAGTGAAACAACCGCACCAGTTTGATCAAGCAATTTCAACACAAGGGTGGAATATATCCCTGCTTGACAACACCCATATTCAGGTAGGGAGTTCTACTTTCAAGGTAGCACCACCTTTGGATACGACCAAACCCACTCTGGCACTGAACGCCGCAGAAGGATCCCTTACCGTAATCTAAGAACAAGACTAGCCCTGTGAAGGAGTAACCCCCTTTCAGGGTGACGTGGTTCAACCATACTTGTACAACCTGAACATTTGTTCGAATACAGCTATATGTGGGAACGAAAGGGGTGGGCTGCGCTCCACTTTTCTGGTAGGCCTGGGAGCGTGGCGAAAATATTAGAAGTAAGGACTGTAGCCTGAATGCTAGGTATTCTGACAGAGGCTCTAACTCGTCTAAAATCCTTTTGTACCTTTCAGAAAGAACATGAGACGGCCGACAACGGTTTCGAGAACATGGATCTTCCGATGATCGGTGGAACACCTGAATACACACCGGTAGAGCTTATCGAATTAGATGAACTGACAAAGATGTTCAACCGGTCACGGCAAGTTGCCGCCAAATGGAGCCCAGAAGTTGGGCGTCTGGCTTTCACCTCTGAAGATGGGTCAAAATTCTGGTTTGCAGCCTCTGGTGAAACATGCGAACACCTTGCCGCTCTAGTACTCTTCGAAGACGCAACTTTCAGAGCACGCCTTCAACATGATGGGCGAGTATCCCTTACTGGTTGGTGTGAGAACTGGTTTTACGGCACTATTGCACACGGTTTCACTCTCGCGAAGTGGTAATGTAGCAGTTCCAAGACCAGTGATCCAACACAATAACATGACTAGTTGATCTGGCTCGGTTTCTGTAGCAGATATGACACTGCTTACCCTCTTCTTCTTCGAACCGACATAAGAGGTTATTTATCCTAGAGTTATCTGTCAGCTGATTCACGACGTTCTAAGTGTCGTCGAAATCGAGAAGTTTGGTGTTGGTGGCTGGCAGTTCATACGGCAACAACTAGTATCCTATATGAGGTGAAGATGCGTCAGATTTCAGGGTAACCGCACATTCAAATATTGTTGTGTTACCTTGACATGTTACATTATCCGCTCATTGTAGAAAATATGAAAAAATATAAATCTTACAACATTGAGACAGGGGAACCGTCCTTCCCTCCTTTTCGCCGAATCTTCATCTTGACTGCGCTTCTATTTATTGCTCGACCTGTTGTATACTCTTATGTACTCGGTTTGTTTGGTGTTTCTGTTGGGTTTTTCCTAGCATTGTCACTCCTTCTTG
>Ga0209551_1000118_pt1 | contig 25124 bp, 51 predicted proteins | sample LauGreSuBDMM15SD_2_FD_187568 | JGI IMG/M metagenome (GOLD analysis project Ga0209551, IMG submission 187568) | Freshwater lake microbial communities from Lake Michigan, USA - Su13.BD.MM15.SD (SPAdes) (version 3) | ecosystem: Environmental > Aquatic > Freshwater > Lake | place: Lake Michigan, USA... | reverse complement strand
TGAGTAGTAGTAGTTGTTGCTGGTGCCTGAGTAGTAGTTGTAGTAGTTGTTGCTGCAGTTGTAGTTGTAGGTGCTGCAGTTGTAGTTGTTACTGGTGGATCAGAAAATACTGCTGTTATTGTTAAATTACCATTACATGTAATTGTTTGTCCTGCAGAGAAGTTAGGGTAAGAGTCTGCAAAAGTACAAGAATCTGATTGAACATAATATCCAAAGAATCCACCCATACCAGGTCCTGGTGTTGGAGTAGTTGAAGGTATTGTGTATGAACCAGTATGCGTTGTATTTGGAGGGCAAACAGATCCAGAATTACAATTATATGTTACATTGAAGAATGTTTGAGAACTTGAACCTTCGTAAATATCTCCATATGCAATCCAAGAATTTGTTCCAACTTTTAATAGTGTTGCACTGCCATACTGACTATCAATATACATCTGTGAGTTCTTGCTATTAACTGTCACTCCATTTACTGGAACAAGCGTAGTTCTTCCTAATCCCATTTCAACTATAGTATATTTATATCCAACAGGAATTTCAACTAAAGAATTTAGCGGTATCACTAAATTCATTGCAGAAGAAGTAGAAAGCAAAATTGTTTTATTTACATCTAACGGGTCTAAGGTAAATCCAGATGTTTTTGTTACTACGGTGTTATTGTTTAATAATTGTGGCTCAAGATCAAACCTTAAATCAACAGAGTTCCAATCAATACCATCTCCTGCAAGATCAGGGTATCCTCCAGTAGCACCATTAACAGCATTAGTTATTGATGTAGTTACAAATGCTTGTGTTGCTAGGTTTGCTGTATTTGCTATACCGTGGACATTTGTGGTTGCTGAATTATGTGCTGTAATGGCAGTATTTCTATTTGTTGTTTCTACAGCAATTGCAGCATTTCTGGCTATTACCTCTGCTGCGTCTGCATCTACAAGGTTTTGAAGGTGTTTTGCAATTGATGGCGTTAAAAGAAGGCCAGTACTTGTATTTGAGCCGTCATAAGTATAAGATCCATAGTGATAAAGTCTTAGCGCTGCCTGAATGTCGGCAGCATCTCCAAGTCCAGGGATTTTGGTGTTGAAAAGCCCAGTACCTGTGGGGGTATTGTCAATGTTCTCTTCTGCCACTATAAATCACCTCTTGTCATTATACCACTGTAATAAATAAATGGACACGCTTTGGACCAGCCATAGGCTGCCAAGCGTTGTCAATATATTCTACACCCTTTATTTCAAGTGGTAATGCTAAAAATCCTTGACTAGTTATAAGTTCTTTTACTAGAAGCGTTGTTGATAAAGGACCAGACGAGTCTGAAGCCGATATAGAATATTGAACATTAAATGCTGTTGATGTTGCTGAAGTTATACCAGAAGAACCGTAGATGTCTGCAACATTTATTGGCGGGATTGAAAGTACTCCATTAGCAGCAGTTACATCTTTAATTGATGAGTAATAATTTGTCTTTAGGTTAAACAGTTGTGTCCATTGTGTTCCAGTTGCTGTTGCTACTCTTTGAAAAACTGTCTTATATGTTGTAGATGCTGGATTATAATCAATTGCAATATCTAATGCCTGAAGATCTTGAACTATTGTGGCATTTACATTGGCATCCTGTGGATTTCCATTTGATCCTACAATAATGCTTCCACGATCACCCTGTGGTCCTATATCTAAATCAAGACTGATTGTTTCTGGTCCACCAAATACAGTTAAGTCGTCATTTGATAAAAGAATATCTGCCATTGTGCTCCCTATGGCCTAGTCGCAGCAGTTGCGCCTGTGACCTGATCTGTAACTGTTATTTTCCCTGTTAGAAGTGTTTGAACTAGTGCATAATCTCCAACTCCTGAAGAACCCTTTTCTCTTCTAACCTCAACGTCATAAACATATTCTGTTCCAGCAAGTAATTGCTCTCCTTCTGGAGGTCTGATTGCACACTGAACAAATGTATTATCATCTGAAACTCTAGCAAAACATTCAATTGGAACTCCTGCTGAACCACGAACAGTAGCAATAGTAAACTGTGCTCCATCATATGGTGCTACTGTATCTAGCACATCATCTGGTTGATTAGCAAAATCTGTTGGCTGGTTTCTATAAGGACTTAAGTCAAAAACCGTTCCATCGTTCTTTTTCGGGTAGATACGAAATTCAAAGGTATCACCCTTATAATAGTTAAAGTCATAGGTTGCTGGAAATGCCATGGTTTTATTATACCACGCTGACGTAGACAGAATTGAAGATTACTGATGCATCAAAGTCTGTTCTGATTTGAGGAACTGCTCCATTTCCCCACATTTCATGGTTTTCAATAAATATTTTCTGTGTAACCGAAAGGTTGTAAGTATTTTGATACTTTAAGGATCCTACAAACTGGACAAACTCCTGATCATTGCTTGCAAAATAGGTTCTTAGCCAAACCTCTGTATTGGAACTATATGTTGTTAGTTCAAAGTTGTATGTTACTGATACTTGAGAGCCTTCTTTTATACCGTGGAAGTTTAGTGCTCTCTGGTGGCTATTCCAAAGACTAGTACACCCTTCTGGAAGATATTTTTCATTTTGACTTTTATCTTTTGTATCTAATAAAAGAGTTACCCAACCATCGTCTCCTTGAGAGATACCCAGTTTTGTTGGTTTGTCAATAGTGTTTGTATATGAAGCCCATCCTGCTTGCTGTCCTGCAGATGACAAAGAACTTTGCCCATTTACTCCTGCTGGACCACGATCTCCTTTGGGGCCAGGCTCTCCTTGTGCTCCCTGTAAACCTTGTTCGCCATTTCTGCCATCTCTACCTGCAGGCCCTTGTGGTCCGACTGGGCCAGGAACTGGAAGAAATGAAAGAGCGTTATCTACAGTAGGAGATGCTTGACTTTGTTCTACTTGTGCAGCATATGAAGATTTTTTTGCACCTGGGAAATCCATAGATTTAGAAACGGCCATGTGATTATTATCTCACGATATTATCCAATTATTTTTTGAATAAGTACTGGAAACCTTGTAATTGAGTTAGTTGTTGTCAAAGTCACCCTATAAACCTTTTCGTTTATAGCATCCGCCAGTGTTACTACCTGGGTTGCACCTGGAATGGCAACTGGATTAAGGTACTGGTTCACAACCTTTTGATATGTTGTTGTTGTATTTAATGTTCCAACACTTGAAGTTGGATTAGAAGATATAACATCGCCAGCCAATACTTGTGTATTTGTAAAATAATATGTATTTGAACCAGATAAAGATGCTACGTGTATTGAATAGTAATTTGCATTTAATGGATCAACCTTTATTTGAATTCCTAAATTATCTATTGAAAGAGTTTCATTTGGGCTTAAGAAACCTGAAATTTGAGTTGGCAAATCTCCAAGAGTTGCTACAACTTTGTCTGCATCAGAATAGCCAGATGTTCTTGCGCTATTAATTGTTGCACCACTATATGTATTGATATTTACTGAAGAAGGAACGGCATTTGAAGTAATGGTAACTTCAGGCGCTGCAATAGTTACTGCTCCAGAAGAAGCCTGTAGATATATGTCTGCATCATTAGCCTGTAAAGCAAGATCATTATCTCCTGAATTTATAAGTCCCAAAACTTTAAGGCCACCAAAATTAGTAGGTCCATACAAAGTTCCATCTTCAGCAAACACATCAGTTCCTGGTTCACCTTTTTCTGCAACTAAAAGCCAACCATTTGTTGGTGGGGCGTATGATGAAAATTGTCCATTGGGATGATAGTAAGTCGATCCTTCAAACTCAACTAAAGATCCAGGACCATAGTCAATTCCATTTGCCCATGGACCAGTAAAGTTCCAAAGTGCATCTGCACCATTTGTACCATTTGTCCCGTTTGCACCATCTGCACCTTTAGGAATCCAAACTTCCCATTGTGCAGTGTTTCCAACTGGATCTCCAAGTTGTCCACTTGCTTTAGCAAGATAGAGTTGTCCGTCTGATCCTCTAACTACTGCAATATCTGGAACGTATCCGCTATTTGGATTATAGTTTCCTAAATAATAGATTCCAAAATCTGCACCATTAGTTCCATTAGTTCCATCTGTTCCATCTGCACCCTTTGCTGCAATCAAATCAAACTTAACTGTATTGGTTGGAAGTGTTCCAGCAGTTGTTACTGACTTTGTATAATAAAGTTGTCCTTGATAAACTACGACATCGCCAACTGCATAAGCAGCAGCAGGGTTATATGCACCTTGATATGACCATAGAGCAGGCGTTCCTGGCAAACCGTTTTGACCTGCTGGTCCTTGTGGACCTTGTGCTCCTGGAGCACCTTCGTCTCCCTTGTCTCCAACTGCGCCTGGCATCGGAACAATCTTAATAACTGCCATTATAGTGTACCCCCTGGTGTAATGTCGCCTAATACTTGTATGGTTCCAATTACAGGAGTCCAAACAGTGTCTTCAATTAGTTCTGGAATTGTTACTTGTAGATCAAATGGTAATTGAGCCACAACTGATGAGTATTTCAATCCCCAATTTTTTGTAACCGATGGGTAGGCTGTAATATCAACAAATCCTACTCCAGGCTCACATTCTAGGGCATCCAAAACGTTACCAGATTGATCATAAGCAGTTGCTCTAAAAGTCCATCCAGTAGTATCGTAATAGTCTATTTCATTATCCTCATAAAACTCTACTCTTAGAGTTCCAGTATCTCCTCTAACAACGCTCCATTGCATACTGACTGGGTCAGCACCAAATGCAAGTTGAGAGTGAATAGGCATACTCAGATTATACCATAAATAAAGACTAATACCTTGATTGGTGGGTATAGGACAAACCAAGGTATTAGCCAGTAATAAAATTATACCATAATAGGACAATCTGGACATGATATTTAAAGTTATCAAATTGTTATAATAGACAATGTCCGTTTTGTTACCATAAGTCTATTTTGACCATGTTAGGGATAGTGTATACTTTAAATATATAAGAAAAAAGAACTATCTTTATAGTTTTAAAAACTATCTTTATATATAATATATAAGTTATTTAGGTTTTGAAATATACTCTAAAAGAATATCATACATGTGGTCAAGTTTTTCTTTCATAACCTTGTGATCTTCTTTCATCCGATTTCTAGTTGCCTCGGCTTCGTTAATTCGAACTTCTAGTCTATTAATTTGATCTTTTACCGATGAGCCACCATTGGTTTTTAACTCACTCAGATAATGCTTAACAAGCCACTTGATTGCAAAGGCAATTGATGATACAATTGTAAGTATTGCTACAATTAGGGAAGCCCAGTCTTGGATTGTCATAACTATATTATTATAAGGGGTATTTTGCAAAAATGAAAACAGACATACTTAATACATTGGAGTATTCTAAGAATTTGATTATATCTCCTGACATGGATGGTTTTATGACCGCAAAATTACTAGAGCGTTTTAACGGTTCGCAAATAGTAGGCTCTTATGACAAAAATATTTTATGTCTCGCCGATGATATAGATCCGTCAGAATGTTTGTTCGTCGACTGCGATATGAATAGACAAGAGTTTGTATCTCTCGGCAATCATATGCGACTCTTGGAAGATAATATGTCCGTCGAGTCGTTTAATCCGAATGTGCACTTCGGCGTGGCGACATATAGCGACAAGTTTCCTTTCGCAACCGCTTTTTTGATAAGTTTCGCAACAGAGGTTGAAACCTCACCTGCAGACCTTATACGCATGGCCTTTGCTGATTCAACATTACGCAATATGGAAAAATACAGCAACAACATGCGAAACTGGTCTGATAGGATGGATCATCCTGCAGTACAGTACATAATGGACAATTCGGACATTGCAAAAAGAGATGATGCACAAGCAAGGTTTGACTATGTTGATCAATCATTTACATCAAAACGTTATGGCAAGACACGTTACATAGATACCCTTAACAACGCCCTACAAGGCCAGGGGATGAAGTTTAAACCACTTACCAAGGGTAAGAAGTACATATGCGACAAAGTTGGCATAGAAACCCTTATAAGGTATAATAGAGATATCATCTCTTATGCAGAGATATTTACAGGGGAGTATTCTGTAACTTACGACCAAGAAAAGGAATGGGCATGAAAAGACACGAAGTAATTGAAATTATGATCAATACAGTAAATGAGTACAATAGAAATTTAATGGCGCAATCCAATTTGAGCCAAGAAGAGATTACAAAAGGCATTGATGGGCAATATCCAGCGTTGCAGCATATGATGGGTTTGATATATGATGATCTTGAAGTTCAAGGCGTTTTTAAGTAAAATCTGAAAATTTATATACCGTCGAAGTTTAACAAACCTTATATTATGGTTTGCAAGAACATTCGGAGCAGCATGTATCTGAAAATAATTTGACAGCCAGGTTTAGTTCTTCTTGCCAAAACTTATCTCTTCCCATGTTGTCTGTTACTGGGAAAGGACTTGATTCAAATTGTGGATTACTTGGCTCTGGTCTGACTTCTAGGTCCCAGGAATTTTCTAGATTATCTAATATGCCCATAAGAATATTATACCCTATCCCGTCGAAATCTGAAAAATTTTGTAAAACCCAAATAGCCTAAAATCTGAATATTTTGTCCAGATGTATGATACACGTATTTAAAAATAAACACCAAAAAAGATAGTGAGCACATAACTCACTACCTCTCTTAGCATATCCTAATTATCTATTTAGTCCTATTGGCACTAAATGAATAGCACCCGTACGCCTATCCTGATTTACTTAGTATGGGCACCACCTTGCGATCTAAATAAGACTTCATTTTTTGAGTGTCTTTTGACTGTTTCAAATCTATGCTAGTAATACCTAAATCTCTAAATACTTTAGATGTTTCTACTACAATAGTCTTAGCGAAAGCAACACCTAAAAGTTTTAGACCTAAAGGAATTGCAACTACTGCACCTATTGTTAAAACTAACATCATAATAGCCATAAAGATAAGTGAGTACTGTACTACATTGGCAAACCATTCAAATGGTGCTGAAATAAAATCAAACATAGGGCTCCTTAGTCAGATGTAGTAAGTGATGATACAGGAGTGAGTGAGTCTAGGTAATCTTGGCGTACCTTAGACATAACCCTATCTATTTGTGCGTATGTATTAGCACAATCGTAGCAATAGGTCTCTGTGTTAATACCTAACATAAAGGCATCTGTTCCACTATAGACTAACTCTGTTGATGTGCAATTTCTAATTTGACATGTTCTCATTTATTTATCTCTTTTCTTTTGTGCATAAGCAGGGGTTGATTGTTATTTGCTTACCCTTTTGGGTAACGATTGCTAGTGTGCTACATTGTGAGCATAGGTATAGGTGCATTAGAATTCACTATCCTTATCTAGTATAGTAGGGATAAGTACTAGTATAGTGGATAGCACTGACAAGGCTACTATGATAATAGGTAGGCTCATTAGTTACACTCCTCACAAGGGCATAGTGGGAATTCTAATTCTTGCTTAATTCTATTAGCAAGTAGCATAACCTTGTTATAGGTATCTGCACTAGCACCTCTAAAAGATACTGTTTTTCCATCTACTACCATTTGAGCAGCAATGGCTATTTTTTGGTCTAGTGATAGACCCTTGTATGTATTTAATGTAGTCATTTAATGACCACCTTTCTTTTTATTAGTTAATAGGGGCTAAGTTTTATTTGCTTTAGATTTATTTGCTCTATTTCTAGAGGCTCACCCTAAAGGCTCAAACTTTTTTATTTAATTGTTATAGTAGTAATACTAGCAGACATTTCCCGTACTGTCTAGTATACTGACGAGTAGTCTCACTATTTGGAGCGTGAGGCTTGTGATTTAGGTCACTTATTTGCTATGCTCATCGAACAGATGTTCGCTTATTTGATAGGCTCATTGACCTTTATTTATCTCTATTTAATTTTTCTTATACTAGTATAATAACACATCTATCCTTAAAAGTCAAGTCCTAACACGGCGTGTCGTGTGTGATCTCCATCACAAGGGGCCGCCCCTACATACCACATATACACCCCCTATATAGCACCCCACCTATATAGGCGCCCCGTGTGGCGTACATCACATGTGTTCTACATCACAATGTCCGAATTGCCCTATTTATACCCTCCAATTTGTCAGACCCACCTGTTATACTTACTAGTATAAAGAAAGTTAAATAAAGGTTATTTAACAAGAAAGGAGTCAGAAATGACAAACTCAATCTTTGCAAGAGTCGCAACACTTAGCGACTACCCACAGGGGTTAATGAACCTCTGTCAATGTGGTCAGGTTGTTTTAGCACCTGCTACAATTCACGACATCTGCAAAACAGATGGCACTTGCTACCACTCACAATGTGGTCGTTCTCTCTAAGCAATTAGAGAAAACAAAAAAAACTTAATAAAATAAAATTAACTAATAAAAAAAAGAAAGGTTGTCAAAAATGATAACACTAGAAAATAAAAAGTGCGTAGAGCACAATCCAATGAAATCTGCTATCTCAGAAATTGGAGATGAGCAATTTACTTTCTGCCAAGATTGTGAAAATAACATTGAGCGTTGGTATGATGATACTGACCCAGAAAGACTACCTATGTGGTCAGATTGGAAAGTGTCAAAATAATGACTAAACTAATTTGTTGCTTTTGTGAAAAAGTCTATTCTAGCGAAACTAAGTTTTGCTTTTCTTGTAATGAATACAAAGGTCTAATGACCATAACTGAATTTGACCAATACTATGGAGAAAGGATTTACTCATAATGAAAACTAATTTTGAGATTGCACAAGAAATAAACACTCTTGCAAAAAAACACTATGGCGAAAGTGATTTCGCTTTTACTTGGGGTTGTGCCCAAGCACTATTAACTGTTCAGCAGTTAGAGTTAATTCTTGGAATGCTAAAAGAAAAGGAGGAAAACTAATGCCAGTATTTAATTTTGAGTTATTCGTTGATGTAGAAGCAGATGATTTTGAGTCTGCTTATTCTTGGCTAAAGGCTATGCCACTAGAAAGACAATTAGACTTTCATGTTATTGACTATAGAGAAATTGAGGTTGAATAAATGATTGACTTTTTTGTAAATGGTAATGCTTTGTTTTGGTTCTCTATGATCTGCTTAGGCTATGGGTTTTATTTATTTATAACTGAATAAATAAATTCCGTGCAAAAGTGGGGGCGCCCTGTGTGACGCATCTCACACCGAAAATGTCCGTTTTGTCCGTGTCTAAATTTGACTTTTGGGGCTTGGCCTGCTATACTTCTAGTATAAGAAAAATTAAATAAGGACAAATTGGCTAATGAGCCTAAGCAAATAAATGTGACCAGTATCACAGTGAGCCTTAGCGAATAAGTAGCCAAAATGTCAGCCCCCAATGATAGGATAGTCTTATCAACTTAACGAAAGGAAGTCTATAAATGACTTACACTATAACACTAGAAACCTTTAATGGTTCTACTAAAAAAATCGCTATGCCCTCAAAAGGTGCAGTAGCACAATTCATCTCAACTTATCCAACACAATTACCTGTTGGCGTATCTGTCAAGGTTGCTTGCGATACTCTCGGAATTAGTGGCACACTTCGTGGCACTCTTACACCATCAAACTCAAACTAAGAATAGGAAAACTAAAATAATGGTAAAAGTAAATCACTCTCTAAATTTCGTTACAGAATTTGACGAAACACATCCAATCGCTAAGCAAGCACTATCTATCCCTCACTCAGATTTAGTTGCAATGCTTGAAGGTATGCTAAAAGATTTAGTGGTGCCTGCACTTGCTTCAACACTTGAAGAAATAAATGCTCGTGGGTCCTATGCAATTCTAAAGGTGGCCGAATAATGATGACTCGTAAAGACTATGTAAAGGTTGCCGAAATTCTTAGCAACTATTTTGCTACATCTGTTTTTGATGAGCAAGGAGAAATGCTATTCGCTGATTTAGTGGATGAATTTTCTTTAATGTTTGAAACAGATAATCCAAGATTTGACGCAAATAGATTTGCGATTGCTTGCTATAAAGAATTAGCAAACTCATAAAATAAAAATCCTGAGCAAGATCTAAAACTGCTCCCAATTTTTTGGGGCGCCCCGTTCGGGCGTGTCGCCACGCTGTGAGATTTATCACACCATTTGAGCGTCTCACTATTTGGACTTACTGCCTAGTAACTTGATAATTTATGTCTAATAGGCTAGACTTACAGAGTAAGAAAAATAAATAACAAAGATTTGTCAGACCCTTATGGTAGGATAGATTTAATAACAAAAAGAAAGAGGTTGGCAAATGTCAGCAAATGTCTATACAATAGAAAACCTACTTGTAGGAACACAGTATCGTTCCCGTACTTTAACGGGAGAAATAATCTCAGCAGAAAAACACCCTAACGCAGTTTGGTATAAGGATTGCGAAAGTTATCTTGTTGAGGTACGACCTAGCAATTTTGGAAAAGTTACTTGCCGTACAGTAGCAGTAAAGGTACAGGATAACTAATGGGAGTAATGAAAGAATTGCACTTAGAAATAACTACTTGCGACCTATGCTATGGCACAGGTTGGCTACACTTTGGAAATAGTTTAGACTATGATACAGAAAATTGCGATTGCAACCCACACCAATTATTTATCACTAAGGAGAATTACTAATGAATAATGAATACCTATACTCAGTAACTACTACCAACGATAGTGAGGCTAAGCCTAATTGGGTTGGTCGTTACTCAGATGCTTTATCTGCCGTTGAAGTTTATCAAAGATTTACAGACCACGGAATGGCTAATGAATTCCGTACAGTTAATCTATCAGAGCCAAGTGGCAAGATGCATACAAAGATTTTGTATCGCAGTGGAATTGTAGGAGGTAAGTAAATGGGATCAGTTACAGCGTTGGGCATACAGGATACAGTCTTAGATTTAGAAACTCAGATTGCTTATCACTTACAGGGTAATCACTATCCACCAGTTCCACTATCTATGGTGCAACCTTGCATTGATGCTATTGATGCATACTATGATGAGGACTATGATAAGTTTATTGCTATGCCTGAAGGCGTATTCTATAAGGGAATGAGTCACGCACCAGCACACGCAATAATTGACCAACACCACTTATCTTTTTGGCTTCCAGAAAATGAGGGGTGAGTAAATGTCTGATACAATGATTGCTATGGATTTAATACACGCAGATAATTTAGCACCAGATCAAATAATGCTTGGTGATTTAATTAAAATAAATGATGACATTGTTGAAGTTATTTTTGTTGAGTCTGATTCAACGGGTGATAACTATGACATACAAACCGAAAACGAATTTGGTGAAAAAGAAATTGTGCAATTTGCTTACACTGATTTAATTCCGTTGTATGTTTTTATTCAAGATGATGAATAAACAAGTACCCTGAAAAGTGGGGGCGGTCCCTGTGGATAACCCTGTGGATAACTCTTGTGACCCTTATCACAAAAATACTTTTCCGACACGCCCGAAAAACACCCTAAAATGTCAGACCCCCGTGGTAGACTTTCAGTATAAAGAAAGTGAGAAACTCTCACTAAAACGAAAGGAGTTATCAAAATGATGACTTACTCAATAAATGTAAATGAACTACTATGGTGCGATAAATGCACTAACGAAGTAGTTTCTATTGACGGCGAGGAGCAGGGTCCAATCTGCCCTACTTGCCAAACAGGTTTCTACCTAGAAACTCTGTAAGAGAATTAACTAAAAGAAAGGTTCATAATAAATGGATACTTATAACAGAATACTAAAAGAGCAACAAGAAAAAAGAATTGCTCAATCAATAAAAGATAAGGCAGTTATTGAGGCTATGTTCTCCAATAATAGGCGTCCCCTTAATAATAATCACGAACTAAAGAAAGTAGAAAACTAATGTCACTATCACTAATAAATAAAACCAATGTTGGCAAACTATTCATTGCTAACGATACAAACTATCTTGTAAAAGAGGTTCACTATGTAAATGATGAGTTGGAGTCAATCACTGCCACACTTGTTAACTCTAATGGAGATGAGGTCTACTTCAATGGTGGATACTCTCAATGGTTTGAGGGGTTGGTTAAGTAATGAAAACACTACAAGAAAAACTTGATGCAGTAGCATTAGAATTAGAACCAGTACTTTGGGAACTATTAGATGAAATAGAAAAAGAATAAAACCAATTTTGCAGATCTAAAAATCTGCAAATTTTGGACCGCCCCGTTCGGGTGTGTCTGGGGATAACCTGTGGATAACTTTAATCTACTCACGAGTAACCTATATATAATTTCTTTAAGAAGAAGTATTTATTTTCCCCGAATTTTGGCTGCGGAAAAATTTTTGTGATTTTAATCACATGATCCAGATTTGACATTTTTAGTGGATGTATGTTAGTATTGCTATATGAAGAAAACAGATGAGGAATTACGCAGGCTTATGGAACTACGCCGTAGCAATGCTGCCTCTGCCGTGCCTTCAAAGAAAGCCTACAACCGTAGGAAATGTCAGTCCGAACTGATAGAATTAAAGAAATACAAAGGAGACCCTCTATGACCTACGAAAACGATGAACTATACGATGAGTATTACTCAACTGTATGCCCTACCTGTAAAGAAAACTCTGTAGATGAGTATGAAGATAAGTGTACTCATTGCTTGCTAGAAGAAATGTCTATTACCTATAACGAAGACATTGCTCTAGAGATGAGTCTCGGACTTGACTACTAATACACTTAAAAGATCTAATGATAGAAAGGTGGCTAACCTTGTCACAAAAAATGGAAAGCAAGCAGCAATTGCAAATACCTTCGGCCTACCTGCTGGAAAGGCTTTCTCGTGCCCTGGTGCCACTAGCGTATGTGAAAGCGTATGCTACGCAGGAAAACTTGAAAAGTTATTCAAGGGAGTAAAGGCTAACCTATTACACAATTGGGCCCTGCTTAAAGATTCAGATCAATTAACTATGGAGACATTGTTAACTGAGATGATTAACGAATTTCGTGCAGACTGTGTAAAGAAAAATGCCCCTATGCTATTCCGCATTCACTGGGACGGAGATTTCTTTAACGATGACTATACGCATGCCTGGAAGAGTGTAATCAACAATAATCCTGATATTCAATTTTGGGTATACACACGAGTGAAGTCTGCTGCTCTCATTCTTAAGGATGTATCTAATCTATCATTGTATTTTTCTGCTGATAGTGAGAATGTTAAGACTGCCGTTGATCTAAAAATTAATAGTGGTGTGCGTATGGCATACCTTGCTAAGAATTTTGCTATTGGCCAGGCAGATGTAAAAGAAATGGTTGGACGACCTGCTGCTAAGTGTCCTGAAAATAATAAACAGATTCCACTTATCTCAACTAATGGCTCGGCTTGCGTTTCTTGCTCACTTTGTGTATACTCTAAGAGTGATATCATATTTAGTGCGAGTAAAAAGTAAATGAGTCCTTGGTTCTATTTACTAATGATGTTAATTATTCTATTATCTCTTAGTGGTAGTTCTGGTAGTTGACTAAGTCCCCTGCCAAAAATGCAGGGCGCCCCCCCAAAAATCCGATTTGTCAAGTTACGACACGCATAAAAAATGTGATTAAGGACACACCAAAAAATGTCCCCAAAATTGGTATTTCTGACATTTTTCTGCTAAAATTATACTATAAGCAATTAACCCCCACAACGAAAGGCAAGACCCAATGACACTACACGGATACACTTACCAAATCGGTGATTTATTCACAACAAGCAAGACAGGCGTTACAGGTCGTATCGCAGGCTTTGAGCCAATGTCTAATAAGGTTACTAGAGTTTCTCTCGTCCTAGCAAATGGCTCACGCCGTCTGGCTATGGTCAAGACCTCTAAGTAATCTCAAAATGTGAGAAATGTCAGAAATGGATTTGACATTTTTACAGGCAAAATGTTATACTTAGGTATAACCAAATAACAACCCTCTAACAGAAAAGGAAATACAATGTCAGTAGCAACAGCAACATACAAAATCGGAGACCTCTACACAACACAGAAGTCAAAGGTAACAGGAACAATCACAGAAATCACACCTAACCCAAATGGTCAAAGTGTTCGTGTTAAGTTAGATGTCAATGGGGCAACTCGTTACACAACTTGGACGGCTAAGTAGTCTAACTACTAAGTGCCTAGCGTACAGGCACTATAAATAAGTGGCGTGACCTATCCTGAGCAAGATACAAAAAGGCTCAACTTGTCAGACCTACCCCCTATACTATAAATAACCCAAACAGAAAAGAGAAACCCAATGGCACGACAGAAAGCAATCTCAGTAAAGATAGCAACACCAAAAGTAATCAAGGCACTAGAAACTCGCCTAGCAAAACTAGAACTTGATTGGACTAATCAAGAAAGCAACGAAGCAAAGTTTCAGAAGCAATTTGATAAGTGGAAAAAGGAAGTGCAGGACTATGCTATTGCCAACATCAAGAAGGCAGAAAACTTCCGTACCAACTATCGTTCTTGGAACAATAGCCTTAACATTGACTTTGACCTAACAGTATCAGAGAAGGACTTGCCTAAAGAGCCTGAGAAGGACTACGAAGTTCTACACAGACACTCATACAATGAGATGAAAGAGGAACTATCAAACGCTATTCGTATTCTAAAGATGACAGATGAGGAAACAGTTAGCACAAGCACTTACAATGCTATTGCTCGTTACCTATAATTAGGGTAGGAGGCTCAGAGCCTCTCCTAACTCTCCTGAGTATGAGATAAAACTGCTCACACAATTAAATAATTGGGAGTGGGTTTCAAACTAACCTAGGTGCCTACTCTCTTTAATTCGCCAGGCTGATTAGGGCGATCATAGAAATACTATAGAGCAAGGCTACTGCAGGCCTAAAGAAGCAGACATCCTGAGCAGGATCCAAAAAGGCTCACCCGCAAGGGTCCTTGACAAATGTCAGTGGCCAGTAGTATAATTAAATTAACCAACAAACAGAAAGAGGCCCCCAATGGACCAACCAGTAATAGATAATCACTATATGACACGAGAGTTTTTAGAAACAACTCTTGTACAAAACAAAGAACGCATTCAACAACTTGAGGAGCACATTCAAAAAGTAACTCAGCGTTCATATGCAGATTCTGCAGATAAGAATCGTATGGTTGAAGCAATGCAAGAGTGGACCCTCAACGCATTAGAAGAGCGTGAGATATCAGAAACAAATGCAGAAGAAATTGCAGACATTTGCGGCTTTGAGTTAACAAAAGAATTTGAAGTTGAAGTCACAGTTATGTATTCGGTAACAGTTAATGCTCGTGATGAAGAGTCTGCACAAAATGCAATTCACGATATTGATTTTGACACTGTCAGTTACAACTCAGATAATATTTCTTGGTTGTCATCCTCAATTGACAGAATAGATATTTAGTAGGGGGCTACTAATACAAACCTGAGTATGTTTTTAAACTGCTCCTCTCTCCCCTGAAAATTTTGGGGGCGCCCCGTCAAGCCGACACGCCGTAGGCTGGCTGTGATCTTCACCACAATGTCCGATTTATCCATATCTAACTATCCCGATTTGCATATGTCAGTCAGTCCTGCTATACTTGAAATATCAACACAACAGAAAGAAGGAAAATATCGTGGCTCACGATTTAGAAACACAAAACGGCAAGGCATCATTCGCATCATTCCGTGAACCTGCTTGGCACGGATTGGGTACTGTATTCACAGAAGAAAAAACAACATCAGAAATGCTATCATTGGCAAATCTTGATGGGTGGAATGTTCGTCTGGAAGATTTGGAAACCCCTACACATTTAACAAGCGACAAGAATTACCAATATGTCTTGCGTACAAATCCTACCGACAACTCTCAGACCGACATTCTTGGTGTCGTTGGTGAGCGTTATCACCCAATGCAGAATGAAGATTTATTTTCATTTGGTGATAACATTCTTGATGGTGGTGGTCGTTGGGAGACTGCTGGTTCAATCAAGGGTGGTCGTGTTGTATTCGGTGCATTAGCACTAGAGCGTGAAACAATTCTTGACCCTAATGGTGTTGCAGATAAGGTAAAGACTTATTTGCTCATCAACACATCACACGATGGCTCAATCGCTATTCAAGCAAGCATTACACCTGTTCGTGTAGTGTGTGCTAACACTCTAAATCTTGCACTTAACACAACACGCAAAAAGGGTGGCGTTAAGCAATCATTCAAGATTCGTCACACACAAACTGCAAGTGGCAAGGTTGCCGTTGCTCGTGAGACTCTTGGTCTTGCTCATAAGTATATGGATTCTTTTGATGTTATGGCTAACGCTATGATTCAACAGGAAGTTTCTGCTAAGATGTTTAACGACATCATTCTTGCTGCATACCCAAAGCCTGAAAAAGATTCTAAGGGTGCGTTCAAGAAGTGGGAAAACAAAGTAGATGTTATCAACGACATCTACACAGGCGAGTTTAACGGAATGATTGCTGGTAATGCGTGGGGTGCGTTTAATGCACTTACTGAACGCCTTGACTGGCATCGTTCTGCTCGTGGTGGTTCTAACGAATCCATTCTTGCATCTGCAAGTGGTTTTGACCCTGCTATCACAGCAGAAAAAAATCGCTTACTAAAAATTGTGCGTGAATTAACTAACGCATAAAAAATAATTCCTGAGCAAGAATAAAAACTGCTCGCAAGGTTCCATAGATCAATTGGTTAGATCGCTACCCTGTCACGGTAGAGGCTACGGGTTCAAGTCCCGTTGGAATCGCAAAAAAATGGGGCGCCCCTTGTGATCTAGGTCACATAACATTTTTAATAAAATAACTTTACGATAGGGTGATATTTTTCCCAGAATTTCTTTACGAAAGGAAAAAATTTTTCCCCAAACCTTCCATTTGTCAGACCCCTAGGCTATAATTAATATATGACGAAACAAGTGGCAATATATGAAATGAACTACTCCTGCTCTCCTGGTGGCATTGACTGTTGGGAAGCAACCATTCAAGGCTATGGCGAGAGCACCACTGCCTCTGACTTTAAGACTGCTGGAGAGGCCCTTAACTGGGTACTTGACAGACACCCTGACGAAATGCTAGAATTAGTAGTAACATCCCACCCAGCCTATGAAAAGGAATATGTATGACCCTAGAAACAGAAACCATAGAAGACCCAACACTATACGCAGATTACTATTCTTGCGACCTTGCTATCTCTATTACAAATATCAAGGCTAAGAATATACACCACGCAGAAGCCGTTATGCAAACCTTCATAGATGAGATTGGCAAGATAATGACTGATGAACTTAGTTGGGATGACGCTCAATGGGATATAGAGGAAAATGTGTTTATCCCTGAACTAGGTGAGTGGCATACAAAGTGAACACCATTGACGACCTAATCAATGAAATCTATGAAAGCAATTACTCTCACTTAGAGTTTGAGGAAAATATGGGTGGAGAGGCTTGCGACTGCCATATCCACACCACTCTTAATACTATCGCACATTACGCAGGGATTGAGGTAGACTAATGCCATTAGTAGGATATGAAGAAGTAGATGCACTAGATATGATCTTAGGTGTTCAATCTGTTATGATTACTGTTAATCCTGATGATGATCCTTGGCTTCACAATACCCTGTGGAAAACCAAAGACTTCCTTGAAGGACTAATGGCAGAGGGGTACTTCTAATTTGTCAGTGGCTACCTCTATAATTAATACATACCCCACAAACAAAGGATATAAATGAAAATAGAATCTCGTGAAATTACATATCGTCAAATCGTTGAGCAAATCTTCTTTGAGGACGGAACAGAGTTAGTAGTAACAACTGGCTGGCCTGAAGGTGGTGGAGACTTAGATGTCAAATTAGATTGGGTAGAAGGAGAAGAGCCTGAATGGGTAAAGGAGTATGTTCATAATGTGGAGTAGATATACATTTGTTTGCGACCCTGATGAATGCGATGCCCTGGTTGAGTTTACTGTCAGAGATGACTTTGGCTTTCCCCTGGGGGTAGTGGAAATGAAATGCCCTTGTGGTAGGATGTTAAACTATATTAGTTATGAAGAGGCTTACGCTCCGATCATTACAGATGTGAGCAAGGTCACACCCCGTACAGTTGTAAAAATCGACTCCAACCCCTATAATTAATATATGGACCTAAACACACTCAAAGAATATATAAAGATAACTATCATCTCTATGGAGCAAGACCTAGAGAACGAGGACGGTGCTGATAGCATTGTTCCTTACCTTGAAGGTGCTCTTCACATATCCCGTCACTATTTGTCAGTGGTAGAGGATATACTATAATTATGATGAACACGACCCTAGAACCAAGACTGCAGAAACTGATTGATATGGGAGAGTCAGGAACTGACATCCTACACGGTGAACTTAAAAACCTAATGCTGGAAGCCGAGACTGACTATATTGAGATTGAGACTGAAGAGCGTGAAGGTGGCTACTCAGACGCAATGCTCTCTATGGAAAGAACACGGGCTGAAGGAAGAATGGACGCTTTAGTAGAAGTCTATGCTCTTACATACCAACTGGCTTTTGCTATCAGTGACAGGATTAAGAACAATGGGTAACTTTATTGAGATGACTATGGAAGAGTGGGAAGCCACTTACAAGCCTATATATAATCATATAGACAGCAATGCTTCTTTTCAAGATGAATCAGGTCAAGGCATTATGTTTGAGACCTATGGTGATGAGGTAGAGTTTGTTAAGTCTCAATCCCCTGCCAATATCTGGATGTATGGTCAGGGTGACGACGGTGGCACCTATGTTTGGAATGGCTGGGGATTTGTAAATAGATTAGGATACTTCATCACTGAGGTACCGTGCCCTGATGGTCTGACCATTCAGGTACAGGTAGGAGAGCCTGACTTGACTTGTGATTTCTGTGGTGATATACTTGATGAAGAACTACCCCACGACCCACTATGCAAAGGAATAAGCGAATGACCGAATATGTATGCCCACGATGTTCAAATGTCTTTAATAACGATAATGATATAGACCTGTGGTTTATTGTAAATGCTGGCTATGTAGAAATGGGTGCTTGCACAAACTGTACCACCCCTGAAGAATTTAAGGTGATTGATAAAACTTGGAAAGATTATCGCAAATCAATAAAGGAGTCAAACAAATGAACGAATACAAAGTAGAGATCATCTTTGAGCCCACTGGTGATTATATGACATTTAGATACGAGGCCGAATCAGACAACGAGGCTGACCTCTGCAATGAGATTTTAAACCAACTATCAATTGTATCTTGGAAGGAAGAAGAGTAATGGGAGCACGTATACACTACGTATTCAAGGATGTTGAAGACGAGGCCTCTGTAGTACTCTACAGCCATTGGGGTGAGACGGAATGGCAACGGGACCTAGCAATGGCCCTGCAGCATTCAAAGCCTAGGTGGAGCGATGTTGCCTACTTCAACCGTATGATGATTAGTTATTTAATGCAAGATTCTATCTTAGATGAGACAGGGTTTGGTATTTATGCAATTGCTGGCAGCAACTTTGATTTAGGGGACACCACTGTCATTATTGATGTGTCTAAAGAGACTATAATTGATGACAATGGAAACGTTGTCTCGTGGCTAGACTTTATTAATGCATATGCCCCAAAAGTTTTAGTTGAGCAGATCTAGGGAGTGGGTCCCCTAGATTAATAAGGTGGGAAGGGCTGGCGTGGGGCTTGCCCTTCCCCCTACTTTTTGATACAATGGACTAGAGGAGATAACTATGGCTTATTCGGTCAGACGAACGGCAACCCACAACAAAGAAACAAGATTAGCAGAACAAATAGGAAAACTCCTGACGCAAGATTTTGCGGTAGACTTAGAGAGAGTAGGATACTACATAGTAAGAAACCTACCCTTGATTAACTACCACAGACTAGAGGTTTTGAGTTTGACATCTATGGAAGAGTATGATAAACTTATGTTAGAGATGAAAGGACCCGCAAATGGACTACGCAGATAAAACAGGACTACTAGGTCAACTATGGATTGACTATCGTGAGGATGAGAACTTCTCGCTATTTATGGAATACAACGACATTGGTTTGCCATTGTCCTATGTTGTGGCTGAAGGTTTGGTACCCGAACTAACACAACTTGGCGAGGACTATGTTGATGAAACTCTTGAGATGTTCTTTAAACTTCTTGAGATTTCAGAACAAGAGGTTGAGATGCTAGACAAGATTAACTTAGACTCAGTACTAGACCTAGCACACCAAAAGAAAAACACTCTAGAGTAATCTGGCCCCTTGGGGGGCGCCCCCTATTTTTCTATATGTCAAACCCCAAACCATATTTTCAAAAGATCATTACGAACGATCAAAAATTTTTCCCCAAACCTAGGGTATTACGATGAACGATTTCTTTTCCCCGTACCAAACCTTATACCATACAAACCATTATATGTCAAACCTTCATATCAGGTGTATAATGTATATATGACTCCAAGACACTTTGCTGAATATGCTAAAAGAGATCCTAAAGGATATAATGCATTCACAGATTCTGTGTGGAACTCTTTTGTTACTGTTACTCATAAGGTTGGTTTGTCTCCTTTCTTTTCATTTACCCCCGATTTTTTGGAGGGACTAAACGCAAAGCAGATTGGCAAGCAACTTGGCACAATTTACAACAAATCAATGACTGATGATCCTATTACTGGTACCTTTGCCGATGGCGAAATCCCAGGGGATCAAGACCAAACCCTATAACAAATAACCCCTATAGAATAACAAACCTTTTATCCTGGTTTCCTATAAATTGTATAAAGGTTTTTCAAAATAAGATTACGATATGGTTAAATTTCTCCCCAGTTTCGGGAGATTTTTTTATGTGGTTTTAAGGTTTGAAAGGACTTGACAAACCATTATATCTGTGATATCATCCGCTGCGAGGATATGAGGTTTGAAGGTTTGAGGTTTGGTGATGTGAGGTTTTGCCGCAAGACATTACGAACGCCTCTTTAAAAGGGCTCTATACTCCACTATCCTCCACTTCACTCCACTTCTAGAATGTCTAAATATATAATCAGTAAGATTATTATGTGGATAAACTTGTGGATAACTATGATATTTTATGCCTATTAGGTTGTGGATAACTGTTCATCTTGATGTGCTACAATGAATGAATGCTAACACTCATTCTAATACTAATCACCTGGTATGCTACTAAAGTTTACTACACTAAAAGCCTAACTATTGAAACAACCAAGGCTGATCCATCTATGGGTCATATCAGATGCTCTGGGTGCTCTCAAACCATCTATACCGATAAGGACAACTTTAGAGTTCCATTCTACTGTGTAGCCTGTGGATAACTATTTGATATACTTGATACATGTCAGAGTACAAACCAAACACCAAGATCAAAAACCCAACCTCAGAGTACTCTATAGTCACAATTCCTAGATCAGGCTCTCACTATCTTCAAGATAGGATTGAGCAGCATACAGGGGTATATGTTAAAAGAAGTCATGAGTTACAAAGTAACAAAATGATAACGATAATCAGAGATCCAATAGACTTCTTGTCTTCTTATGTGGCTATGGACGCTCTCTACTATAAAGGGGGAAGCCTTGATAGTTTTATATCATCGCCAAAGAGTTTTTGTTTTTCTGATTGGTTTAGTGATAATGATATGGAGATTGTCGACAACTTTGACATCATAGTAAAGTATGAATCTCTGATAAACTCACCACTTGAGACAGTAAAAAAGATAGCAGAGAAAATGTCAATTGAGGTAATTGAAGATAGATACAAAAATAACGTTGTAGATCAACCATATAGAAACCACTTAGTATCTAGTAAAAATGTCAATGGCTATGACACAATAAGACAAATAATAGAACAACAAGACCTTACAAGGACATATGATATTTACAATAAGTTCTTGTCTAAGGCCATATAGCCCTATAAAACCACGGTATATAAACATTACGATACACCAGACACCTCCCCATATGGTGGATATCTGCTATACTAGACAAGAGTAGTTCGGGTTCGTATAATGGTCGTACTCCAGGTTCCGAACCTGACAATGAAGGTCCGATTCCTTCACCCGAAGCATTGTTTATACTGGGGATTATGATCCTCTTTTGACATCTCCCGCAAAATTTGCTATACTTGATATATGACCAATGAAGAAATATCAGAGTTGCTAAACAAGGAATCCTATAGGGTTTGGGATACTGCTAGGGTTATCAAGAACCAAGACTACCATGATGGATTGGTTAAGGGACTTAAGATGGCTGCTAAGTTTGTCGCCAAACTATAGTGTACTCTAACTGTGGAACCTATGCTGGTTATCGCAAACACCATAACCATAAGACTAAACCATGTGTTGAGTGTTTGGCTGCATCCAGTGTGTACAATAGATTACGATATGCCAAGAATAATCGTGCTCATGTGACGGCCAAGTATCGTGCCTCAAACCTTGATAAGGTGAGAGGTCGGGAACGCTCTAAGAATAGAAGACGCAGAGCAAAGATTACGAACGACTATAACGAACTCCAGGTTATATCTGTATATGGGATTGATTGCTACTTATGTGGATTAGAGATTGACTTTATGGCTCCCCGAAAATGTGGGATAGAAGGCTGGGAGCAGGGTTTGCATATTGATCATGTTGTTCCTATTGCAAAGGGTGGCTCAGATACCTTGCAGAACGTCAGACCAGCACATGCTTTATGTAATTTAAGAAAGTGGGCAAACATATGATCAACATGGAAATCCCTGATCCATTCCAAACCTTTGTAGCCAAGAAATATGCCAATGCTAAGGGCTATGTTCATGACTGGTTTAGCGGTGAATGGTCTTATAGGTGTAGTACTTGTAAGGAAGATCTTTCTGGTCCATCCCGCAAAATATTGACAAAGATTAGACTTTATCATACAAGAAATGAGTGCTTAGGTGGCTACTAAGAAATGTGACCACACATGGTATATGAGAGAAAAAGGCATTACCTGTACAAAATGTCTAATGATTTGGGAGAGTGATGAGGATATTAATCTGTCCAATTTGTAAGAAGGAATGGGATTTAAGATGGGGTGTCTTTGCTCATGACTCCCTTGCTAGGCATATGAAGGCTACTCACCGATAGTGCCCGTCTAGGGCATAGGGAGGTTTACTACTTCTATTTTGCGCCGAACTTAAAAGAGTGTATGATAAAATATATCCGTGAACAAACTAGAGTCGTCGTATAGTAAATTTATGGGATACAAGATAGCATGCACCCAATGCGACGAACTTCACCTTAAACCAAGTGATGAACCATTTGTCTGCTTTAACTGCCTTTCCGATTGATGGTATAATAGTTATATGGCATACATGATAAACAATAAATCCGTTGGAAATGATCCTTGGTCAATCGAAAGAACTGAGTCGTATCATAAATTTTTAAATAAATTGGGAAACTCTGCAGAAAACATTATAACTATTCCTAATTTTTTAACAAAAGAAGAAATATCTTATTTGATGGAAGGATTAGACGAGAGAGCCTCTCATCGTTTTGTTTCTCAAAAGGGTCCTAACGGAGAGCCATTAACTTACATGCATAAGTATGATGGTCTGCCTGATATTTACAACATTATAAGCAGAGTTAAAAATGAAATAATAAAAGCATATAGTCTAGAGGATATCAATATAGTAGAAAAAGAAGACTTCTTGGGTGTTGTTCACTGGGAGACTGGATCTTACTTAAATGTTCATGTGGATGATCTTGGCTATGTAACAGAAAATCATTTGCCAATTATTATTTATTTAAATGATAACTATGAGGGTGGAGAGATTAAATTTGAAACACATAATCTTTCTATTAAGCCAAAGACTGGTGATTTAGTTGTATTCCCTGGAAATTTGCACTACGCTCATGAGGTTACAAAAATTTTGTCTGGCGATAGATACACACTGCCAATTTGGTTTACGATAGTAGAAGATTGATGGATAGCACAAAAAAAAGAAAACTACTAGATGGGTCTGAAGTAGATGATTACGATTATCCAATAGACTTAATACTACATACAAGGGCTCCTGCAAAATGGAAGTTGATCGATCTTGAAACTGGTCAAGAGTATCTTGGTTCAGAAATATCTCATGAAACATTTGGAGAACTTTTAAGAAGTAAAGTAGCAAAGGCTAAGATAGGATCTTGGTTTAAAACAAAAGGAAGAGTAATAAAAAATGGATAACCAAAAAAAGCCTATAACATTTCACTGGATGTGGAGAAGACACTGGCAGATAAATGACAGTATTGAAAACCTAGACCTTAAAGGAATTCTTGGCATGGCACAAGAACTAGATGGTGCTAATGTAAAATCTGTTTTGCTTCCTTATGGTCCAGGAGGAATTGACTTTTCTTTGGTTATACAAGAAGCATTACAAAAAACAAACCAACTAATAATGACAATTGCACTGCCAGCATACGGAACAAGCCCTGATTATGCTGCTAAAATTGTTGACACATTAAATAAATTTGCCCCTGGCAGAATTGGGGTAAACCTTGTTGCTGGAAGATGGGGAGACGAAGGTAATGGTCATTCTGAAAAAATAGTTATAGATCATTACATGCATGACCCATCACTGATAGATACCCTTGAAAAAAGAGTAGGTATTTCTGCAGTTTGGATGGATAAGATGATGGCTTTAATGGAAGCCCATCAGCACAAGACTCATATGGCAGTTGTTGGCTCATCAGACACAACGATTGGAATAGCAAACAAACATTGTGAATATATATATGTCGATGATAATTTATTGTTTAGAGATCAGTTTAAAAAGATTGATCTAGATAAGGTAAAGCCAATAGTTATTATTGACCCACTTATTATGAATCATCCAGACGATGAAAAGCATGTCAAGTATGATAAAAATGCACCAGTTAGGCAACAGCATCATTTAATAAAAGGCTCAATGATTGATGTTGTTGCACAAATAAGAAATCTATCTGAGCAGTTTGGAGTTTATGACTTTATGATTCATACTGATCAAGAAGATATTAGCGGATTACTGGAACTAGTAAAAAACTTTAATGATATCGTAGTGCCTGAAGGAAATGTCATTGGATACTCTGACCTAACAGTGCAAAACTTTAATAATATTGGAAGTGATCCTAGGAATATAAAGGTATTTAATAATTACTTAAGCAAAGAAGAATGTGAT